>Ga0247807_10000091_pt1 | contig 78222 bp, 94 predicted proteins | sample UWRJL074202C1_FD_179931 | JGI IMG/M metagenome (GOLD analysis project Ga0247807, IMG submission 179931) | Plant litter microbial communities from Arlington Agricultural Research Station in Wisconsin, United States - UWRJ-L074-202C-1 | ecosystem: Environmental > Terrestrial > Plant litter >...
TTGATACCTGAGCATCAACGCGACGGATAAGGTCAATGATAACTGAAACAGTAATCAACAGTGACGTACCTCCGATAGCGAATGCAGTGATTCCTGTCGTAGTCTGAACCACTAATGGAAGCACGGAACGATACCGTGGAACACAGAACCGACAAGGGTGATACGAGTTACTACGCTACCGAGATAACTATCAGTCGCATCTCCTGGACGTGTTCCGGGAATAAATGCTCCGTTCTTCTGAAGATTAGTTGCAATTTGTTTTGGATCAAAGGTTACTGCAGTGTAGAAGTAGGTGAAGAATACAACGAGTACGAAATACACCGCTGAATACCACCATGTACTCTGGAGGAATGTTGTTAATGCTTGTCCAACTGAATACAACAATGGAGTAGTAGAATTCTGGAACAACGTAGCAATAAATTGTGGGAAGAGAAGGAATGATGAAGCAAAGATGATTGGCATCACACCAGCCTGAGTGAGACGAAGTGGAATATAACTATCACTACCACCAAACTGACGTACTCCACGCACTTGTCGAGCATAGGTTACGTGTACTGGACGTTCTGCTTCATAGATGTAGACAACCCCTGCAATAACAAGGAGGCCAATACCGAGGTATAGCAACACTGTAGGGAGCATATCGATTGTGAATGTGAAGAGGAACTGAGAAATACTTGTTGGAAGTGTCGCAAGGATACCAGCCATAATGATAAGAGAAGTACCATTACCAATACCATATTCATTGATGAGTTCACCGAGCCACAAGAGAAGCATTGAACCTGCTGTAATAATAACAATGTTTGTAAGCAATGCAGGTACAGAAAGCGCACCAATAGCTCCTTGTGTCTGAAGGTATTTCAAAAATGCGAATCCTTGAAGTACTGCAAGGGGTACAGTGAGCATACGAATGTACTGGTTATATGTACGACGTCCCGCTTCCCCACTCTCTTGCATGAGTTCCTTCATTGAAGGGATCATCATACCGAGTACCTGTAAAATAATAGACGCAGTGATGTAAGGACTCACCCCAAGCATAACGATTGAGAATGATGAAAGTCCTCCACCAGAAAGCGTACTAAAGAGACTTAAGAGCTGATTGTTCGCGAGGAATTCATGTAAACGACTGGTATCTACCCCAGGAACTGGGATAGTACCGAGCAAACGAAATACAACGAGGACAAAAAGCACAAAAAGGATACGGTTCCGTAGAGACCGATCCGTAATGAGCATACTGAGTTTTTTGAAAAATGTGTTCATGGTAGTAGTGACCCTAGCCGAGGACAGTACCTCCAGCTGCAAGGATCTTTGCTTTTGCGGCGTCAGTAATCTGACATTCGCGAATTGTTACTGCTTTTGTAATTTCACCTCCAGCAAGAATTTTTACTTGTGGAATACGTCCTTTTGAACGAGTTACGAGACCTGCGTCAAAGAGTGAGCTTGGTGTAACAGATGCACCAGCTACGAACATGCGTTCGATCTGAGCAACGTTAACAGGAGATGGCTTGATAGCAAACGCCTTGTTAGTATTCTTTCCGCGACCACGAAGCTTAGGAAGCTTCTTGATCATATCACGAATCATAGGACGGATCTTGTGACCTGCACGAGCGCGCTGCCCTTTCGTACCACGACCACTAGTCTTACCGCGCTTTGAACCACGTCCAACGAGCTTTGCTTTTTTATTTTCAGTTGTTCGCTTGATAGTGTTTAACATGGTGGTTTATTTCTTAACTTCTACTGATTCAGGTGCAGCAACGGGTGCTGGTGCAGTGAAAATGTGCTTTGTTCCAACGAGAGAAAGTGCCTTGATAACAGCTCGAGCAGTGTTGAGCTTGTTCTTACTTCCAGAGAATACTTTACCTGATACGTCTTTGAGTCCTGAGATAACAGCAATATCACGAAGTGCTGCACCTACTACAAGTCCTTTACCTTTGTTAGGGAAAAGCATAACACGACTTGCATTGTATTTTGCATCAACATCATGAGGGATTGAGTGCTTTTCTGTACGAGTGATTTTGATTGCGTTTTTCTTCGCATCTTTAAGTGCCTTTGCGATAGCAAGTGCAGTATCGTTACCCTTACCAGTTCCTACTCCAACTACTCCGAGATTCTTGTCTCCGATGATCATAGAAACTGCAAAACTCATACGACGTCCTCCAGCAACAACACGTGTTACGCGGCGAATATCAAGAATCTTTTGGTCAACGTCTTTCACTCGTTCTTGGAAAGGCTTACCGCCATCGCGACGTGGTCCGCGTGGGCCAGTAGCACCACCTGCAGGACGAGGTCCTCGAGAACCAGCGTACGGAGCGCGAGTATTTGGTGTTGGTGTAGTTGTAGGAGTTGTTGTAGTCATAAAAGTGGATTAAAAATTGAGTCCAGCAGCGCGAGCAGCATCTGCTAAAGCTTTAACGCGACCAGCGTACTTGAAACCATTACGGTCAAACACAACAGTATCGATACCTTTTGCTTTTGCAGTAGTAGCAATTGCAGTTCCTGTAGCAATAGCACTGTCCATTTTAGTGCCCTTCTTTCCTGCAATATCACTTGCTGATGCGAGAGTAACAGCCTTAACATCATCGATGAGCTGTACGTAGATGTGTGTACTTGAACGGAACACACTCATGCGAGGACGAGTGTCTGTGCCTGAAATAGTAGCACGGATTTTACGCTTGATACTAAGTTTCTTCTGTTGTGGTGTTTGTCGTGACATATAATTTCTTTAAAAAGGTTATTATGCAGTCTTCTTACCTGCCTTACGACGAATAACTTCGTTATCGTAGCGGAATCCTTTCCCTTTATATGGTTCAGGCTTCTTACGAGCACGTACTGACGCTGCGAATTCTCCTACTACCTCTTTGTTGATACCAGTGATAGTAATGTTGTTCTTTTCAGCAGTAACAGTGAGTCCTTCTGGGATAGCGATTACTACAGGGTGTGAGAAACCAAGTGCGAGGTGAAGATCAGTGCCTTTTACTTCACTTTTGAAACCAACCCCTTCAAGGATAAGTTTTTTCACGTATGGTGTGTTTACTCCGGCAATCATGTTCTTCACGTGTGAAGCATGAGTTCCCCAGATAGCACGAGCGAATGAATCAGTTCCTTTCTGTTCGAACGTAACGAGAGCGTTGTCTTTATCAATATTGATAGTCACCACTTCTTTCATTGGGCGAACAAGTGTTCCAAGAGGACCTTTAACAGTCATTACACCGTCAACGTATGTTACTTCTGTATTTGCTGGGATAACCAGTTGTTGTTTTCCTACTCTAGACATATGATTACCAAATTTTAAATAAAGCTTCGCCACCAACGAGTTCCTTCTTTGCTTGCTTGTCACTCAAGATTCCTTTTGGAGTTGAGAGAATAGTCAAACCGTGTCCGTTCTTCACAGGACGAAGATCACGCATACCCATATATACACGACGTGATGATTTTGAGATACGAGCAACATCATGAATCTTTGCAGCACCATCTTTGTAGAGAAGGCCGATTTCGATCACAGGAACGTTGTTCTTTTCTGTTTTCTTAGATACATCGCCTACGAAGCCATGTTCCTTAAGACATTGTGCAATAGAATATTTCATCGCTGAAAAAGGGATTACCACGCGGTCTTTTGAGACCATTGAGGCATTCTTCATAGTGATGATCATGTTTGAGATTGAATCCATATAATTAAATTAAACGTTTACCAAGAAGACTTACGGATACCTGGAATCATCCCTTCGTTAGCATATTCACGGAAGCAAATACGGCACAAGCCGAAGTCGCGCATATAACCGTGGCGACGTCCACAGCGGAAGCAACGGTTTACAATACGAGTACTGAATTTTGGCGTCTTTTTAGAACGCGCGATTACTGATGTTTTAGCCATAAATTAATACGTCCTTGGAATATCTCACTATGCTTTCTTGCTCGCTCACCGAAGTGGGCACGAAAGAGAGAAAAGCGGATTACCAAAGAACTCGCGTATCTTAACAAATGATAGACGTTGAGTCAACCTATTCCCTATTTTAATGGCCCAGGAAGACATTTTTGTAGTGTTCCGCTCGTAGTAAGATTGGAGTCAGGAATACTCGCGGAAGGTTTTTCCATTCCGAATGTAAGTACGTACTCATATGAATCCCATAATATACCATTACAGGTATACCCAGGAACACTAGTATAAAATCGATAAATAAAAGCACCTGAAGGGTCAACAGGAACACTGGACATGTACCCGGGAGTGACAAGATAAGTGGGCATATTTAGATTCCATAAACTTAGAGTGTTCAAATTTGCGGATGGATAATTCCCTGTATCATTTCTGCGTAATTCAAGAGCTGTTTGAATTTGTTTCAAATCAGCCAGTCGACGAGCGTCCCGTGCCTTGGCGCGCGCATCATTTAAAGATGCGAGTATTACCGCCGCAAGAATACCGATGATCGCTATAACTACGAGCAGTTCTATTAGGGTAAATCCTTTTTGCGTGATTCTTCTTTGCATGTTATTTCAATGGTCCAGGTAAACACTTGGCATTCCCGCTACTCCAGTTCGTACTAGGAATGTTAGCATTAGCCTTTTCTAAATCAAAAGTAATTACATATTCATAGTCAGACCAGGTTCTCCCGTTACAGGTATACGGACTTATGTTTGAATAAAAACGGTAGAAATCCGTCCCGACAGGATCGAGAGGAATACTAGAAATATAACCTGGGTTTACCAAAGCCGTTGTAAGGTTAGTAGTCCATAATGTTGGAGTATTCCAGTTCCCTATTGGGTATCCACCATTATCATTTCTGTATAACTCGAGTGCAGTCTGAACTTGTTTTAAGTCTGCAATGCGTTTTGCGTCACGAGCCTTTGCTCGAGTAGTAGCAAGGGAAACAAAAATTACAGAAGCAAGAATAGCAATAATTGCGATTACTACTAAGAGCTCAATGAGGGTGAAACCGGCCTTACGATGGCCGATGAAAGAATGAGAAAATTTCATTGTGTACAGTATAACAAAAATACCCCCGAGCGGGGATATTTTTAAAAGTTCTGTGTAAAAAATTATTTAGCTACTTCTTTTTTGAATGGGATTCCAAGATGTTCGAAGTATGCAAGTGCCTCTGTCTTGTTCTTTGCAGATGAAACGAGAGTAATCGCAAGACCGAAGACATCACGAAGATCTTCATCAGAAGTTTCTGGGAAGATTGAGTGTTCCTTGATACCGATAGTCATGTTACCGATAGAGTCCACTACTTTGCGGTCGATACCACGGAAGTCCTTTGTACGAGGGAGGGCGATGTGGATCAACTTGTCGATAAAGTGATTCATACGAGCACCACGAAGTGTTACAGTGAGACCAATTGGATCTCCTTCACGGATCTTGAAACTAGCAACAGACTGCTTTGCAACGCGAAGCGTAGGTTTCTGTCCTGTGATACGCATAAGGCGATCAGCAACGAGATTGTTCTTTTCGCGGTCTTTCTTCATTCCTGAACCAGTACCACTAGAAACTACCACCTTCAACATGCGAGGAGCTGCCATTGTATTTTTGTATCCAAAACCTTGAAGGGCTTCTGAAACTGTATCTTGTTTTGCTTTAGTGAGTTGCATATAATTAAAAGTTATTTAATGGTCTTACCACTTTTCTTCTCAAAACGAACCATTTTTCCGCTTTCTTCCTTGCGACCAAGACGAGTACCTGTACCAGTCTTACTATCGATGAACATTACGTTTGAAGCGTCAAATGATGCTTCAACTTCTACGATAGAGCCTGTTTCAGTTTTTGAACGAGCTTTGATGTGACGCTTTGTCTTGTTTACGCCATCAACAATAATACGGTTAGTATCTTTGAATACGCGCTGAACTGTTCCCTTTTGGCCTTTGTTCTTACCAGCAGTCACTATTACATTGTCTCCTTTTTTGAGTTTCATATAATTATATTATGTATTAGAGCACTTCAGGTGCAAGTGACACGATTTTCTGATAACCGAGCTCACTGATTTCGCGAGGAATAGGTCCGAAGATACGACCAGCTTTTGGTTCTTTCTTTCCTTTATCAATGATAACAACTGCGTTGTCGTCAAAACGAATGTATGATCCATCCTTACGACGGAACGCTGTCTTGGTACGTACTACAACACCGTATACAACGTCCTTTTTCTTGATAGCCTTACGTGGTTCTGCAACTTTTACAGAAAGTACTACAAGGTCTCCGATTGAAGCGTAACGCTTTCGTGAACCTCCAAGTACCTTAAAGATCTTACCGATCTTACCACCACCATTGTCCGTTATTTTAACTACTGTTCCATCTTGTAACATATATTTGTTGTTATTTAACGATTGTAAATCGCTTATCTTTAGAAATTGGACGACCTTCTACCATAGAAACAGTGTCTCCCACTTTGGCAGCATTGTCTTCACTGTGAGCCTTATACTTCTTAGTGATCTTAAAGTACTTCTTGTACTTAGAGTGTTTAACGAAGCGAGTCACAGCAACAACAACGGTTTTATCCATCTTGTCAGAAACGACTGTTCCTTTGAGTATTTTGTTGTTTACTGTTTGAGTTGTCATAAGCGTTTGTATAGTACTGATTTTTGTGTTTTTAGCAAGTTTACTCTTTCGCTTACGCGCGAGAGATAACTCGAGTTTTTACTGGCAATTTAGTTCCAGCCTTACGAAGTGCTTCACGAGCTACAGCTTCGTCCACACCGTCTACTTCGAAAAGTACGCGACCTGGAAGTACTTCTACGTGGTATCCTTCAAGATCTCCTTTACCTTTACCCATCGGCTGCTGTGCAGCTTTTTGTGTAAATGGACGGTCTGGGAACACGCGGATCCACATGCGACCGATCTTTGTAAGGTGACGAGATGCAGCCTTACGAGCTGCTTCGATCTGGTTTGAAGTAACGCGGCCCATAGACTCTGTTTTCAATCCAAATGATCCGAAGTTGATCTCAGTACCACGTGTTTCTACGCGAGCACTCATATCAGTTCGTTTCTTTTGCCATTTTCGGTATTTTACTTTCTTTGGGAATAACATAACTATAACTCTATTTCTTAGCGCCGTTAAAGACCATACCTTTGTAGATCCATACCTTAATACCAATACCACCGTACGCGAGACGAGCTGTCTCATGTGCGTAATCGATGTCAGCACGAAGTGTCTGAAGTGGTACAGAACCGCGCTTGATCACTTCACTACGAGAAATTTCAGCACCTCCAAGACGTCCACCAACGTAAACCTTTACTCCTTGGATACCACGAACCTGCATCACCTTTTCAACAACAGTCTTTAGTACGCGACGGTACGGCATACGCTTTTCAAGACCTTCAGCAACCATGAATGCAACAATTTTTGCATCAGCTTCTGGGTTTGTTACTTCAATGATTTCGAGTTTGATGTCGTCAGTAGTATCGAGCTTTGCACGCTTGAGTGCTTTGTGAAGATCAGCCTTAAGCTTAGTCGCACCTTCGCCACTGCGTCCGATAACCATACCTGGACGTGATGTGCGGATGATAACACGAATAGATTTCTGTGCGCGTTCGAGTTCGATAGTTGAAACATAAAAACCACGGAGACGCTTTTCAAGGAATTCGCGAATAGTAACGTCAACAGCAAGGTTGTTAACATAGTTTTTGTCAGTTGCAAACCAACGTGATTTCCAATCACGGAGGAGAACTAAACGGTGTGCATAAGGGTGTACTACTTTAGACATATATTATAAAAATTATTTACCTTTCTTCTTAGCTGGTGCGTCACCAAGAGTAACGTCAACGTGACTTGTGCGCTTGTTAATACGTTTTGCAACACCCATAGCACGAGCTCGGATACGCTTCATAACGATTCCTTTGTTTACTTCAACGTTAGTTACAACAAGAGTACCCAAATCAGCTCCAAGATTAGCCGCATTTGCTGCTGCACTCTTGATAAGCTTCTGGATCGGTTCTGCTGCACGCTTTGGCATGTATGAAAGCACAGTGTCAGCTGCAGCGAGTGATTTGCCTTTAATAGCGTTCGCTACAAGGCGAACTTTACGAGGACTTTGACGATAATTTGAGAGTGATGCTTTCATATAATACGATTATTGGTTAGTGTTGATGCTATTTTTTCTTAGCGTCGCCACCAGCTGCTTTTGCAGACTTAGCGGCTGAGATTTCAGCTTCTTTTTTCTTCTGGTCGATGTCTTTCTGCATCTTACCACCGTGACGAGTAAACTTACGAGTCGGTGAGAATTCACCAAGACGGTGACCTACCATGTCTTCAGTAACAAGTACTTCGAGGTGAGCGCGTCCGTTGTGAACACCGAAAGTGAAACCAACCATTTCTGGAGCGATTTGACTGTCGCGTGACCAAGTCTTAATAACGCCAGCAGACAGAGGCTGCTTGCCTTCGATTTTTTTGATTAGTTTTGGGTCCACGTATGGGCCTTTTGAAAGTGATCGTGTCATAGTGAGAAAAAAAGAGGCTCTTTTTGAGCTCCGAGTATCTTAGCAAATTATACAGAGAAGTCAAATGTTTTGGTATCTATCTAGGTTTTGAAGCCAATAATAAAAATTGAAAAAGCATTTCGGAGCCTGTCTGAGACGAGAATAGCAAAAAATCAGCAGATTTTTATGTGCGGTTTTTCAATTTTTATTATTGGTGGAAAAACCTTACAGCAATAACAGTATCTTGGGAACGAATATAATCCCCCCTATGAGAGCTGCACCTATCACACAGATGAGCACAGCGCCCGCTGCGACGTCTTTTGTGTCTCGCGCGTATGGATGATACTCTGGGCTCGTTAAATCGATGTCTATCTCAAATGCCGTATTAATAGCCTCAGTCACGAGTACTGCCGCCATTGCTAAAATAAGCACGGCCCATTCGGTGCCACTAATATGTAGGGTAAGACCTAGTGCTACAACAATGATAGCTGCGGCAATCTGTATCCAGAAATTATGTTGAGTTTTAAAGATAATTCGTATACCACGAGCTGCGTACTTAAAACTTCGTGCCCGAGCAACCATTGAAAAACGTTTCTTCTCAGAGATATGTTTTATAGCATTCATAGTTCGGAGTATAACAGATTATCGTTGATCGCATTTACCACCTGACCCTGTAGGAAAAATCCCCTGACTCGTCATACATCGATAACTACCATTCTCTAAGTTAAAACGGATTGACCATGTTTCAGGTAAAGCGTCTTCATTACAAATAGTTCCTGCAACGGTTCGATTACAAAAATAATAGTTTTGAGCACTGTCCTCTTCTGCCAGAAGTGACGGCATGTATCCTTTATCGACCAAAACAGTTTTGACGGCAGTAGCACTACTGTTTAGAACAATGTTTTCTATTACAAGATTAAAACCATCAGCACCTGCGGCGGAAATAGCAGTTTGATACGCCTTCATATCAGAAAGTCGTCTTGCATCACGAGCCTTACTTCGAGCGTTATTAAGAGACGCAAGAATAACTGAAGCGAGAACTCCGATGACAGCAATAACGACCAGGAGTTCAATGAGAGTAAATCCTCTATTGAATGATTTTTTCATGCTAAGAGTATAACAAAAAATCCCCTGTTGGGGATTTTTTGAGAGTTATTATTATCGTACTCCGTTTTTACGGCGAGTGATAACGTTCTTGTTTGAGTACTTCTTCGGAGTTCGAGTACGCACACCGTAAGCTTGCTTACCGTGACGAGTTTTCGGACCGCGACGTAGACCAATACCCTGTTTCTGTTCACCACCTCCGTGTGGGTGGTCAACTGGGTTCATGGCTGTACCACGAACTGTAGGGCGAATACCCTTCCAGCGTGAACGTCCAGCCTTACCATATTTCACGAGTTTGTGTTCGTGGTTTGATACTTCGCCGACTGTTGCCCATGCGATATCTTGAACGCGACGGATTTCAGTAGAAGGCATCTTGAGCTGAGTGTAACCTTCTTGCTGCGCTACCACTTGGGCAAATGACCCTGCAGAGCGTACCATCTTTGATCCCGCACCTGGTTTGATTTCAATGTTGTAAACAAAAGTACCAGACGGGATTTTGTTCAAAGGAAGACGGTTCCCTACTTCGATAGGAGCATTTTCAGACACGATAAATTTGTGTCCTGGCTTCACATCTTTTGGAAGTACTACATAGCGCTTTTCACCATCAGCATAGACTGCGATACCAACGAATGCTGATCGGTTTGGATCATATTCAACAGTAGTGATCTTTGCTGGGATGTCGTGCTTGTTGTAGTGGAAGTCCACGAAACGGTAGAGGCGCTTGTTACCACCACCCTTGTGAGCTGTAGTGATGCGTCCCATGTTGTTACGTCCTACTGAACGCTTGCGTCCCATAGTAAGAGACTTAAGCGGTTCGTCAGTAGTGAGCACCTTACGATAGTCGATAGTAACAGTGTTACGACGTGATTGTGTTGTTGGTTTGTATGTTTTCATTGCCATATAATAACTCGTTAGATTACGTCAATTGTTACACCTTTTGGTAAGAACACGTATGCCTTCTTACTGTATGTACCACGACCAACTGTTCCACGACGATTGTACGTCTTTGGAAGTACGTTTACAGTGTTAACCTTTACAGGCTTCTTATTGTACTTCGCTTGGAATGCTTTTGCGATCTCACTCTTTGTTGCACCAAATGCCACGTTGAAGAGGTAGACACTGAACTGTGCGTATCCTGCAGCCTTTTCTGTGATGCGAGCATCCTTCAAAACAAGATTCTTTGGAGCTTCTACTTTTTCTTTTGTTTCTTTTGTCTTTGTAGCCATATATAAACTCTTATTTCATCTTAGATTCTAGGGCTGCTATAGCATCGACTGGATTCACTACTACAATAGCATGGAATGTTGCTGCCATAAGCACGTTCATTTCAAGCGCTGTTGTAATACTTACCCCTGGGAGGTTTGCAAAACTCTTTACGAGTGTTTCGTTTGCTTCGGGAAGCACGAGGAGTACTCCAGTGTGCTTCTTTGTTGTGAGCTTTGAGAATCCTTCTACCTTTGAAAGAGTAGAGAGAACACTTGCAGCGTCTTTCGTCTTGATTTCGTCAAGTGAAAGAGAGTCTACGAAGAGGATCTGACTGTCAGCGAGTTTCTTAGAAAGTACTGTGTAAAGAGCCTTCACACGCATTTTCTTGTTGATCTTCTGAGAGTAATCTTTGTCGTTACGTGGACCAAATGTCACACCACCACCTACCCAAATTGGAGAGCGGTTAGAACCATGACGTGAACGTCCTGTTCCTTTCTGTTTCCATGGCTTTTTACCACCACCAGAAACTTCACTACGGTCTTTTGTGTGAGCTGTACCTGCGCGCTTGTTTGCTTGCATTCCAACTACTACCTGGTGAACGAGGTCACCATTCCATGCTACACCGAAGACTGATCCTGGGAGTGACACTGTACCTGCACTAGTACCCTTTTGGTTGTAGAGAGTTGCACTGAGATCAGCTGCTACCTTCTTTTCCTTTGGTACTTTAGTGATTGTTGATTTTTTTGTTGCTGTTGTTTCTTTCATATATTTAAAATTAACCAACAATTTGGACTAATGTGCCGCGACGACCTGGAACCGCACCACTAATAGCAATAGTATTTGTTGCAACGTCTACTGCGACAATCTTGAGACCTTTTACAGTCACAACATCTCCACCAGTACGTCCCGCCATACGCATACCTTTTACCACACGTCCTCCGGCGCGACCTGGACCGCCACCAATAGAACCTGGCTCACGTTCTGAGTGCTTCTGACCGTGAGTACGAGGACCTCCTTTAAAGTTGTAGCGCTTAACCACACCCTGGAAACCTTTCGCTTTTGATGTACTTGTTACAGTAACATCATCGCCTGCTGCAAATGACTCAACTGAGATTGTGTCGCCGATTGCTTCAGATACAGAGTCAGCGCGGAATTCCTTCACTGCTTTGTAACCCTTGCCACCAAGCGCACCAATTTGAGCCTTGTTTACACGACTTTCTTTTTGTTCTTCTGTACCAAGCTGGATAGCAGAATAACCATCTCTTTCGAGAGTTTTGATTCCAGTTACTACGTTTGGCATAGCTTCCACGATAGTAACAGGAGTAACACGACCGCTTTCATCAAAGCGTTGTGTCATATTCACCTTTCTTCCTAAAATGTATTTCATAATAATGTTCATGCCCCTCCGTTAGTAATAAAAACTTGGAGTTATTGGGTATTGGACCATTGCAAATAGCTATATATGCAAGTGGGTAGGATTATACACGGGATTTCGTTTTTCGCAACTTCTCTATATAAATAAGCTGCACTTTAGCGGGCTCAGCCTGGGTGGGCTTCGCTGTGCATAAATCGCAAACCAAAATCGCCCCCTTTCGGGAGCGATTTCTGGTTTGCGATTTACATCATCTTCACGTCGATATCAACTCCAGATGGCATTGATAGGTTTGTGAGAGATTCGATTACCTTCGGAGAAGGGTTTTCGATGTCGATGAGACGCTTGTGAACTCTCATTTCGAACTGCTCGCGCGAGTTCTTGTAAATGAAAGGAGAACGGTTAACGGTGTACTTCTTGATTTCTGTAGGAAGTGGGATCGGTCCACGCACCACTGCGTCGTAACGCACTGCTGTGTCGATGATCTGCTTTACAGAGGCATCAAGAATCTTGTTCTCGTAAGCGCGAACGCGGATACGGAGCATAGACTGTACATCGTCTTTTTTGGTTTTTGCTGTTTTTGTTGCCATATTGTGAAGAGCTTCGTGAGGGTCGGACTGTAGTAGTGGTGAGTTCTTATGTTTTCACTCCTACTCCCCGGTTCCGCACACATTATTCTAATACCGATTAGGCAATAACCTTAGTTACAACACCAGCACCAACAGTGCGACCACCTTCACGGATTGCGAAGCGCATTTGGTCTTCAACACCAACTGGTACAACGAGTTTAACGTTGATCTTAACAGTGTCTCCTGGCATTACCATTTCTGTTCCTGCAGGGAGAGTTACTTCACCAGTAACGTCAGTTGTACGGATGTAGAACTGAGGTTTGTAACCGTTGATGAAAGGAGTGTGACGACCACCTTCTTCCTTTTTAAGAACGTAGATTTCACCTTCGAATTCTGTGTGAGGCTTAACTGAACCTGTCTTTGAAAGAACCTGTCCACGTGTAAGATCTTCCTTTTTCACACCACGGAGGAGAATACCTGCGTTGTCACCAGCCATACCTTCTGTCAACTGTTTGTTGAACATTTCGATACCGGTAACAGTAGTCTTCATTGTATCTTTGATACCAACGATTTCTACTTCTTCACCAACCTTAACGATTCCGCGTTCGATACGTCCTGTTACCACTGTACCGCGACCTTCAATTGAGAAGATGTCTTCGATCGGCATAAGGAAAGGCTTGTCAACGTCACGTTCTGGAAGTGGGAAGTAAGTGTCGAGAGCGTCTGTGAGCTCAAGAATTTTCTTCGCCCATTCGTCGTCGATTGAAGTAGCTTCAAGACCTTTAAGACCTGATCCGCGGATGATAGGACAATCCTTGTCGAAACCTTGTTTTTCAAGGATTTCACGGATTTCTTCTTCCACGAGTTCGATCATGTCTGGATCATCCACCATGTCACACTTGTTGAGGAACACGATGATTTTTGGAACACCAACTTGCTTAGCAAGGAGGATGTGCTCACGAGTCTGTGGCATAGCACCATCAGTCGCAGCAACCACGAGAACTGCACCGTCCATCTGAGCGGCACCAGTAATCATGTTCTTGATGTAGTCGGCGTGACCCGGAGCATCAATGTGTGCGTAGTGACGATTCTTTGTTGAGTATTCGTTGTGCGAAATGTTGATAGTGATTCCACGTGCCTTTTCTTCAGGCGCCCCGTCGATTTCACCTACACCTTTCATTTTAACTAAGTCTCCGTTCATGTTTAGAACATGAAGGATCGCCGCAGTAAGAGTAGTTTTACCGTGGTCAACGTGACCAATAGTACCTACGTTTACGTGTGGCTTTGAACGATCAAATGCTTCTGCAGCCATAATAATTTATAGATTAATTTAAGTAATAAGTTCCAAACAAAAACAATCAGTCTACCGCTTTTGAGGGCGTAGACGCAAAAATGATTGTGGGCGTATAGTACTACGGATTGGAATGCGCTGTCAATCAAGCACTTTGTAACAAAAAACCCTCTTTCGAGGGGATTTTGTTATGCAGCTAATTTAGTTTCGATATACTGAAGATTTGAAAGTGCGAGAGTTTCTTGTGGAGACAAGTCACCTTTCGCTACATCTTCTAGAGTCATAGGAGCGATCTCGGCATTGTACTGCTCAAATGCTGCTTTTATCACTTTTACTCGTGGATTTTCTTGGTTTTCTAGATTTGGGAATTGTTCCATCATAATATTATCCTTGTGCTTCTTGTAATGCGTCCTTGATATTTTTGATGTATTTCTTCAATACGTCATATGAAAAGCTGATTTCCTGGAGAAGTTCTTCTTGCTCCTGATCTGTAGCATCTCCAATCTGTATCTTTTCAATTAATTCGTCCATTCGTGCTTGATCCATAGTGTTGTACTACTCTTTCCTTGTAATAGCAATAGTATAACATTTTAAAACAAAACCCCCGAACATTCGGGAGTTTTGTAAGTACTATTTGCGCGCTTCAATGATTGTCGCTGCCACGTTTTGTGGAACGATATCGTATCGGAGGAATTCCATCGTGAATGATGCACGGCCTTCGGTCATAGAACGAAGTGTCGTCATGTACCCAAACATTTCTGAAAGAGGAACCACCGCGTTAACCACCTGGTTAAGTCCGCGAGTTTCCATTCCTTCGATGAGACCACGACGTGATGACATAGAGCCAGTAACGTCCCCGAAGAATTTTTCAGGAGTCACTACTTCTACTTTCATCATCGGTTCGAGGATCACTGGTTTAGCCGCCGTACATGCTTCAACGATTGCCATTGATGCAGCGATTTTGAAGGCCATTTCGTTCGAGTCAACTTCGTGGTAACTACCGTCGTAGAGCTCAACAGAAACATTTTCCATTTTGAATCCTGCGAGAATACCGCGGTCGAGTCCTTCCTTGAATCCTTTTTCGATTGGCGGAATGTATTCACCTGGGATCGCTCCACCTTTGATAGTGTTTACGATTTCAAGCGTACCGATACGCTTCACGTTCTTCGGAAGGTCTTTTGGATCAACTGACTGGTCAAGTGGCTTGATCTTGATCTTCACGTGACCATAGTTACCTTTACCACCAGACTGTTTGATGTACTTCCCTTCAGCTTGTGCTTCACCGGTAATAGTTTCGCGGTACGCAACTTGTGGCTTACCAACATTTGCTTCAACGTTAAACTCACGCTTCATACGGTCAACGATAATTTCAAGGTGAAGTTCTCCCATACCAGCGATGATGGTTTCTTCTGTTTCAGGATCGGTAGTTACTTTGAATGTCGGATCTTCATCAGAAAGACGGTTAAGAGCGAGGCCCATTTTTTCTTGGTCAGCCTTAGTCTTAGGTTCGATACGAAGGTTAATCACTGGTTCTGGGAATGTGATACGGTCGAGCATGAGCGGAGTCTTTTCATCACAGAGTGTGTCTGAAGTTTTTGTTTCTTTCAAACCAACTGCAGCAGCGATTTCACCGGCGAACACTTTCTTCACTTCTTCACGCTGATCAGCTTGCATACGCACGATGCGACTCATACGTTCTTTGTTGCCAGTTCGTGGGTTGTAAATGTATGAACCTGCTTCAACTGTACCTGAGTACACACGGAAGAACACGAGCTGTCCAACGAATGGATCAGCCATACTCTTAAATGCAAGCGCACTAAATGGTGCATTGTCGTCCGCTGGAAGTTGCATTTCTTCATCAGTATCAGGGTTCATTGCTGAAACCGGTTTGATGTCAGTAGGAGCTGGGAGGTAATCCACCACAGCGTCGAGCACGAGTTGTACACCCTTGTTCTTAAGAGCAGAACCTGCGTACACAGGGAAAATATCATTTGCAATAACTGCCTTACGCAAAAGCTTCTTAAGATCTGCATATGCTGGTTCGTTTCCTTCGAGGTATGCATTCATCATTGCTTCATCATTTTCAACGATACGTTCTACGAGTTCTGCATGATAGGTCTTAGCATCATCCATCATGTCTTCTGGAATTTCTTTTTCGATAACAGTACTTCCCATTTCTCCTTCGAAGTAATATGCCTTCATTTTAAGAAGATCTACCACCCCTTCGTGGTTTTCTTCAAGACCGATTGGGAGCTGAGCACGAACTGCTTTCTTTGAAAGACGGTCGAGAATAGTTTGGTATGAGCGTTCAAATGAAGCACCAGTACGGTCGAGCTTGTTAACAAAACAAATACGAGGAACGTTTGCTTCGTCAGCATAACGCCAGTTAGTTTCAGATTGTGGTTCTACACCAGCAACACCGTCGAATACCACCACAGCACCGTCGAGTACACGAAGTGAGCGCTTTACTTCAACAGTAAAGTCGATGTGTCCCGGAGTGTCGATAACGTTAAAGCGAAAACGAGCGTCTTTACTTTTGTTTGCGTATGTAGGGATCCATGTACATGAAACAGCCGCAGCGGTGATAGTAATACCGCGTTCACGTTCTTGTTCCATCCAGTCAGTAGTAGTTTCACCGTCGTGAACCTCACCGATCTTGTGACTTTGTCCTGTGTAGTAAAGTACACGTTCTGATGTTGTAGTTTTACCCGCATCAATGTGCGCGATAATACCGAAGTTTCTTGTTTTTTCGAGTGAATATTCTCGTTCCATATATATGTTTTGTTTGTTTTGTTATAAGACTCGTTCCTAGTAAATGAGTGTGCATACTATACCGAGAGTTAACAAAAAAAACAACCCATAGCGGGTTGTTTTTTCATTTGTTGAAAACTAGAAGTTTCCTAGGTGAGCGAAGGCTTTGTTAGATTCAGCCATTTTGTGAGTGTCTTTACGCTTTTTAACGGCGTTACCTTCACCTTTTGCTGCAAGCATAAGCTCATCAGAGAGTGCGATATGAGTCTTCACTCCTTTACGAGCACGAGCTGCATCAATGATCCAACGCATAGCGAGCGCATTGCGGCGTTCTGTACGAACTTCACGAGGCACCTGATAGTTAGCTCCCCCAACACGACGTGATCGAACCTCCACAAGTGGTCCAGCGTTTTTCATTGCTGTTTCAAATGTTTCGAGAACATCTTCAACCCCTTCTTTTTCTTTGATCTTATCGAGTGCACTGTAGACAATAGTACGAGCAGTGTTCTTCTTACCATCCTGCATGATGCAGTTAATAAACTTCTCAAGACGTTCTGACGAATACTTGATGTCTGGTTTTACGATATTTCGATTTGTTACTTTTCTTCGCATAAAATATATTATTTAGCTGCCTTAGGACGCTTTGTACCGTACAATGAGCGACTCTTGCGACGCTTTTCAATACCTTGAGTATCGAGACGACCTCGAACTACGTGATAACGTACCCCAATCAAGTCCTTCACACGACCACCGCGGATCATAACCACTGAGTGTTCCTGGAGGTTGTGACCTTCACCTGGAATGTATCCTGTTACTTCCTGTCCGTTAGTAAGACGAATACGAGCAATCTTACGGATCGCAGAGTTAGGCTTCTTTGGTGTTGTTGTAGACACCTTAGTACATACCCCTCGCTTAAATGGAGATGGGTAAAATACTGGTTTATTGTGGATGTGGTTCATCCCACGTGAAAGGGCGATCGCTTTTGGTTTGCGACGTACGTTTACGCGAGGTTTTTTGATAAGTTGACTAATTCGAGCCATGTCCGAGCATACTACTACAGCTACAAAAAGAAATCAAGCTTTATATCGAGAATCTTTTCAAAGAGTCTATATCGCGATACCAGTAAGGAGTGAATACAATGTAAATGCGAATGGCACAACAAGTTTCCATCCAAAAACAATAAAGAGTATCAAAAGCGGCAGACTATATTGCTCAAGCATACGCATTGTTGGTAGCGCACGCACAGGAAGTACTGACGAAAGAAAGCGGAATCCATCAAGCGGAGCAATAGGAATACTATTAAAGAGTGCCAACACGATATTGATTAATACAATGATACTTGCGATATCGATTACAGGAACCGATACGTACCCAGTAAAGATCATCACGCGAATAAGTAGCCCAAATACTATGGCAATAAAGAGATTTACCAGAATTCCTGCTACTGAAACCTTTGCTTCACTTTTGCGACCGTTGCGGAGGTTATTTGCATCGTACGGTACTGGTTTCGCCCACCCTACAACAAATCCAGCATTCGTTAGAATAAGTGCGAGCGGAAGTATTACTGACCCGAGCCAATCAATGTGTTTGAGTGGGTTGAGGGTAATACGCCCAAGCAATCGAGCAGTTGGATCCCCTTCTCTTTCCGCGGCCAAACCGTGGGCGACTTCATGGACAATGATACTTGCGATCAGAATAAGAAAGTAAAATATAGAAAGTGGTCCAGTCATGAACAATAGTATACATGACAAACTTTTGTTCAGATACTCCAAAAAGTCCCTATTGCTTTGCGGAAGCATTTTCCTGCGAAATACTTCCTAATCCTCAACGGATTGTTTGGTGGTGCTTCGCTAATTACCACCAAAACCAAGCCAATCCGTCTCCGGACAAAGCATAAGGTTCTTTTTTGCATATCTTAATCCTTTAATAGTATAGGTATAGTTGCAAAACCATATGCCCTATGGTACTATCCCTGCACTATGGCAAAAGAATGCATGATCACAGGAAAGAGCTCACAGATTGGCGGTAAATACGCGAACCGCACTCGTGCGACTATCTTTACCCCAACAGGTAACCACCGCAAGTACGCAAACATCCAAAAGAAGCGCGTATATGTACCAGAAATTGATAAGACACTTACTCTTACAGTATCTACAAAAGGTATGCGAACAATCCAGAAAAACGGTGCGTACAACGCCCTCCGTACAGCTGGTGTAATCAAATAATCACCTTCCTCCCAAAAACTCCCCTTTCTGGGGAGTTTTTATATATTTAACTGAACATGGTACAGTAAAAGAAAACTCTCATGAAAAAGAAACTAATTATTGCCAGCGTTGTTACTGTAGCAGTCGCAACTGGTGTAGCCCTAATCAGTAAAGCAGTTAAAAAACGAAAGCAAAAAGAACAAGAAGGTCGCTATGTTGAGACTCATATGTCACGCAACTAAGTAATTATCATCTTTTAAAAACGCACTCAATCAATATACGATTGAGTGTTTTTATTTGCCAAAATTGAAAATCATGGTAATGTATGTAAAACCTAACCAATATGAACAAGGAACCTAAATCAAAAAAGTACTGGTTTGATGCACTGTATGACAAAACAAAAAAGTTCTTGTCTCCGACCAAACCCCAAGATGAAATTTCTGCTTCGGCTGAAAAAAATGTTTCACTAAACTCATCTACTGACACTACCCCCTATGAAGAGGAGTACTATCAACATAGCGCTCACGGCTACGGTGATTAAGTAAAAAAATAAATGCCATTCCGAAAAATAACGGGGTGGCATTTTTATTTCCACGTTTTTCCGTCTGTAGTAAAAGTGACAGTACCTTTATCTTGAGTACTCATAAAAGGAATATTAAATTCTTTTAGACGAGCAAGTACTTCCTTAGCAGGATGTCCATAACTATTAGCAACTCCAGCGGAAACAAGTGCGAGAGTAGGAGTCGTAGCTTTCAAAAAAGCAGCACTTGTTGAAGTCTTTGAACCATGATGACCAAGCTTGAGAATATCAACATTTATTTCTTTAGATCTTGCCTCAAGAAGAAAGTTTTCAACAGAAGATGGCGCGTCTCCGGTTAAAAGCATGCTCGCATTCCCCATATCAAGTCGCCCCACGACAGATGCGCTATTGGTCTCCCACTGTGTTGTCGGTCGGTCAGGGAAAAGAATAGTAAATTTTGATGGAATACTTTCCTCATTATCGAGTGCGAGTGCCATACCATTTCGCACATAGTATGAAGGAATCTTATGTTTTAACAATTCATCATTCAATGTTTTGAATTGTTCAGTATCACTTAATACTTCTGATGTAAGAAACATTCCTACCTTATAACGAGCAAGGACGAGCGGTAATCCACCGATATGATCTGCGTCCGGATGAGTAGCGATCACCACATCAATACTTCTATCTCCTCTCGGCATTACTCGACTGAGTTCACTAAGTACACTCGCATCTTTTCCTCCATCGATCAGTAACTGACGACCATTTTTGGCTTCAATAAGGAAACTATCACCTTGTCCAACATTTAACATATGAACTTTTGCTATCTCTTCTGATTTCTTTGGGAGAGATAATAAACACGCCATTCCTAAACCAAGCGTTAGGAGTATCATTAGTGTAAGTGTACGACTGCGGCGATCCATGTATACTGTTAAGTATATGTATACAGAACAACAATTCCAAATCCCTGCTCAAGGCGGTCTCACTGAGAAAACCATCGAGGAACACAAGAAGCTTTATGCGGGCTATGTAAAACACGCAAACCTTATTAACGAAAAGCTTGAGTCTTACAAAAACGACGAAACAAAAGCATATGAAACAGGCGAACTCTATCGCCGATTCTCATTTGAATACAATGGCATGAGAAACCACGAATGTTATTTTGCTCTATTAACTGGCAGCTCTCTTGAAGCTCCAACATTGATCGAAGCAATTGATGCGCAATGGGGTGGTGTGGAAACATTTAATACTGCATTTACGACACTTGCTCTTACTCGTGGAATCGGTTGGGCAATGCTCTCATTCGATAAACAAACAAAAGCGCTCATCATGCACTGGGTTGATGAACAGCATCTCGGACAACTCCAGGGCACTACACCAATCATCGCACTCGACATGTGGGAGCACTCCTATGTTGCGGACTACCAACCTTCTGGCAAGAAACAGTACGTTACAGATTTTATTATTCAAATGAATTGGTCTGCAGCAGAAGCGAACTACGTAAACGCTCAATAAATACTTTCAACTCTTTCTTAAAGAGAAAAATAATTACAACGCAATAGATACCCACGACACTCCACGACGTTAGTTCTGGAGTGTTGTACTTTGGGAGCCGGTCAAACATTTTCAATAGTTGAACTGTTACATCGAGAAGAGTAGCAAGTATCATTCCTATAAGAGAAGCCAATGGTGCAAACCAAGAAAAAGCTATTACGAGCGGTGTCACTATCATAATAATTGGTGTAACAACTCCGAGCACAATATTCGCTACAAATGAAGACAATGGGGCAACACCAGAAAAGTACATTGTGTATGGCAGTATAAATACAGGCAGTACTACGGCAAGTGTCACCAACTCTCGTATATTGATATAAGGAGTTTTAGGAATAAAGTAAAACATCTTTTCAATTTTGGGAACGACACTGATCATGCAAAATGTCGCCAGAAATGACAAATGAAATCCCGGATCAATAAACACGCTGCTCGGTGACCAGACAAAAAATAAAAGATATGAAACACTCAACGCGCGAATCGCATTGTATTGCCGAAGCGTCAGTATTGAAAGTAACCCGATACTGCCCATCACTCCGGCACGAATAGAAGCAACTCCCGCCCCACTCATAAGTATCAAGAAGCTTATTGCAACAAAGGTAAGTCCTATACGAACTCGTTGAGGAATTCGCTGTAATAACAACCCCAGAAATCCTCCCAAAAGAGTAATGTTGTATCCTGAGAGCACGAGTGTATGAAGTACTCCGGTTGTACGAAATAATTCTTCTATCCCTTTTGGTATGCCGCCCTGATATCCAAACACCATTCCTGCCGCGATACCATCAAAGGGAAATGAAACATACGTAGCGAGTCTTTCTACTATCCATTGCCGAGCAATGGTCGCACTGCGCGTTATACTCCATCCTCCTTTTTGCAGAAGTTCAATTTCTACATTCCTTCCTACCGCAACAATATGTTTGCTTTTTAAATAATTTCTATATTCAAACAGTCTCCCCGTATCGGTAACGAAATCTTGTGGTTCTTCAATAATTCCAGAAACTTTTACTGTATCTCCGGGTAGTACAGATGATTGGTTATAAAGAGTAACCTGAATTTTTTTAATATAAACAGAGTCTTTTATTAAAATCTTTGTACTAGTAAGTTCTCGTTCAACAGAAACAACCTGTGCAACAAAAGATCGTTTCCCGAACACTTCGCTTGGTGTAACACTCTCTTGTGTCACAAATAGTATTGCTCCAGTGAAACACAACGTGCATAGTAATGCTATTAGTGTGCACGATTTCTTATAGGGAAAATACATAAAAAAGCCTGCTCCGAAGAACAGGCTTAGTATGCAAATAAATATATATGATAGACCTGCATGGACTCCTGCTGCGCCAAGTGTTATGAATAGTGCCGCGAGTTCTATCACCGACACACTATACTGTGTCGAGATAAAATCCAGTTAAATTATAGTAAGGTATCGAGCGTATAGTCTTGAATCAATCCTGTTTCTTCACCTTTTGAAAAAACTTTTTTATACTTTGCGCCTTTTGTTCCTTTCACTCGTGCTTCACACGCTGCCCATGTTTTGTCCGTAAACACTTTTCCATTTACTAATGAAACATACGAGTACGCTGGACCTGTTTCTTTTTTACTTGCACCTGGCTTTTTTGTAGGCTTCTGCACAGACTTGGGGGGATTTGCGAGGAGTTCAGACTCATAGTCTTTCACCGAACCAACAAAAAGTGTGTGAGGATTTTTGAGTGCTGCCGCAACAGCGAGCTCATCACAACGATCGTTATAGGTATGCCCGCTATGTCCTTCAACTTTCACGAGTTCAAGTTTCTTTCCGAAGTGATCACGGAGCTCAAGAAGTGTTTGCCACTGCCCTTTGTTCTCAACTGGTTTCTTGGTTGCTGTGAGCCAGCCATTTCTTTTCCAACCATCAAGCCAGCTTTCAAGACCACGCAGTACGTACGTAGAATCAGCATGAACTAGTACTGTGTAATCACTAAAATATTTCTGTGCATATTCCAACCCTTTCTCAACAGCCATTAGCTCCATTTGATTGTTCGTCGCAGGAGTGACATTCCCGGCAAGTTCTATTGCCTGTGTATCAGTCATCAGGATTGCAGCCCACCCCCCAGGACCCGGATTTCCACGGGATGCCCCGTCAGTATAAATCGTTACAGTATTTTTCATGCAAACATTATATGATAAAAAACAACAATAGTCTTTTGATGGCTCGTCCCGGGTAGCTTCCACGAGTTCCTTCAAAACGGCTATTGTTGTTTTATAGAACTTCCACAATTCTCAACCGAACCCCTCCTCGGAATCCTGCCTGCATAGTGGCAGTAAAAGAAATTATTTCTCCTGCAGTGCACTGTGCACAAAGTTCATCGCTCGCAAAGAATGTAAATGCTGTTACCGTACCAAAACTATCACTCACCACACACTCTAAATGCTCCTTAGTTTTTCCAAACTTCTTCGTACTCACTATAGTTACGTCTTTAAATAAAAATTCTGGCTCAGGATTACCGACACCAAATGGAGCAAGTCTACGGATAACTTGGAGATGTCGAGTAGTTACAATCGCAAGAGGCATTTCTAGTGCATCTACTTTTTCTTTTACTCCAACAGTATCGCCAAGTGTTTTATGAGCAGTATTTAATGCTTCTTCTAAGAAATGAACTTGCTCTTTTGTTACCGCAAATCCTCCGGCTGCTTGGTGTCCTCCGCCGTGAATCATCGCTTCTGGAGGAAGTGCTTGGAAAATATATGCGGCGTGATGCGACGAAATCATACGACAGGATCCTTTCAATGTTCCATCACCTGCTTCACCCCAGACAAAAAAACTCTTATTGTAAGTTTCTTGAAGCTTATTCGCTACAAGCCCAAGCACAGCAGGGCGCCATTCCAAGTCTCCAATCACAACAATCTCTGGCATATCTCGAACAGCAAGACGGCTATGTGCTTCTTTGGTAATACGAGCCACAAGAAGTTTTCGTTCATTATTAATTTTATCAAGTTCAGCAACTATTGTTGTCGCTTCTGTCTTGTCTTCTGTCGCGAGTAAATTAAACGCGAGCATAGGAGTTTTCATACGTGACGCAGCATTAAGTCTTGGCGCAACGGTAAATGTTAGATCTGTTTCGATCAGATTGTTCATAAGCATTCCGTTGTTTGCAAACAAGGTCCGTAACCCTACTCGACGAGTTTTCTTCATCACCATCAGTCCATATGCCGCAAGAACTCTGTTCTCACCTACAAGTGGCACCATATCCGAAAGTGTCGCGAAGCCTACCATATCGAGCAACCACTTCTCCCAACCAGCAACGATACCGTACTCTTTACTATAGGTCTCTAAAAAGGCGCGTACGAGCGTAAATGCTACTGCCGCACCACAAAGGTCTTTGTTATAAGTTCCCTTGGCAGGGTGTACCACAGCGTGTGCAGCAGGATACATCGAAAGTGGTGCGTGGTGATCAGTCACAATCACATCTATACTACGACCTTGTGCATCTGCTATTTCTGCGAGCGCAGTAATACCCACGTCTACCGTAATCATCAGAGTCACCCCTTTCTTCTCGAGCTCAGTTATTCCAAGCACACTCACTCCATACCCTTCATCGTGACGGTCTGGAATATAGACATGAACATTCTCTGCCACACCAAGTGCTTTGAAAAAATCCACCAGCACTACTGCACCAGGAATACCATCACAGTCATAGTCTGCATAAATACCGATTTGTTCTTTATTATCTACTGCGAGCTTTATACGCTCTACAGCAATAGCCATATCATCAAACTTTGAAACATCTCCTAATGCATACGTGGGAAAGAGGAATTCTTGCTGCTCTTGAGGATTCAGACCTAAACGAGCTAATAAAATAGCCTGCAATTGATCAGGCATCGGAGTAGTGGGATTCATAGCATCATTATATCATGTTAAATTTTAACAAAAAAAAGCCGCATACTGTGCGGCTTTATGTTAATTTTTACCTTTCATTAGATTCTTTTTTTGTTCGGCTGAAAGCGCTTCCCATTTGGATTCGATAACTTTTTCAGAAGACTTTTCAATCTTTTTGTCACGGAGAGAATCTAATGATTTCTCATTCTTCATCTGAAGCGGATCTTTTTCGATACCGAGCTCCAGGTTGTCAAAAAATGAAAGTGGAATTTCTTGCGGAGATTTTGCAGGAATATATTTTACCATAACTCTGTCACCCTCTCTTGTAAGAGGTAGCTCGTTTGAAATGGTTTTTCCAGCCGAAAATATTTTTCGACTGTCTTTTTCAAGCGTCAAATAATAATAGGTCGACCCTTTGATTATTTCAACACCGAATCGTTTAATCCTTGAGCTTACGCTCATGATTTCTAAATCACTGGTTGAAGCAACCGCAGCATTTCCTCTACTAAACAACTGAGCACGATAATCCTGAATCGCTTCGGTACGGTTTTCACCTACTCCGACAATCGTATGATCATGAACACTTACTAACGCGATCATTTTCATTAATCCCGCTTTGTCTTTCAATAAAAATTCGTATGTTGGTTTTCCGTCGATATTGTATGTAATACCATCCGAACCTTCATATCCTTTTTCTTGAACTTTTCCTTCAGCCGAACCTTTTGCCGCATCTTCTGTTGCACCGGCTTGTTTGAACCAAAAAGATTTTTTTGTTCGAGTATCTATCATAGCAAAGCCAATAGTTGAAGCTTCATTACCAGCAGAAGTCAATCCGTAGTAATAATACGCTCTTCCATCATTTCCCAATACGATAGAACTTTCACTAGCAACACGTTTTATGTCTCTTTTTGACCAATTCCAGGCTCCATGAATAAATCTTCCCCAGTCGTCAATTTGAGTTCTTACAAAACTTTCTGGCTGAATTCTATCAATCCATTTTGGAGCATTTTGAACTGTATATCTCTTTATTTCTCCTGTTTCAGGATCAATAGTTAGCACACCGTTCGCTTCATCGCCACTAAAACCAACTTTTGTATCAAACAATGCTGCAGTCCAATACGGATGCCCTTCATCATCTACTTCAAAAGTGAAATCATTAACCAATGTAGATCGGTAGCCGTTTGTATAGACATGTCGATCAAGGTCTTGAGAAAAATAGGCCCCTGTTTGATATATGATGTGCATTTTTTTACCATTCACATTTGTTATCAACGCATAATCCTCTTGGTTAGTTGCCGATACGCGAACATAGCCCGTAGTACCTTCATCTCCAAATTTTTTCCACTTGAAGAAACCACTATGAAGCAATGGTGCGATCCAATAAAGCTCTCCTTTTACCGTTTGAAGGGTAAAATTTCCAAGTTCAACACTACTTCCGAGTCCTGCAATAGTTCCTAGCTCTTTTTCACCAATCCGTTTTGCAATATCCTGATCTACGATGATCATTCTACTCGGAGAGATGGGTTGAATATTTGCAGAAAATTCCTTTTCTTCTAATCCGCCCAATAAGCGCTGATATTTTTCAGACCCAAATCCATTCCATGATGAAATAGAAATAATTAATGGAACTACAAAAGACAGTATCGCAATTCCTAGCATCATGCTTCCAATAGATGACGAATCTTCATTTTCGATAAACCATATAACTGCAAGTACTCCAGTACATATAGTTATATTGAGGTATATACCCCAACTTACGGAAAAGCCAAACGTTGGCATAAGTAGGTATTCAGATAAAAACCACCAAAGGGCTACCCAAATGAGAGAGATAATAATTCTTCCTGTTTTCATTTTTTGCTTTTTAAAGAATGTAATTTATTTAGTTATTTGAATATTTTATATCATATTTACCTCAAAAAGTCAATAGTAACATGTTATCTAACTGTTTATACTTATCCATATGAATGACACAGTATTTGGCAAAATTATTAGAGGAGAAATTGCTGTAACGAAAATTTATGAAGATGATACATGTTTAGCGTTTTTTGATACTAACCCGGTCACAAAAGGTCACACCTTACTTATACCAAAAGAACATTTTGTTTGGATCCAAGAAGTTCCGGATGAATTACTTTCCTATCTTTTTCTTAAAACCAAACCCCTAATTCATGCGATGAAAAAAAGTTTAGGGTGTGACTATGTAAAGATAATGGTTGAGGGTATAGGGGTGGCACATTTTCATATTCATCTTATTCCTGCCAAATTCAATGAAACACTCGCTCACTGGAATCACACGAAATACGAAGAAGGTGAAGCTGTAGAGGTCGCTCAAAAAATCTCTTCTGCTCTTTAAAATAAAAACACCACGTCTGACGTGGTGTTTTTATTTTTATCCCAGTGCTTTAATTCCTGGAAGAGTTCCGTTTGCCAAATAGTCGAGTGTTGCACCACCGCCGGTTGAGACAAAGATTTTTTTGTTTGTAGATCCATCAAGTACTGATTCAATCGCGGCTCCTGTATCTCCTCCCCCTATGATCGTGGTTGCTTTTGAATCAGCTATCACTTGTGCAAGTGTCTTTGTACCAAAGGTAAATCCTTTTTCATACCAACCGGTAGGACCGTTCCAAACAATAAGCTTTGCCTTTTTAATTTTCTCAGCAATAAGTCGAGTACTCTGAACTCCAATATCAACAATCACATCCCCTTTTTTAACTTCATCAGGAGAAAGTGTTACTTTCTTTTTTTCTCGTACCACCATTACATCAATAGGTAACAGAAGTTTTGGATTCTTTAGAAGTGTTTTAATCGGTGCATCATATCCTTCTTCCACTACTGAGTCTCCGACCGGGAATCCCGCAACTTTATAAAAATTATTTAAAATTGCTCCCCCAATCACAATACTATCAGCACTGGTTGCGAACTTTTTCAACAACGGAATCTTAGTACTGAACTTCGCTCCTCCAAGAATAAAAAGAAAGGGTGAAACAGGTTTTTCTAGAACACTGCCGAGCATTTTTATTTCTTCCTCTAATTGAATTCCGGCGTACGAAGGAAGGAGTTTCGGAAGCCCCACAATAGATGCGTGCTTTCGATGTGATACAGAAAAAGCATCATTCACATATACATCTCCATAGCTCGAGAGAAGAGTGGCGAACGCTTTGCCATTTTCTTCTTCACCCTTATAACGACGAATATTTTCAAAAAGGATCACTGCACCTTTTGGAACAGTAGAAATGATTTCATGCGTACGAGTGTCTTCAAGATCATTGGTAATAAATACCACGTTATATTTTTTTGATAACACAGTAGCGACACCTCGGAGAGATTCGTTTATATCTCCCACATGTGCAAGAAGAAGTGGTGTTGCACCTTTTTTCAATACAGCATCAATAGTTGCATATGAACTTTCGATACGACGAGTATCCACCACTTTTCCGTTTTTCATTGGCACATTGTAGTCAACACGAATAAGTACGCTCAAGTCTTTGATACCGGTAAGTTTTTTTAATGAAATCATAATTTATAGAGAAAGTGACTTAGCTAATAGTTCGTATCGTTTTGGCTCAAGACTCACGCGCCCTACCAGAAGCCCTCCAGCAGTTCCGTCCGTAATAAAATATTTTGCATTGTGCTCATTTACTGAGCCTCCATAAAGGATTACGATACTTGCGGCAAATTTCTCACCATGAACATCGCTAATAAGTTTGCGAATATAAATTACCATCTCACGGCATTCATGTGGTGTTGCCTCACGTTCAGCGTTTGCCCCTATTGCCCAGATAGGTTCATAAGCAATTACTATATTTTTGAAATGCATCTTGCTTACTGTGGTAAGCAAACCATTCAACTGATCTTTGATTTCACTCAAATACCAGCCTTGCGCATCACGAGTTTTTTCTCCAATACACAAAATGGGAATAATTTTCTTTTCGATAAGACGAATAGTCTGCTCTATTACCATTTCATTGGTCTCCCCTCGAGCACGAGATTCTGAGTGCCCTACAATACCATACTGCACACCAAGCCCTTTGAGCTGAGAAGCACTGACGAGGCCGGTATTTGCTGGAGTAATAACTGGTGCCACATTTTGTGCACCCAATAGTACTATGGCTTTCGTATGTTTTGCTACCGCAGACAAATGCCCAAATGAAGGACACACAACGAATTGTAGATTTTTCTTATACTTTTTAGCTATAGCAAATGTTTCTTTTGCGAGCTTTTCTGCTTGCTCCACTTTTTCAGGAGCCATTTTCCAGTTTCCTACCAATAGTGTCATATACCAACTAGTATAGCAGAAAAGCATATGTTCATCAGAAAACAAAAAGCCTCGTTTGACGAGGCTTTTTGTTAGTACATTAGAATTCTCTCCACCATGGTTTCTTTGGTGTACTCATACCATCAACCATCACAGTTACTGACTCTGAGGCTGAACCTCCCTGATTATTTGAACAGCTTAAGGTGTATGTTTCTGGAGCTGTTAGTGGCATGGTGGTGATACCACCATAAGTAGGATTTTGATATGCTCCCCAGTTAGGATCACTGGAACCGCTTCCATAACAAGATTGTGCGCCTACAACGTAATAACTAATATCTGATACTTCTCCACTCATCACAGACTCGGGTGATGCTGTGAGAGTAATTGTAATAGCTGTTGATGGAGTAACGGTTACTGTGGCACTTGAAGAGGTGCTTCCTCCTGGACCAGTACAAGTAAGCGTATATGTTGTAGAACTATACAGCCCTCCAGTTAATACACTACCACTTGTTGTCTTTGACCCTGACCAACCATTACTTGCAGTACAAGAAGTCGCATTTGTTGAAGACCAAGAAAGTGTTGAAGACCCTCCAGAAGTAACAGAAGTAGGACTAGCGCTAATAGATACAGTTGGCGCAGGTGTTACCGGTGCACCAGTAACAGCTACCGTTACTTCTGCATATGCTGGACCATTCGGCCCCGTACAACTTATTGCGTAGGTCTTAGTAGCACTCGCTAAGATCGCTTGCCCTCCACCGGCAATTGCCTTGTTTCCAGTCCATGAAACATCAACATTATTGGCAGTACAAGCAGTAACGTTCGCAGTGGTCCACCATAATACGAGTTGTGAGTTATAAGGAACAGAAGAACCTTGTTCAGAAATAAGTGTTGCTGCGGGAGCACCTGCACACGGAGCATACACGGTTCCTGATGCAGAAGTTGCTGCAGACGTACCATTAGAATTAGAAGCGGTAAGTGTATAACTATGTGTTGAACCAGAAGTTAACCCTGTATCAGACATTGATGTACCTGAACCAGAGTACACGAGACGAGCTCCTTCCATTACGGTATAACTTGTCGCGCCACTTACTGCATTCCATGAAAGGTTGAGCCAGTTATTTGCACAAGTACTACTTGCACTTGCAGTAAATCCTGTAGGGGTAGATGGTCCACCCGGTGCCGTTACTGTAACAGTAGCAGTTGCGCTAGCATTTCCTCCTGGACCAGTACAGGTCAATGTGTAGGTCTGATTAGAAGAAAGCATACTAGTTGTACCACTACCACTTGTTGCCTTTGATCCTCCCCAATCTCCTCCGGCTGTACATGAAGTAGCATTCGTTGAAGACCATGACAGAGTTGTCGTACTACCTGAAACAACTGTGCTTGGAGTTGCTGTCAACGTAACGGTCGGTGCTACTCCTGCCACCGTAACAGTAGCACTCGTTGGACTTGTTGTTCCTCCGGCACCCGTACAAGTAATAGTGTATGTCTTGCTTGCAGTAAGCGCTCCAGTAGACTGTGATCCACTTGTTGCTTTGCTTCCAGACCAGTCTCCTGACGCAGTACAAGACGTAGCATTCGTTGATGACCAGGTAAGTGTTGAGGATGCACCACTAGCAATAGAAGTAGGAGAAGCCGAGAGAGTGACAGTCGGAGCAGTTGGTGCCGTCACTGTGTAGGGAATAGAAAAATTACCATATTCCCATGCAGCACCCACTGTCTGTGGTATGGAAACCATGATTGCGAGAGCAAGTACAATTAAGATTTTTTTGTAGAATGATTTCATTTCAAAATATAAATTAGTATTGTTATAAGTATACACTCTTTTATTATCTACAACTATACAAAGTTGTAAGTTTTCCACAAACAATAATCCCTCGATCGTTACGATCGAGGGATTATATTGAGTACACAGGACTAATTAATTTTATTATTCTTGTTGTACATTACCGTATGTTACGTTCTTACCATCCACTGTCGTAGGAGTGAGACTGGTAATAGTTGGAATATAATCATGATCTTTATCACACCATGAACTACCAGCATACGGAGAAGCAGGTTCCATTACATATACATTAGACTGAGTAGACCATGCGGGAATAGTAAGGTTCACCGTAGCAAGAGGTTGAACTGAGGGATATACATCCCAATGAATATCAACTGTTCCTGAAATGCTCTGAGATGCAAGGTTAGACGAGTTCAAGACGACAGTACAACGCCCTGTACCTGGAATGTCTTGAGGATAATATGAACTCGGTCCTGAAGTTACAGAGGCAGAGACTACAATTTGAGGCATTTGCCCAACATTATACCCCCCTGTAAAAGAAGCGGCGTATGATCCTGCAGTGGAAGGAGCAGTGCCGACGTTTATTTGACTACTATATACAGTCTGTCCTGATGAAACACTACTTGAAATTAAAGTGGCCCCAGAACCATTTACCCACGACCCCAGAGAAACTTGCGACACACTTGGGATCTGAGAAAGCATACTTACTCCGGAAGCTACTATAGCCTGTCCAGGTGTAAAAGTATCATCGATACTAGCAGAGGCATATACACAGTTTCCACTTACACACCCTATTGCATATGTACCACCACCAGCATAAACATTATCTGAAGACAGACTAACTCCAACAAGAGCGAGAGCAAGTACAAAGAATGATTTTTTGTAAAATGATTTCATAAAATAATTAATTAGTGATAGTAGTATATTCGTTTGTATGCATTTTGTGTCGCACATAGAGCGCTCCTACTCCTAAGATAATGATTCCTCCTACGATCAGTGCGGCTGTCTGCCACGGCATTGTAGGCTTAGGGACTGAAGTAGTAGCAAATTCATATTCCTGGGTATCAAGGACTGCACCATCTTTATCAGTAAGTACCACAGAGAGCTGAGGACCGTAACAATCTCGGATGATTGGTAGGTTCATCCGTACTACTGCTTCGTTAGTAGGAGGAATAGTTTGAATCACTGTTTCAGTACATGAACGACCGTTTTCATTACTGATTGATACGTTCGCAATTATCTCTGCATCAGTAGCACGAAGAATTACTGCTTCCGCTACATCACCTTTTGCATAATAATCTTTCGTAAGATTTGCATTCACAATAGTAGCGATCGTTCCAGGGATATAATATTGCGCAGTAACTGTATTAGAATTAATGCCAGTTCCGGCCAATGTCATCGCTACGATATAGGTACGAGGCTTTGAAACCTTAGGCAATGCCACAGAGATAGTCTTTTTTTCATTTGCAGCAAATATAATTGGTGTACTATCTCCTCCTTCATGAGAAATTGTCGTACCATATCCACCGAGATGTCTTGTTTCAAATGTTGGTACTACTGTTACGAGACTATCTGATGTATTTGTTACAGTACACACGAGCGTAAGGATAGTATCGGGTCCAAGTGTAGGAGCAAGGAGAATCGGACGTCGCACACTTTCAGCATCTTGTGGTATACGTGTGTAGCAAGTTTGTGTATCAATAGTTACCCCCTTTGCACTTGCAACAAGCTCTACACTTCCTACTTTTGCCGCAGCAAAAGGAAATCCATTATTATTTTTACTATTAAGATAAATATCATATGTACCAGTGAGTTGTGCTGGTGCAGTGTAAGTAACCTCTTTTGCAGTTGAAGTGTTTTCAGCGAGAGTAAGACTTTCTTCATACACGAAGTCATCCATTACTGTTTGTTTTTTGTCTTTCTCTGAGATCAGTGTTACTCCGTAGCGTACTCCTGCTTGTGCGAGTTCTTCATTAACAAATGTAAATGATAGAGTAATGACATTACCTTCCTGAGAAACAATCTTGGCATCTTCTATACCCACACTTGCAACCTTAACTGCTTGCGGCGCAGACGGCTGAGTAGTAGGACTCTGTGCAACTACCGCAGAAGAAAATAGTGTGCTTGTACAAAGAACGGCACCGAGCATGAGTAACGTGAAATGTTTTTTCATTACGTAAAAATATAAATTAGTATTGTAGCAAGTATACACTCTTTTATTATCTACAACTACAAGTCTTGACTGATTTTCTGCAAAAAAAAAGCTACCTATATATAATATAGGTAGCAATAACGATGTTACTTAATTTTTTCAAAAACGGTAAGATCATCTACAAGACCAGCAGCAAGTTGCTCTTTATTAGCTTTTGTGTAAATTTCTAAACGAGTAGAAGTAAGCTTTGTGACAATAGCTATTCCTCCACCGTAGTTAAGCTGCAAACTACCATCAGGTAATGTTTCTAATTTCCAATAAGCTGTTCCTTGAATGTAGTTTGGATCACATTCTTTTGAGATAGGGGTTGAGAACTTCTTATCTTTTGAGAAAACCCAAATTGTAGGACAAGGGCCATTAGGGTTAATTTTTCTATCTCTCCAAGCACGAGTTGTATCAGGAAAAATAACATCCCATCCAAATTTTTGAATCTTCTTCCATTCCCCCATCACCATCAATGCGTTTGGGTCAGGAGGAATAACTTTGATAGTAACTTCCTGACTCTTTTGACCCGTACCACTTTTCGCAGTAATGGTAACTTTTGTTTCAGTGGTAAGGTTTTCTAACGTAAAGGTTGCAGGAGTACTGGCTACCTTTGTAGGATCGGAAGAAGAGGTGATCTTACTGTCTTGATTACTATATGCAGTAATCGAAGCAGTTCCTCCGTATTCAACAGTGATTAAATCACTTTGCAACACAGGAGCAGCAGCAAGACTGAGCGTTACTTCAGCCGGTTTTACAACTGGTGGAGTAGGCTCTGGATCTTCTTTTTTACATCCCAAGAAGATAAGGGTAACAAACACAAGCATAGCAAGCATTTGTTTGGTGTTTACCATGCTTTTCATTTTATTCTTGTTTTAATGTATGTGAGAAATTCGGTGAATTCTTTGTGTGATATTTATCTATAGTATCCCCTATTTTTACCAAAATGTCAACCAAAAAGTGGATAAACTGTTTATAACTAAAGGCCTAAGCTGGAATGAGACATAAAAATAACCATTTTTGAACTTTTTTCAAAAATGGTTATTAATTTAAAGTTTTTTAGCTAACTGAGCGGCAAAATTCTGTAGATTTCTTGAATCTTTTTCAAAAAGTGAAAGTCTTATAATATCGAGCCAATCTCCTTTTTGATTTCTACGGTGTTCTTTAAAATATCCCTCTTGAATAAATCCCGCTCTTTCAAGCATTTTAGGTACTCGGATATTATGACTATACACATCACTCACTATCTTATGCAGTGCATAATGTTGAATTACATAAGCACAAAAAACCGTAAAAGCTTCAGCTCCGTACCCTAAAGAATGTTTTTCTTCAGCAAGGAATGTGGTAATGGTTGCATTTCCATGAGTACGACTCATATCGTGCGCGTAGATTGTTCCAATTGACTCATTTGTTGATTTCAAACAAATCATACATTGTAGTGGTCGATCTTTTTGGATATCATTTAAAAATTCTTTTTGAAATTCTTCAAATGAGTTTAATTTCTTTCTCATCGAGCAAAATTCTCGATAATGAAAAGAGTTTCTCCATTCATATAGCTTTGGTAAGTCTGAGTCTTGCCACTCTCTTAGGAAGACGTACTTCCCTTTTAAATATATAGCTTCCATTTTAGTAAAGATTTATTTTCTTCACTATACTTATCGCAAATACTTTGTCAAAAAAGTAACGCTTTAATTCTTTCTATTATTTCACATTCATCTTTACTAATACCATCTACGAGATTAAGAAGTGCATCAAAACTTTCTTCATATATGTCAATTAATTTTTTATATTCAACCTGTAAGCTGCTATCAACACCATTAACTCTATTTCTTAAATAATCAAAAATTTCATTATGCTTTATAAAATTTCCTACATAACCTGAAATTTCTTGGTTAATGGAACTGTGTCCATACTTATCTTTTTCTAAGTTTAAACCTCTTTCAATAACAGTTAATTGTAATAATCCCATTTGTTGTATGAGTAAAGATTTAATTAAATTTAATTCAATTTGATCTGCGTCTTTAGGAAGACAATCAAACATTTTTTTTACGTTAAATACTGAAGTCATAATTAGTTACATTATAAAATATAAAAGGTGGGAATTACCACCTTTTTAAAAAATTATTTACCACTACTAGAAGAATTAGTATTATCATCACACACCTTACATTCTCCTCTGTGTACCACTCCTGCCTTTCCACTTTCTTCTCGATACATGTGACAGTGTTCACCTGATCCTACTTTTCCTGATAAGTCGTTCGACTGACCATCCTTACTTGTGTAAGAGGTAGACCAGTGTGTATCATCTGAACCCTTAACACTATTACTGGAACTCACGCTTTATACCTCCTTTCTAGGTTTTATTTAAATTGTATGTACAAATATTAACTACGCATACTATACAATACCCACCTCAAGAACAGATAAAGTTTTATATCTTATTTAAAAGATATTCTCGGTATTTATTTTTCAAATTAAACAACCCATCTTCATCTCCCTTATGGATTTCTAGATAACTATCTACCGCATTAAAAAGATTCTCTAGATTGCTTGATAATTCTTCTATTCCATTACTACTCTTTAGCTCTCGCATTATTCCTTCAGCAATCAAAATTTCACCTACTAAAATAAGATTCACACATAATTCAATTTTTTCTTGGATATTCATAAAAAATAGTATCTATAAAACTATACATAATTCGGCTAAAGAACAGATAAAGTTTTTATTTCCATGGAGTAATTATATCCTAAGACACTATTTTAGTTCAGAAATAAAAGAAGCCATTTCTGTAATACAGAAATGGCTTCACGGGTTTTACTTACGTCGTACGAAAGTGACATATGCCAAAGATTTTCCCTGGTCTCCTGTAATTTCTTGGACAAGGACCATCGTGTCTGTTACTAATTTCTTAATAACAACCTTGGAATCATAATTTATGATTATCTTGTTTTTGGCAACATCCCAATACTGTTTTTTCTTCATCGGTACGTCACATCCAATTTTTTTACTGCCGCTTTTTACTGCATAACTTTTATTTTCATAAAAAGTAAAGGAAAAATCACAAGAATCAATACCTTCAGTAATTGGATGAGAGACTCTCGTCACGATTTTTTTCTTCTCATGAAAATATTCGGTTTTGTCTATCTTCCATGTTCCTGTCAGTATTTTGTCATCGCTGTCCAAATACGTATCAAGTATTGTCCACGATTTTCCCAACAACAAATTATCATTGTATCCTTCGGGAGGATTCATCGCATATACTTCATTGATGTTTACAAAAGAATATGCCTGAGATTGCTCAGCTTCATCTTCTGTCTGTCCGATCAAATAAATGCCTGTACCTATTGAGGTCACTAGCACCAGTAGCACTATACCGACAAGAGTGCATGCGGCAAAACGCAGGATTTTCAAAAATCTTTTCATATGTTCTATAGTTTATTTTAAGGTTAAATTTCCTTATATTATAAACTATTTGTTAATTTACTCCCTTTTTTTGGACATACTATGCGCATACTATATATATGTATGGCGGAAATGAGGGCAATATGATATAAAACAAGGGTACTTGCGGGCATTTGGTCCGCTTTTATTACAAAATAATAACAATTACATATATGTTAGACATCAAAGCATTAAAATTAGCACTTGAGCAGCTCGAGACCGAACGACGTATCGGTCGCGACAAACTCGTTGACGCGATTGAACAATCTCTCGCTGCAGCATACAAGAAAGAATATGGTAAGAAGGGTCAGGTAGTCCGCGCGGCAATTGACCTTGATGCCGGTACTGTGGCATTTGAACAGGTAAAAACTGTAGTTGATGACACACTCGTACGTTTCCTCGAAGAAGATGAAGAGATTGCAGAAGACGATACAGATCTTCGCGAACGCTTCAACGAAGAAAAACATATTCTCCTTGATGATGCGCAAATGATCAAAGCTGGTGCCGCTATTGGTGACGAACTTGTATTTACTCTCGAACCAAAAGATGACTTCGGTCGCATTGCTGCACAAACTGCAAAGCAAGTAATCATGCAGCGCATCCGTGAAGCAGAACGCTCAAGTATCATGGAAGAATTTGGTGGCAAGGAAGGTGACATCATTTCTGGATACGTTCAAAAGATTGATCGCGGAAGTGTATTCGTAGACTTCAACCGCGCTACAGGTATCATCCCTATCAGTGAACAAATTCCTGGCGAACGTTACGTTCGTGGGGCTCGTATCCGTGCATACCTCTACCATGTAGAAGAATCTCCTCGCGGAGTAACACTTCGTCTTTCTCGTACTCATCCAAAATTCCTTGAGAAACTTTTTGCAATGGAATCTCCTGAAATCGCCAGTGGTATAGTAGAAATCAAAGCGATTGCTCGTGAACCAGGAAGTCGTTCAAAGATCGCCGTATGGACTGAAGACTCAAACATTGATCCGGTGGGATCATGTGTTGGTCAGAAAGGAGTACGTGTATCAACTGTAATGAATGAACTCTCAGGTGAGAAGATCGACATTATCGAATGGTCACCAGATGCGGCAGAGTTTGTACAGAAGTCTCTCTCTCCGGCAAAAGTACTCGATCTTGAACTTAACGATGAAGAACACAAAGTAAGTGTTGAAGTAACTCCAGACCAACTCTCCCTCGCAATCGGTAAAGGTGGACAGAACGTTCGTCTCGCAGCAAAACTCACCGGATGGAAAATCGACATCAAGGGAACGGAAGCTGAAGCAACAACAGAAGGAGAAAGCGTAGAAGGCGATGACTTCGTTTCTCTCAAAGATCTCGCGGGTGCAACTACTAGTGAAGAAATATCTGAAGAAACTCCAACAGAAGAAATTACAGAAACTGAAACTGCAGCACCTGAAGAAGAATCATTGTCAGTAGAAAAAGAAAACGAATAATATGAACTTGCTTCACGATATTACCGCTGGTAAAAACACACCAGAGATCATCAACGTTATTATTGAAATCCCCAAAGGATCAAAAAATAAATACGAGATCGACAAAGAAACTGGTCTTATCATGCTCGACCGCGCGATGCACACTTCACAAGACTACCCCTTTGATTATGGCTTCATGCCACAGAGTCACTGGGAAGACGGAGACCCATTGGATGTTGTAGTACTTACTACCTATCCACTCGCTCCAGGAATTCTCGTGAAAGTTCGTGCGGTTGGAGTACTCAACATGATCGATGACGGAGAAAGTGATGCCAAGATCATCGCGGTACCTGAAAAGGATCCACGATTCGACGGAGTTCAGGATCTCAAAGATGTGAACGCTCACACTATCAAAGAAATCGAGCACTTCTTCCTTACCTACAAGCAAATCCAAAACAAAGTGGTAACCATCCCTACAATTGGAGACAAGGCAGAAGCTCATGCTTGTATCATCAAATCTCAAGAACTCTACACTGAAAAATATCAAAAGTAATTTCTACAATAAAAATACCCCAACAATTGTTGGGGTATTTTTATTTCAAAGCACCTGTTATACAGTATCCAAAACCCGGGGCAGGAGTATTACTTGCGACCATAAAGCCATATTTTGGATCAGGATTTTCTAATGAAAACATTATCGCATACATATAGAGATGGCGAGCAATACCATTACACCTGTATGTACTAGTACTAATGTCAGACATATAATTATAACAAAGGTTACTATCTACCTGGGAATCAATAGGGTCGCGCGGAATCCCAGAAATGTACCCACCACTTACTAATGGAGCAAGCGGGGTATTCCACACAGCAGCACTGCAGCCCCCTTGAGAATCTCTTACGGGATACACACCGTTATCTGTATAATACATCTCTAATGCCTTTTGCACTTCTCTTAATTGAGCAACTCTTTTTGTATCACGAGCCTTACTCCGAGCACTACTGAGACTTGTAAGTATCACGGAAGCAAGAATTCCGATGATTGCAATTACCACGAGAAGTTCTATCAAGGTAAACCCTTGGGATTTTTTTAGAAAGAAAGGTTTTCTTTTAAGTGAGCACCCCCCCCCCGAACAAACGTTGAATGAAGTATTTCATGTCTAAGGAGTATATCACTTCTCCCTTGTACTGAGGAAGTAATACTCTTCCATTCGGGTCGTCTCTATGGTATATAATAGAAACAATTATGAAATATATCCTTTCTACAATTACATTAGTGCTCGCAATCGTTGGGTTTTCAACGGTTTCCTATGCGCAGGCACCAAAAACTCCTGTAGTAGCGCCAGCTCCTACCCTTTTTGACACAACTGCCAATGCTCCCCTGAGTGTTCGCAAGCAATTTGTAGAGACCAATCTCCGTGACCTCCTCAGTCGTTTGAGTGATGTCCATACTCGCGTGCAAGTTGCGAGCGCTCGTCTCAAAACTAATAGTATCGATACTATTTCCGCAGATCTTGCGCTTACTACTGCTCAAACAGCACTTACTACTGCCAAGACTCATCTCGATACCTTCACTGCAACTCCAGTTGACGAAAAACCTGCAACAGTAACGACACTTCGCACACAAGCTAAATTAGCAGAGGACAATCTTAAGATTGCTCATGCAAGTATTATCAAAAGTCTAGAAACATTGAAGATTACTCTTCAAGCTCAATAAGGTATACTATCCGTATGGATAAGACCTCTCTCGGCACTACAACGCTCAATCAGTTTCCTCACGAATTTCTCAACCCTAAGAGAAAGACAAACAGACTATGGACACTCTTTATTATCATTATTCTTGTTCTACTGGCATTCTTTTTTTGGAAATACCAACAAGCTCACATAGAGTACCAAGTACAAGAAGTGGTTCCTGTAACCACAAAAACTCCTGAGGAAATGTCGATGACCGAGCTCGAAACAGTTCTCTCTGAAACAGAAATACCTGCATTTCACGAAACACTCTAGGTAAAACCTAGAGTGTTTTTCATTACGTATGTTGACTCGCAATACCCCACCTCCCATGCTAGAATGCCGACATTATGCAAAAACAATATACAGTAGAAATCAATAAACTTCCGGGCAGTATGGTCGAAATTAAAGGAGAACTCGCATGGGAGGCATTTGAAACATTTGAAAAAGAATCGTTCAAGCAGCTTTCCAGTCATCTTGAAATTGACGGATTCCGTAAAGGAAACGTTCCGGCCGAAATGGCGAAAAAACACATCGGAGACGACATCATCCTCACTGATATGGCAGAACGTGCTATGCAAGAGTTCTACCCTACGATTGTGAAAGAAGAAAAGCTCGATCTTATTGGTCGCCCGGAACTCGCGATCACCAAGATCGCTCGTGGCAATGCGCTCGGCTTCTCTATCACTGCTGCCATCCTTCCTGACATCGCACTTCCTGAGTACAAGAAACTTGCAAAAAAAGCTGACGCAGTTGTAACTCCTGAAACAACCGAAGAAGACATCGACAAAGTTGTTGAAGACCTTCGTCAGATGAGAGCATATGGTCACGTTCATGGTCCAGCCGATGATCATGCACATGAAGAACCTCTTCCGGAAGTAAATGATGAATTTGCAAAATCATTTGGTAACTTTGAAAACGTCGCTGCAATGCGCGAAAAAATCAAGGAAAATGTTACTCGCGAAAAAGAACAAGAAGCAAAAGACAAACGCCGCATTGCAATCATGGAAAGCATCATTGCGGAAACTAGTTTTGAGATTCCAGAAATTGTACTCGATAGTGAAAAACAAAAAATGCTCGCGCAAATTGAAGCTGATGTTGCTCGCGCCGGATTCACACTCGACGCATACCTCACTCAAACACAAAAAACAAAAGAAGGACTTCTCAGTGAATTCACTCCGGAAGCCGAGAAGCGAGCTCGCTTCCAACTTGTGATCAATGCAATCGCTCGCGATGCAAAAGTTTCGCCGACTGATGAAGAAGTAGAAAAAGAAGCGGCGCACATGATGCAGACGTATCCGGGAGCTGACAAAGCTCGTGCAATGGCGTACGCTGATATGGTACTCACCAACGAACAAGTTCTCTCAATGCTCGAAGCAGCATAATACGTATTAGAATAATTATTTCACTTGTATGTTAATCCCAACAGTTATCGAAAAAACAACCGGAGGAGAACGCGCGTACGATATCTACTCTCGCCTTCTCAAGGATCGCATTATCTTTTTGAATGATGAGATCAATGATCACACCGCAAACCTCGTTATCGCCCAGCTCCTGTTTCTTGCCAATGAAGACCCGAAGAAAGATATTAGTTTCTACATCAACTCACCCGGCGGATCAGTAACGTCTACCATGGCGATCTACGACACGATGCAATTCATCAAACCAGATGTTGCGACTACCGTGATCGGTATGGCAGCCTCAGGAGGAGCAATGCTCCTCCTTGCCGGACAAAAAGGTAAGCGCTCTGCACTGCCGAACTCACGCATCATGATTCACCAACCACTCGGCGGCATGCAAGGCCAAGCCAGTGACATCGAGATCCAGGCCCGCGAGATGCTCAAGACCAAACACCTCATCAACGACCTCATCGTAAAACACACTGGTCAGAAACTTGCGAAAGTAGAAAAGGATACTGACCGAGATTTCTACATGAGTGCAGCGGAAGCAAAGGACTACGGTATTGTCGACAACGTTGTCACAAAACCGGCTGACGTAAAATAGTTACACAAAATAAAACATCCCGAAATTCGGGATGTTTTATTTTCGTAAATAGGGTTCTACTTTTTTGAAAGGAAGGTACGCGCTTCGCACAGTACTCGGAGTACGAGTATGGTCACTCTTACCGTACAAATCGTAACGAGCAAATTTCTCTCCTCGTTCATTCATGACCACAGCGAGTTCTCGTCCAGCTTGAGTAAAGACTTTGCCTACTGTTTCATAGTGAGGTTTCTTTTTAAAGAGTTGCTTCATATATCCTTTCAAGGAACTATCTTCGAGTTTTAATAGTGCGAGTCCTTCTGTGTACAATTGTTCTAAATGAGCAGGATCATCTACTGGCAGAAGCGGAGGTGTTACATCCTCTTGTTGAGGTACCTCTACAGGTTTCACCACCTCTGTCGTAACACCTTCAACTAGTACGACCTCTTCTATCTCTCCCTCTTCTTGTACGGGGTCAGTTTCAAATGCCTGTCCCCAGTGAGCTTTCGTGTGTATATGTTTTTTGTGAGAGTCGCTCATGTCCTCATAGTGTAGCATTCTTCAAATTAATACGAAGCTCAGTTACACACCCATGCATATCGAGTTAAAATCGAAATAAAATCTCATGTAACTGATCTTTAACTTTTCTTTATCTCTTCGGAGAGGGGTATAACAATGAATTATCAGTGCAGTGCGATATACTATAGCTATGCCTCCAGCTGAAAAATTTACCACCAATCAACAAGAGATCGCTCACATCGCAGAACAATCTCACAAAGAGTACATCCTTCAACATAATCCTCACAAGACACTTGAAAGTGCGGCGACTGCAAGTCTCGAGCGCTACGCAAAGACTCAAGCAGAAGAATTTTTACATGAAACAAAAGTCCTTCCGTCTCACGAAGCAGAGGCACTCGTACTCAAGCTCAAACCAGAAACTCATGATACTAAAATAGAAGAACTCTTCGGTATCATGCTCGAGAAAGGAATAAAAAACGCCCTTGATGTTGTCGCAAAGATGAATGACTCACACTTAGAAGACGACTTCCATCGATTCCTCGTGCAGTATCTTCACACCATAGGTGCAATTCCTGGTTTGAAAGAAACTTCACCGTTACACAAAGAATTAGAACACTCGCTCTTCACTGTTACACTCCAGCCGCAAAACACTGCAGAACATGATTTTAAATCTTTCATTCAGGCAATGAAGCAGTTCTACATCGGTATGCTTTCTCTGTGTGAAAATAGTAAGGATCACTACACCCTCGAACTCGCCGTTCAAAACAATGGTCGCGATATCGCGCTCTACGCATCTGTTCCTCGAGTACATGAACAAACATTTGAAAAACTCGTGAACTCTTACTATCCAGGAGCAAGTATCGAGATCGCTACAGACGACTACAATATCTTCTCTGACTCTGGAAGTGGCATCGCCGCAGCCTACGCGACTCTTTCTGAACCTGCAATCTTCCCGCTCTCGACTGACGACACATTCTCTCATGACCCTCTCGCAGCATTAATTGGTTCTCTTTCAAAACTCGAACAAAGTGGTGAAGGTGCGGCGATTCAAGTTACGATTACTAACGACAAAAAAAATTCCAATCAACTCTATAGTTCGATTATCAAAAGTGCAGAGAATGGTGAAGTTGAAGTAGCGAAGCAGTACAAAGAACTCACCGAAGACTTGCTCCCGAGTCTTGCAAAAGGAGTGTTCTCTTTTTTTGATACCAGTACTCCAAAAGAAAAAGATCATGTAATTGATACTCGCGGTATCGAACTTGCTCGTATCAAAAACCAAAGTCAATCACTTCTCGCAGGGATTCGCATCATCGCAAGTGCGCCGACGCTTCCTCGGGCCCAAGCAATGCTCAATACTATCAAGGCAACATTCGCACAATTTGCACTCGTTGAAAGTAACAGTATTGCATGGCGAGATATCAAGACAAATGCACTTCATACATTCGCAAAAGAATTTAGTTTCCGCAGTATTAACATTGAAGAACTACTTCCCCTCTCAGTAAATGAACTCGCAACACTCTTCCACTTCCCTGTTGGCATTAGTGGTTCGCCAGAACTCAAAGAAACAAGTGGAGCGAGTGCCGCAGCGCCAGTGATGACCAACACTAGTGGTGTGTATCTCGGGACAAACTCATACCGAGGAACGACCACCGAAGTATTTCTTTCAAAAGAAGATCGTATGCGTCATTGTTATGTGATCGGACAAACAGGAACCGGTAAGACAACCATTTTAAAAAACATGGTCATCCAAGACATTAAAAATGGTAATGGTGTGTGTTTCATCGATCCACACGGTAGTGATCTTCAGGACATTCTTGCCAACATTCCTCTCGAAAGACTTGATGATGTGATCTACTTTGATCCGGCATACACCGACCGGCCGATGGGGCTCAACATGCTCGAATACGATGAGCGATATCCTGAACAAAAGATTTTCGTCATCAACGAACTCCTCAGTATCTTTAACAAACTCTTCGACATGAAAACTGCCGGAGGGCCAATGTTCGAACAGTACTTCCGTAATTCTGCCGGACTCGTCATGGAAGATCCGGAAAGTGGCTCTACCCTTCTCGAAATCGGACGAGTGCTCTCTGACAAAGAATTCCGTTTGATGAAATTGTCGAAGTGTAAAAATCCGATCATCAGACAGTTCTGGGAAAATGCCGAGAAGACTACCGGTGAGGCATCGCTCGCAAACTTTGTTCCGTATATCACCAACAAGTTCGATGTCTTCATCTCCAACGACATCATGCGTCCGGTGATCGCTCAACAAAAGTCTGTCTTAAACTTCCGCGACATCATGGACAACAAAAAGATTCTTCTGGTGAATCTTTCAAAAGGTCGACTCGGGGACATCAACTCTCATCTCATTGGTCTCGTACTTGTGGGTAAGATGACTATGGCAGCTCTCTCTCGAGTAGACATGGTAGGTCGAAGTGAGATCAATGATTTCTACCTCTACATTGATGAGTTCCAAAACGTTACGACTGATTCTATCGCGACCATCCTATCCGAAGCCCGTAAGTATCGACTCGGTCTCACTGTTGCTCATCAGTACATCGAGCAGCTCCAGCCAAACATCAAAGATGCAGTATTCGGTAACGTGGGTAGCATGATTATCTATCGAGTAAGTCCTGAGAATGCCGCAGTGTTTGAGAAACAACTCTCCCCTACGTTCTCCCCGACTGACGTGCTCACGCTTCAGAACTTCAATGCATTCGCAAAGATTCTGGTAAACGGAGTACCTGAGAAACCGTTTAACCTTCGCATCCCTCCGCCGCCCGTCGGCAACATGGCAATCACTGACAAGGTCAAAGAGCTTTCATACCTCAAATACGGCCGCCCTCGTGCCGAAGTCGAAACAGAAATCTTCGCACGATATAAATAAAATTAAGCCCATCGTATAAATACGATGGGCTTTTTTAAAAGTGCAATTTCATTATTTTCTTATATCGTCTATCGCACCAACAACGAATGCTTTTACCGAGTAATGATACAATGCGGTGCACAATAGTGTGCCTAGTATTACTAGTGGGTGCCATATATCCATATCAGCAGTTTTTTCATGAAGATTCAACAACTGCATAAAGATAATGGAAGCTATTATGTAACTAATGATGTACCCTAGAATAACTACGGGAAAAAAGTTAAACAGCTTTGCATTACATTCACCTGTTTCAACGGCCGCATGCAGTCCTGGGCCACAAACTAATAAAAAGATAATTAGTCCTACAATCAAAGGCAATGCAGCAATCCATTGTATCCATGAAGGTGTCACGGTGTCTAAGGATTTCTCATACGCAATGATAGAGAGCAAGCAGAACAAAGAAAGTAATACCGAGAAAATGATTTTGTGGCCTAATTTATAGCCAAATGATGTGCCTACAAAGCCACTGAAAAGTTTTTCTAAAAGATTCATAATTTTTAAAGAGTTAAGTTTCATTAATTATAACAGTATAATTGTCTATTGTCAAGGTTTCCAGTCAAATAGCGTTGCTATATAATGGTTGGAGCTTAAAGCGAGAGCTTTCAGCCACTGATGAATTAGTAGACTAGCACTTTTGAGGAGTAATCCTCGCACACACTATGAACAAACAAGCCCTTGTTGAACTCATTCACGGCAAAATCGGCGGTACTAAAGTACAGGCTGAAGAAGTTGTTGAAAGCATTATCGACGCAATCGTTACTACACTTAAGAAAGGCGACGAAGTTTCTGTTGCTGGACTTGGTATCTTTTCAGTAAAGGACCGTGCAGCTCGCACAGCTCGCAACCCAAAGACTGGCGAAGCTGTAAAAGTTGCGGCAACACGCGTACCAAAATTCCGTGCTGCAAAAGCTCTCAAAGACGCTGTAAAATAGTTTATCTCGCCCCTGGCGGATCACACTGTTTTCACACAAAACTCCCTGCTTCGGCAGGGAGTTTTGTTATTTCTATAACATGATTGATTCTATTGACTATTACAGTAATTAAGGTAAAATATGAATAAATTAAAAATTTAATAACGATGAGAGAGAAAACGTTTATGGCACTGTGTTTGCTATTGTTAAGTCTAGGATGGTCTTGGGATGCGAACGCTACAAACCATGGTCCTCAACCAGGTGAAACAAGATGCGGAATAATCAAAGGTAATACGTTCTATTACGCTAGTGGCGGAGGATCATGGTGGGACCTGAATACCGACGATACGCCCAAGGCAAACTATAACGGCACTTGCAGTTGGGTTCAACAAGGCAGCAGCATTTGTGGTATTGCAGAAATTAAAGGAAAGACGGAATTACTGTATACCCATAAATGGACCTGTCCTCCGATCAATGTCCCGCTCGACACAAACATCATTTTCCTTGTGATTGCAACAACAGTCCTCGGGTGTTTCTTCATTCATAAGAAACTAGTCTATACATAACATAATATGTATAGACTTTTATTTTTTTAGAATCATTGACTATTTACTACATTGTAGTAGTATTTTATAAAACCTAATTTAAAAAAAATGAATAAAACAACAGCCACTTTATCGAATGATCAGATAGCCGTTATCATTGATCCAACTCATCCTTGTTGCAGAAAAAACTTAAGGAAAGAAGTTGCGAAATTATGCAAAACAGACAGTGCCAATGTTACGATTCACGAAACAGACGCAGAAAGCTCTGAAATTGCTAACAGAATTTCATCAATAACAAAACTGCAAAAGATTTTTTATTACAACATTACTGCAGGGATGGCCGCTTTATATTCTAAGCAGATTAAGCAAAGAATGAATGGTAGTACTCCCGATAGCAGTAACCAGTATGGTATTGCTTTAAAGAACCACGAAAACAATCCTATTGTTAAAAATTTTCACACGTTAGAAGCTGTTGTAGCTTAAAGAACCACAAGTTACACAAAACCCTGTATACATAATTGTATACAGGGTTTTTATTATGGTGCGGAGTAGTGAAGGAAATTAGAATCACCAATGGTAGGGTTAGAAAATGTAATTCATTAAATATTGACAATATATAAATAAAATGTTATTATATAAGTAATAACTATTGCACCTAAACAAATGAAGATGAAAAAATATTTTGTATCTTATGTATTAACAAAGACCGTACTAATTGGTGAAACCTGCACATTCGGCAACGCTTCCATAGAAATAGAATTTGGCGAAATCAAAACCATAGAACATATTAGAGCTATGGAAAAAATCTTGCTTGAAAAACTTACTGCTGACCTGGATGAATTTGATAGTGCTAGGGCTACACTCACTATTCTTGGTTACGCATTTCTTGAGTAAATATTTACACCACTTACACTTCCCCGTATGAAAATACGGGGATTATTTTTTTGTGCGCATTAGTGGAGGAAGTGAGGACTACAGAATGTAGAATTTTCCATCAAATATATAATCAAGGAAAATAAAAAAGCAGACGAATAGTTCGACTGCCTTGCTAAGAAAATCTTAGACACTTAAGAATTATTTACATTGAGTCAATTGATTCTTTGATCAGCTTAATTTTCATATTCCTTTCTCTAATTTGATCAAGGTATGAATTAAGAATTTCACTAGAAATTTCAGCTTCTGGCATGTCTGCGACATACACTGCAATTTCTTCTTTCAAAGTTTCAATGTCTTCTTCTAAACACCATATCATTCTTTTTCCTCTTGGAATTTTAAATGAGCTAATAGTCATCAAGATAAGACCAATATAAACAATTATACCAAGGAAAGTGAGCAGAAGATTATCTTTTAAGACTTCAATTAAATTAACAGAATCCTGATTAACATCAAATCTTATAGAATATATTATTACATATGCCCACAGCATTATAGTCATAATACCGATAGAAACGAGAACAATTGCCCATCTATCGAAGAAATCAATGCTAGATTTGTTAGTTTTTGTTTCTGCTCTATTTATCAGAATGCTTACTTCTTGCTGTATCTGTTCTTTAGTTTTCATATTTTTGTTTTAAAGGTGATCAGAAATCCCAACAGAATCTCTGAGCACCTTTAAAATATTGAAAAGAACTATGATTATATAATACCATAGTTTTTATAAAAAGTCAATACGTTACGCCCTCAACCATTTCGTTGTGCTATGATCTTTGCCATGGAATTTACACCTGAACAAATCCAAGAATTCACCACTCTATACAAACAAGAGTTTGGTATCAAACTCACAGACATAGAAGCATACGCAAGCTTACGCTCTTTAGTTAGCCTTGCTCAAATAGCATACGAAAATCCCATTATGCCAGAAACAACTGACCCTATTAAAGAGTATTTATACAAACTTGAGAAACCGTACACCGTAGAATACAGAGACATGGCGGAACTTAAAAGTTAATCATTTAATTAAGTTATTGCCCCTACTTTCCTCTTCCCTCTCTTTCTATACTTATCTCTATGGAAGTACAGAGCAATCTTAAGGCAATACGGATGGAACGAGGTCTGAAACAAAAGGAAGTTGCAGAGTTATTGGGACTGCTTTGTCAGGACAGGCTTTCCCATTGGGAGACGGGGCGGTCTTATCCGAGCGTGCCGAATTTGTTGAGGTTGTGCGAGGTGTATAGGGTTGGGTTGAAGGAGATCTATAAATTTAATGAAAAGAACTAATTGCACCTCCAATATAATTAGTATTTGCGATACTTATATCTCCCATTTTAGTGAAAAATACATCTTTCTCTTTATCTGAAAACGTAGCGGAAATAATATTTCTACTCAACCAGCAAAAATCCTCTGGCGTAACAGGTACCATTAAAGGATCAGCATTTATACCTATTGCAGGGTTATTGGCATAATATGCGTGCTCGTAAACTTTTCTTATGACATAGGTTAAATTATCAGCTACTTGTATAAATAATGATTTTGATGATTTAACATGATGAACTTGATCTAGTAAAAAACAAGAAAGTGACTCAAAAAAATATTTTGATTTAACAATTTTACTTTTCTTTGCTCCTGGGTTATATCTCCATTTTGTTCTATCAAAATAAAGCTCCTCTAAAAGGGTAGAACCTTCATCTGCTATAACTATAGTTGTTTCGTTGAGCTCAGAAATCTTATGTTCTAAGCCGTGCAAAAAAGCATAGATTGCTTTTTTTATTTCTAAATTCTTTGAATTTGTAGAAGTTAAACCTTTTGATTTCTTTTTTACCCCAACAACAATTTTTATATCCAGTTTACCTATAAGTTGTACCAATTCTCCAAAATATTCACGAACCGCCTTTTCACTTAGATTACTAAACTGACCATTTCTTAACCAAATATCAGTGCCATGAAGTTCTGTAGTTTCCCAATTTTTAACTTTCAATTTCTTTTTAACAAGATCGTAAAACATCCTTTCGAGGGCAAAGTATTTTTCTTCCGAAATTAACAATCCGCACCAAACAATAAAAGGACCGTCAACGAATGTATTTCCGTTTCTTTGAAAATTTATGCCTGATTCATCTACGTAAGTTAAAATCACAATATTTTGCCCAGAATGGGAAGAAATTACTCTACTAACGATATGTTAGAAGTAACATATGGTGCGGGATAAGGGAGTCGAACCCTTCACCTCAGTTTGGAAAACTGATATTTTACCGATAAACTAATCCCGCAAGTTGTTCCCCTATCCTATCAGAATTCACAGGATAAATCAAAAGCAAAATCCCTACCATTGCTGGTAGAGATTTTGCAAGAAAGATTAGTCGCGTTGGCTTTCCATTTCGTTAGTGTATTCTTCGTCACTCAAGAAAGCGATAGTTCCATCAAGCATTTGACGCTGTGAGCGAACATTTCCTTTTGCATCAAAGTTTTCTGATTCAGGAGTTACTTCTGGTCGAACGTTTGGGTTTTCAAAATTTTCCATATTAATACGGTTACCTATTGACAATTTGTAATATCTAGAGTATAATTTAAAAAAATAGAAAAGTCAAGTGAAAAAACAGATCTTTACCATTCAAGGAATTATTAATGAAACAACTAAAAATGAATTCAAAACGTTCTTAAGAGGGACAAAAGATAATGAATTAATTGAAATTTATTTCAATTGTTGGGGAGGAAACAACTTCTATGGGAAAGTTATGGAGACATACATATACTACATAAAGAAGTATTACCCCACCCGTCGCTTTATTCATTATGCGGATGTTGCAGCATCAGCAGCATTTACCATCTTTGCAAGAGGGCATGAAAGAATAATTACACGAAAAAGTATTATTCAACCCCATCTCCCTGAACCAAATGATTTTGGTAAACATGTTACAGCCGCACAAATTGCACGGGAACAAGTCGTGGCCATCAAAGGAATAACCTCTACTCTGCCATTAGTACAGAGTGCGGACATATTCAAGTACAATGACTTCCCTTTTCCTCTTGAATTCATGGTGAACAAACAAGTAGTTACTAAAGTAGTTTCAAAATTGTAATCTCGCAAGACCCTTATGTATTAGATACGTAAGGGTTTTTTTATTGTCGGGATGCAGGGATTCGAACCCTGAGTCACCTCTTCCCAAAAGAGGCATGTTAGCCGTTACACCACATCCCGGTGTGCTTTGTATAGTAGCAGAAAGCCTATTGAAAATAAAGAGTCAGTAGACCTATTGCTCATTATTAGTCTAAAGGTAGAATTTCTACCTTTGAGTCGAGAAAGTTTGTTTCACAAACCCATACCACGATAAGTCCTACCCTATACTGCTTGATCCTATGAACTAGACAGTAATGCTCAATAGATATTAAGAACTTCCGTCTTTTCGCCTCTGTCATGTTGTCTGCCGGATTGAACCAACTTCCCTGTCGAGCGGCTTTTACTTCGTAGAAATAAAAGAGCTTTTTCTTCTTTGCGATGATATCGATTTCTCCATATTTATTCGGCACATTGCGTTCTACTACTGCAAAGCCTTCGCTCATTAAGTGTGTAACGGCGATATTCTCACCTTTTTCACCTAATTGCTGTGTATAAGAGGTAAATTGCTTAATCATAGTGTTAGAGCAATTATACCTATACAAGATAAAGGAATTATGAAATAGGACACAAAATAGACACTCTATAGATCAGTCCGTTATCCCACTTACTAACAGACTTATCCACAGTTTTGTCAAAAACTGAACATTTCCAGTGCACCCACGACAATATAGGACGAGATGTGTCTAATGGACTAAAGACAAGAACTAATAAAAGTCTCACGCTATTTGATTTGGTAGGTGCACAAAAATAACAAAACCCCGCAACATCGGGGTTTTGTTATTTTTGTGCACCTACCAGGACTCGAACCCAGAACGACTGTTCCGAAGACAGTTGTGATATCCATTTCACCATAGGTGCATATGAGAGAACAGATCGAATATACCACCAATTGTAAATAATATAAAGGTTACACAGTATTTATATTGCTTTTATAGGCATTTTCGTTATACTGGAAGGCGTACTCATTAACAGTGCAATTGCGGTTATGGTTTAGTGGTAGAATGCGTCCTTGCCAAGGACGAGACCAGGGTTCGATTCCCTGTAGCCGCACTCTAATAGATTCTCTTATCGAGGATCATATCTCTATGAACCCTATTTCAATAGAAACAATTCCCTCTTTTGTTTCATATGTAACACTTACCCTCCAAAAAGCGGGTTTTGAAAGCTATCTTGTCGGTGGCTGTGTTCGTGACATGGTCATGGGCAAAACACCAAAAGACTGGGATATCACAACGAACGCCCGACCAGAACAAATCCAAGAAGTCTTTAGTACTTACAAAACACTCTATGAAAATGACTTCGGTACAGTAAGTGTGTTAAACATGTCAGCAAATGCCGAAGACCGAGATTCAATTCCCTCTTCAGACAAAGCTTTTGAAGGTAACGAGGTTCAAGTAACCACATACCGCTCAGAAGGCGGTTACGCTGACAATCGTCACCCTGACAGCGTTACATATGAAACATCTCTCGTGAAAGATTTGGAACGTCGTGATTTTACTATCAATGCATTAGCATTTGATCCTCATTTTGTTAACCCTGACGGATCTAAAGGACATATTATAGATGTCTTTAAAGGACTGTCCGATATAAAGGACAAAACAATTCGTGCTGTCCTTGAAGCCTCAAAACGCTTTGAAGAAGATGCTCTGCGCATGATTCGAGCAGTGAGGTTTTCCACAGTTCTGGATTTTGCTATCGCGAGCGACACAATGTCAGCCTTAACTGACCAATCGGAGCGTATTGCCAATGTATCGAATGAGCGTATCCGTGACGAACTCATAAAGATCATTCTCTCTCCCCGTCCAGCTTTAGGAATTACTCTATTAGAGAAAACAGGGCTCCTTGGTTACACACTTCCAGAACTCCTGGATGGTATTGGCTGTGAGCAAAAAGGCGCTCATATTTACGATGTGTACCAACATCTCCTTCACGCGCTCCAGCACGCTGCAGACAAGGAATTCTCTCTTGAAATCCGCCTTGCGGCGCTGTTTCATGATATTGGGAAACCTGCTACTCGCAGATATGATCGAAATAAAGATAAATATACCTTTTTTGGTCACGAAGTTGTTGGGGCGCGTATAACCAAGAAGATCATGGATAGACTGAACTTTTCACGTGTAACAACTAACTTAGTCGTTTCACTGGTTAGAAATCACATGTTTTTCTCGGATACTGAACAAATCACCCTTTCAGCAGTTCGTCGCATTATCCAAAAAGTTACCCCCGAACATATTTGGGAACTCATGCAAATCCGTGAGTGCGATCGAGTAGGTATGAAAAAGGCTGAAGCTCCTTATCGTTTGCGCAAATATCACGCCATGATTGACGAAGCACTCCGAGACCCGATATCAGTTGGACAACTCGCAATTGATGGAAAATATCTTATGGAAGTGTTACATATGAAACCGGGACCGCGCATGGGATGGATTTTACACGCTTTACTGGAAGAAGTGCTTGATAATCCCCTTATCAACACTGTAGAACAACTCCATGAACGAGCATTCGACCTAGAAGAACAAGACGATCAAACACTGAAAGCTCTGGGAGAAAAAGGCAGAGAAAAGAAAGATGAAGTAGAATCTAGAGAAATTAACAAGATTCGATCTAGTCACAAAGTAAAATAGTTACATGTGTAACAAGAAATAGTCCAAGATATGGGCTATTTCTTTTATATTCAAAGAGTATTGATTTACTTTACACTTTACTGTAAAGTGTAAATATGCAAGAAAGTGCTTATTATCTGGTACTGCAATACCTAAAAAAGCAAAACAATTGGGTTACACCGAATGAGCTTTCATCTACTCTTAATAAAAGTCGTGTAACTATTCAGTTAACATTAAAACGTTTACTAAAAAATGGTTGGATCATAAAAGAAGGAGAATCTCCAAAAACCTTTTATAAAGCACAAGAGCTTTCAATCGTTCCACGTGAAACTATTGAGCGAGAAGGTAATAGAATAAAAAAAGTTGAAAAAACTCTGTCATTTGGTCTTTTAGAAGACTTTATTCGTAAATCCAATAGCGTTTCATATGTAACGCCTGTTGATGTTCAGCCCATAGAGTCATATACTCAAGATATGAAACCACTTATCTGTTTTGATCTCGATAGAACACTTACCAAGGAATCCAGCTGGAAATTACTGAACATCCGTCTTGGTATTAGTGAAGAAGACGATGCAAGACTCTTTAACCAGTATGTTTCTGGGGCAAACCCTCATTACCATGAATGGATTAGTGAATTAGTATCCCTTCACAAAGCATCAGGTAAAGCCGTGTCGAAAGCTGATATTGTTGCCCTTGCGCGTGAAATGACACTAGCTGATGGAGCGTGTGAACTAGTAAAAGCCGCAAAAGATAAGGGTTATGATGTATTACTTCTTTCCGGAGGAGTAGATACCGTTGTGGAGACAGCCGCAGAACGTCTTGGTTTCACGAACTGGAGAGCATGTTCGAAGATTCTCTATAATGATCAAGGTATAGTTGAAAATCTTGAAACAATGGGGGATGAACGTAACGCAAAGCTCTCACTCCTTGAAGAATTCTGTCATGATAAGGGTTACACACTAAGTCAGACTATCTGCATAGGGGACGGCGGCAACAAACTAGCAATATTCAAAGAAACAAAGGGAATCCTAGTGGGAAGCAACACCGAACTCCGTGACGTAGCCTGGAAACACGTTGCAACACTCACAGAAATTACTGAATTGATATAAGGTTGCAGAAATAAAGGTTTTTAGGTAATCTAGAGGGAAATCACCTTAAATAGAACCTTTATGTCTAGAAAATTAATGACAACAGCCGGTAAAACTAAGCAGTCCGTACGAACTGATGCAGCTAAGGCAAAACAGAGTTTTCAAAAATACACTAATGATTCAATAAGGAGAGGGAAGGTGTCATACGCCGCCGCTACTCCATTGTATAAAAAATAGTGTATAAAAAAGAAACCCTTATGAAATTATTCATAAGGGTTTTATTTATAACTCTATATCTAATAGAAGAGGGCAATGATCACTACCGTAATAGTCTTTCAGTGTTTGAACATCTCTGATCTTTTCTTTCAGAACAGGGGAAACAAAGAAGTAATCAATCCGCCACCCAACATTACGCTCGCGTGAAGCAGTCTTTTGATCCCAATACGTATATACATCAGTAATAGTAGGGTAGAGGTACCGAAATGCATCAATCCAGTTGTGATCAACGAGAGTGTCCATCCAGGCACGCTCAATAGGGAGGAAGCCTGTATTCATGACATTTTGTGCAGGACGAGCAAGATCAATCTCAGTGTGCGCAGTATTTACGTCACCACAAAAAATTACTGGCTTCTTTTTCTCTAATCCATCAATGTATAAAAGGAATTGATCATAAAATCGGAGTTTATAGTCGAGTCGTTCTGGACCACCTCCACCATTAGGGAAGTAGCATGTAATCAGATAGAAGTTCTCATACTCTGCAGTGATCGTGCGACCTTCATCATCAAGCCCCGGTAAGCCAATACCGTAGGTAATAGCAATAGGAGTTTGTTTGGTATAGATAGCAACACCACTATACCCCTTCTTGATCGTGGGCCAGGCAAAGTATGCATCATACCCGAAAACATGTCTCACTTCGTCTGGAAGTTGTTCGGTTGTTGCCTTGGTTTCTTGTAAACAAAGGATATCTGGATCAAATTCCGTAAAAAGCGGGTCAAAATTTCCTTGTTTGTGTGTAGCGCGCAAGCCATTAGTATTCCAAGAGATTATTTTCATAAAGACAGTATAACAAAGCAAGCTGTGCCAAGACTATGACAAATAAAAAAGGAGCTCTGGGCTCCTTATTAACAATTTCTTGAATTTATTTTTTTGTTACACTTTTAAGTATCCAAACGATAACACCGATTACGATTACTATTGGCAACACTTGGTTTATTAACATATTGAACAAACCATTAAAAAACATACTTACTCGCTCAGGATTAAATACACCCCATATAACAAGTAATATTGCTAAACCTGTAAGAATTCCTTTTGGTGAATTCAAAGGATTTGGTTGTGGAGTAGAAGTATTAGACATATTTCAATCCTCCTTTTTCTTTTGAAAAGTTCATTATGTAATAAATATTAATGTACTCACGAATCCGTCGTGTTCGGAGTTATATAATAATAACTATATATATTATACACATTTATACTAAAATGTCAATAGATAGGGTTCTAAGAAAACAAAAACCGCTTCCTAGGAAAGGATAGCGGTTATATAAGGATGAACAAAAGTTCGGGTACGTGTAGAAAAGAAAGAACAAATTAAGTTGTGTGTTACAAGAATGGTTTGTACAAAGCGATATGCTATGTGCAGAATTGTATAAGGTCAGATGCGAAACACCTGGTAGACGGTACATATGTATCTGTCAAAGACCTTATGTATATATAATACTCTTTATCTTGCGTAAGAGCAAATGGGGATAAATAAAAATTATCGCTTACTATGAAACTTCTTATGTACGTCACGAAGCTGAGCATCAGTAACATGGGTATAGACTTGCGTAGTAGAAATATTAGCGTGTCCAAGCATCATTTGCACGCTGCGAATATCCGCACCGTTTGAAAGGAGGTCAGTAGCAAATGAGTGTCGAAGTACGTGCGGAGTAACTTTCTTAGAAATTCCAGCTTTAATAGCGCAGTCTCTCACAATACGCTCAATCGAGCGGGGAGTGAGACGTCCATCGGCCGCATTACGTGCAATGTTTACAAACATCGCTTCCTCCATGTCCTTACGTTCCTTCAGATACGCTCGAATAGCATCTTTGGCTTCAGTTGAAAGAAAGACAACGCGAATTTTTTCACCCTTACCCCGAATAGAGAATTCATCTTTTGAAAGATCCAAATCCCTATTCAATGAACACAATTCTGCCAAACGAAGACCTGTGGAAAAGAATAGTTCGAGTAATGCTTTATCACGCAACCCTTTAGTAGTCGCTAAGTCGGGGGACTTAATGAGTCGATTAAGCTCATCAACTGAAATAAGATCCAAATGACGTGCTCCAACTTTCGCAAGCTCTATGGTGTCCGGTGCAAGTGCTTCAATATTTCGTTTACGGCAGTATTTAAGAAATGACCGTAGGGCGATGAGATGATAGTTCTGTGTATTCTTCTTCATGGTACCAGGAGTTTGTCCTTTGATCTTAATCCCCGCGGAGCGATTAAGTGATAAACGATACTCTCGAAGCTTGTCTTCAGTAATATCCTTTACATTCGTAGCCTTCATTTCGAGAAAGGCGCGATCCAGATAATGTTCATAATTACGAACAGTCAAAAGACTTCGACCTTTCTCAATTTCTATATATTCCAAGAATTGTCGCTTTGCTGTCGCAATATCCATCTCCTCTAGTATACCCGCCAGTAGACGAGGCAGGCAATATTGTGCGACATACCTCTGTTTTCCTTGCCTATCCATACTAGGCTTGCTTTTTTCAAAACCCCATGCTATAATACTTACCATGTTAACTCCGAAGAAAAAACTAGTAGTAATCAAAAAGCACCAACTTCACGATACCGATACAGGTAGTAAGAAGTTGCAAGTAGCAATACTTAGTAAGCGTATTGATGTTCTTGCGGACCACTTGAAGAAACACAAGGGTGACAATCACTCTCGTCGCGGACTTATCAAGATGGTTGCTGACCGTCGCGGTCACATCAAAGTGTAAGAAAAGACAAATCCTGCTCAACACCAAGAAGCTCTCAAGATAATCAAAGGCTAAACAAAAAACATCACGTGTACACGTGATGTTTTTTGTTTCATAGCTACTGTATACTGTATGTATGGCAATTATCAAACAGAAAGACCAGCGAGTGGCGGTATTTATTGATACGCAAAACCTCTACCACACCGCAAAACATATTTATAAAAGAAAAGTAAATTTTACTAACGTCGTACGAGACGTCGTTGCCGGGCGTAAACTTATTCGAAGTGTGGCATATGTCATAACTACAGAAAATGAAGACGAGAAAGCATTTTTAAGTGCACTGAACAAAGCGGGGATTGAGACCAAGTCAAAAAGTTTGCAAATTTTTTATGATGGAAGCAAAAAAGCAGACTGGGATACAGGACTCGCAATCGATGCAGTATCTATGGCGCCGAAACTCGACGTAGTAATTATTGTTTCTGGAGACGGTGACTTTGTACCGCTGTGCGAATACTTACGCTATCACGGTATACAAGTTGAAGCTGCAACCTTTGGACAATCCGCTTCTGCATCATTAAAAGACGCAGTCGATGACTTCCTTGATCTTTCAGTAGGCGCAAAGAAATACTTACTCGGCTACTAATTTTAAGTACGATACTATGGCAGAAAACAGAACATACACTCCACCAAACAATCTCCCAATAGCAGAACCCGAGGTAGATGTTGTATCACCAGTAGAAACAACCGAACCACTACAATCAGCTACACAACAAGGTCTACAAGAACCTTTCCTTCCCACAACTCCTCAGAATGATCCTTTAGTAGTAGTACCGAGCGAGGTGCCTCCTGTACAACCTTCAATAACTCTTACATTAGAAGAGATTCAACAAGAAGCCAAGGCATTGGGAATTAGTCCCGCACCTACTACTGACACTACTGTACCTCCACCACAAGAACCTCCCATACTCGTACGTACCTATGAAGATGATATGGCACGCGCAATGAATGTGACGGATGCAAAAGTTGTTCAAGAGTTGATGAGAAATGCAAAAGAGCGTGAAGAGTTTGATGAGTTAGAGATCCATAACAAAAAAGCTCGTGGGTGGTACACAGCTGGCTCGATTATTCTCCTACTTGTTGCACTAGCATCGCTTGCGTATGGCGCATACTACTACACTCGACTTACTGTTCCTGTTACAGGAAGTGTTTCTGTAGGAGTATTTTCAAATACTGAACCTGTACCGATTCCTGACACAACAATAGAATCAGTACTTACACGTTTTAGTGAATCTACGCTTACAGTAAATAAGCCGTACTTAATTAATCTTGTTGGTGACACTGCAACACAAGCGCCACTTACCAAGAGTGCATTTTTTGCTTTTCTTGGAATAAATACAACAGAACCGTTTGCAGCGTCATTTTCTAGTGTCCGTCTTGGAATTATGGATACGGGAGAAAAAACACTTCCTTTTATTATTGGTTCTCTTGAAAACCCAGAAGTTTCCATAAAAGAATTTTTGATTGCAGAACCTAGTATGTTAGAAATGTTTAGTCGATCACTTGCTATTGATACTACAACAATTGCGCCTGAGGCTAACAAAAATTTTGTTGGTGAATATCGATATAATGTACCTGTTCGCACTCTCTATACTACCGACACAACAGGACTAAAAACGCTTACCCTGCTCTATGCGTTTGTTACTGACAGTGTCGTAGTTATTACTACAGAACCTAGTGTTTTAAAGGCTGTTTACGATACTATTCTCAGTCAATAATAAAGGTCTTTTGAGGTGGGAAAACATGCTTGTACTTTCGTACCAGCATGCTAGTATACGAGGTATGAAAAATACCGACCACTACAAAACAGCTCTTTTGGCCGAAAAGCAAACTCTCGAAGAGGAGCTTGGGGGTATCGCATTATTCAACACAGAAACTAATCTTTGGGAGGCAACTCCAGATCAGGAATTGATGGGGGAAACTGACGACAACGACGCAGCTGATCGTTTCGAAGACTTCGAAGGACGCAGTGGTATGGTAACTACACTACAAACTCGTCTCATTGATGTTGATGCGGCACTCGCAAAGATTGAAGCTGGCACCTACGGTATCTGCGAAATTTCAGGAGAACCAATCGAAGAAGCTCGCTTGAATGCAAACCCTGCAGCACGCACAAACAAAGCTCACATGAACGACAACGAAATGTAATACGCGTTTCGCAATAAAAGCTCTCTCAGAATTCTGAGAGAGCTTTTATTTTATGCAGAGTCTACATTTCATATTTATTTTATCTCTCTCTTTTATACTCAGAGTATGTCATTTGCTCGCATACAAAGTGCTCAACTCACTGGCCTTGGCGCTACAGGAGTCACCATTGAAATAGATGTAAATAAAGGGTTATATTTATTTCAAATAGTTGGACTGCCGGACAAAGCAGTCGAAGAAGCCCGTGAACGAGTAATCTCTGCGGTTCGCAATAATCTCGACATCAATATCAAAGGACAAAATGAGAAAGTCATTGTGTCACTTTCTCCAGCAGAATTAAAAAAGGAGGGAGCATATTTTGATCTCGCTATTGCAGTAGGATATCTCATTGCAACAGAACAATTACAAACACAAACAGAAGATATACTTTTTATTGGAGAACTCGCACTAAATGGGGAAGTACGCAAAGTTAGAGGATTACTATCTATTGCAGTGTGGGCAAAGAAACAAGGCGTGAAGAAATTGTTTATTCCTCTTGCAAACGAAGAAGAGGCGAGACTGATCGACGGCATTACATTTTATTTAGTACCGACTCTTGAAGAATTGCTAGAACATCTCACAGGGATGCATGAACTTCGTAGCAGTACATTTTCTACTGTGCGAACTCTCACACCCAAAAATACTACTGACTTTGGCGATGTCCGCGGACAACACAGCGCGAAACGCGCTCTCACTATCGCAGCTGCAGGAGGACACAACATAGTACTCTTTGGTCCACCAGGAACAGGCAAAACAATGCTTGCTCGAGCATTCCATGGAATTCTTCCTGATCTTACGACAGAAGATTTTCTTGAAGTGGCTATGATTTATTCTTCGATTGGTCTTATTGATGACATGATTCACGGAGCACCTCCACTTCGCGCACCGCATCATAGTGCGTCACACGTTGCGATTATTGGCGGTGGGTCAACTATTCGACCAGGAGATATCACACTCGCACATCGAGGAATTTTATACTTAGATGAATTTCCTGAATTTGATAGACGAGTAATTGAAGCACTTCGTGAGCCACTTGAAGAAGGAAATATTACTGTGGCACGAGCAAAGGGGAGTGTTCGTTACCCAGCAAAATTTATTTTGCTTGCTGCGATGAATCCTTGTCCCTGTGGGTACAGAGGAAGTGGCATCAAGCAATGTTCTTGCAATAGCGCACAATTACTTCGGTATAACAAAAAACTTTCCGGACCTATTGTCGACCGTATTGATCTATGGGTACCTGTTAGTCACGTAGACTACGAAACACTTCATCAAACTTCTACCAATAATGAAAGTGCAGGATTAAAAAGAAAGATACTAGAGCTACGACGTAAACAATATACTGAACGCAACAAACTCAACTGTGAACTCAGCACTAACGATGTACAAACAAATTCTAAGATTAGTGATGAAGCAAAAGCTCTTCTTCAGAAATCCGCCGAAACATTAAAGCTTTCCCCGCGAGTATATCTTCGTATCATCAAGGTGGCGAGAACTATTGCCGATATAGAAAGCAGCATACCTATAGAACCGAAGCATATTCTCGAAGCACTACAGTATCGTCCAAAGTTTGAGTGAAGGGTGAAAAAGAAAACACCACGAGATCTCTCGTGGTGTTTTCTTTTAGAATCGAGTACCGACTTTATAATTAAAGAATGGATTACTTGCCCCTTTCACTTCAAAGTGTAAGTGAGGACCGGTTGATCGCCCTGTGTTACCACTCTTTGCAATAACTTCTCCTTGGTTCACTGAGTCTCCTACCGCTACAGCAACACTTGAAAGGTGAGCGTAGAGTGTTTGTGTTCCGTCTGAATGACTGATGATAATGTATGTACCATATCCTCCACCATACCCTCCGCTATTTACTAACGTTACCTTACCAGCTGCGGCTGCTTTAACTGAAGTTCCTACTGGTGCACCGAAATCCACAGCTGTTGTATCGTGTTTCCCTTGAGTAATAATACTTCCAGGAATAGGCATAATAAATTTTCCTGAAGAAACTGAAACTGTTGATGAACTTGTTTTCTTTTCTGTTGTTTCAGTTTTAGTAGTTGTTGTTGAAGTTGTCTTAGTTGTAACTTTCTTAACTGGCTCAACTATCATTTCGCCACCAGGAACAATGAGTTTCATACCAGGTTGAATACCTTTGGCATCAGCAAGTCCATTATAAGTAAGGATTTCCTGACTATGAGCATCATACTTATCTGCAATACCACTCAATGTATCTCCCTTTTGTACTGTATAGAGCACTCCACTAATAGGGAGCATAGTCAGTTTATCGCCAGACTTAATTGTGCCCTTACTTCCGAGATCGTTCGCCCATCGGACAGTGTCTACTGAAATACCATATTGTTCAGCAATTTCTCCAATAGTGTCGCCGTTCTGTACTGTGTAAGTAGTGATTTCGTGATTTTCAACAGCATTCTGCGTTGCTTCTGCAATAGGAGAGATAGGACTACCTTCAGAAAGAGTATCTGCCTCACCTGCAACGACTTGATCGTCTTTAATGAAAGAAATCCCTTGTGCAGTAACACGATTGATAATCTGACCTGTAAGTATATGTCCTGTACCTGCATTTAATGCAAGAAGAAGTAATAAAGATAAAGTGCGTTTATACGGTCTACCCGTGGAATCGTCTGTTGTCATAGTTATAGTGAAATATGATACCAGGGGAAAGTGCTATTTTGTGATTAGACTATTTTTAAATAATTCGTCAATAGAATATTGTCTAATTATCCTTGTTCTACATACATTTGACACTATGTATAGAATCATTCTAGTAAAACATTACTAAAAAGCCTTGTAAATACTATATATTCTTACCGTCCCACCGACCCAATTTAAGTGCTCGTCCGTGTTACACTGCAATAACTATGGATTTCACTCAAGGACTCAATGATGCTCAAAAGAAGGCTGTTCTCACCACTGATGGACCACTATTAATAGTGGCAGGTGCCGGTGCGGGGAAGACCAAAACAGTAGTTCACCGTATTTGCCATATCATTACCACTGGCGTTGCCCCGACCAGTATTCTCGCCGTAACCTTCACCAACAAAGCGGCTAAAGAAATGCGTGAACGAGTCCATTCACTAATTCAAGAAGTTCCTTTTATTGTTCGAGGAGATGGCATGCCATTTGTCAGCACCTTTCACTCACTTGGAGTATTTCTTCTTCGTAAGTTTGGAGCATATGACGGAACAATAAAACGGTTCACCATCCTTGACGATGGGGACACAAACAGTCTTATCAAAGAATCATTGAACTATTTTGGTATGGATCCAAAAATGCACGATCCTCGAGGTATTAAAAATACTATTAGTCGTAGTGCGAACGCATTACTTGACCCTGAACAATTAAGCAGTAGTAGTAACCCAAACCATCGCATCGCGGGACAAATTTGGAAACGCTACAAAGCACTCAAGCGTGAGCAAAAGGCGGTTGATTTCGATGACCTACTTCTTGAGACGGTAAAGCTCCTTGAAGAAAACCAAGAAGCACGTGAATGGTGCCATGCCACATGGAGCCATATTAGTGTAGACGAGTACCAGGATACCAACGAAGTTCAATACCGTATTGCACGAGCGCTCGCAGCAGACAAGAAAAATATTTGTGTAGTAGGGGACAGTGACCAGAGTATTTACTCATGGCGTGGAGCAAATATTAAAAATATTTTAGAATTCGAACGAGACTATCCTGAAGCAACAGTTGTTGTACTTGAAGAAAATTATCGATCAACGAAAACAGTAATTGCGGTTGCGAACGAAGTGATTAATAAAAATACGTATCGTACCCCGAAACAACTCTTCACTAATAATGCACAAGGGGACATGATTTCACTCTACGGAGCGTATGATGAAAATGATGAAGCACAATTCATTGTAGAGCGATGCATTGAACAAATCGACAACGGCGTCCACCCGGAAGATATTGCAGTACTCTTTCGTACTAACTTTCAATCTCGTATTCTCGAAGAAGCCTTTTTAACACAAGGGATTCCATACCAAGTACTTGGCGTACGATTCTTTGAACGTAAAGAAGTAAAAGACGTGCTCTCATATATGCGTGCAGCACTGAACCCAGACAGCCTTCTTGATATCAAACGTACTATTAATACACCAGCACGAGGAATTGGAAAGGTGACTATTGCAAAACTCTTTGCAGCACCTTCTATTATCCATGCATTAGCTGGAGAAGGTCCTGATCCTCTCACAGGCAAAGCATTACTCTCTGTAACAAACTTTTTTAATTTACTTGAAAGAATCAGAGACTTTATCGAAACACATTCTGTTTCAGAAAGTATCCGCTATATCATTACTGAAAGCGGAATGGTTGCATCATACAAAGGAGAATCCGATGGTGAAGAACGTTTAGAAAACTTAGAAGAACTCGTAACTCTCGGACTTCGCTACGACACCTTTGGTGCAGAGGAAGGGATGGAGAAATTAATTGAAGATGCAACTCTCATGAGTGACCAAGATAATCTTGAAGCTGCAAAGGGAGTAAAGCTCATGACCATTCACGCAGCAAAAGGACTTGAATTCAATGTGGTATTTGTAACAGGACTTGAGTTTGGACTCTTCCCACATGAACGTGATCAAAAACTCACTGGTAGCGATGCGGAGGAAGAGCGACGTCTGATGTATGTCGCACTCACTCGGGCTCGTGCAAAACTCTACCTAACGTACGCGAGTATGCGTACTATATTTGGCATGCGTGACGTGCGATTACCGAGTGAATTTATTAGTGACATTCCTGACGAATTTATAGAACGAGAAAGCCGCCAAGGCGAAGCAGGTTTTACTACGGTATACTTATAATATGTTTGCAAAAAAATCACTCGGGCAACACTTTTTACAAAGTGAAAAAGCTCTCACGCAAATAGTCGAAGCAGGGAATCTTGCCTCTACCGACACCGTACTCGAGATTGGTCCTGGAAAAGGGGTACTCACAGAACGTCTTCTTGAAAAAGCAGGAACAGTAATTGCCGTAGAAAAAGATTCCGACCTAATTCCACTTTTAGAAGAGCGTTTTGCGGAGCACATCACTGCAGGGAAATTCATATTGATTCACCAAGACATCCTTACTGTTGATATTGAAAGTATCACAAAGGGTCTTGGAACATACAAGCTCATTGCGAACATTCCATACTATATAACAGGAGCAATCATCGAAAAATTTTTGAGTACGATCCACCAACCAACATCTATGGTTCTCCTCATGCAAAAAGAAGTAGCGGACAGAATTATTGCTCGTGACAAAAAAGAAAGTATCCTCTCTATTGCTATCAAAGCGTACGGCATACCCAAATTAATCGGTAAAGTTCCGCCCGGTGCTTTTGTTCCTCCTCCCACAGTGGACTCAGGAATTCTCTTAATCGAAAGCATATCTCGTAATTTCTTTAATAATTGTAACGAAACACTATTCCTCAAAGTAATGAAAGCTGTATTCGGTAACAAACGTAAGCAAATAGGAGGGACACTTTCAGAATTTCTTGGTGATAAAGTACTCGCTCATACAGTATTAGAGGAATCAGGTATTGATAGTAAAACTCGCCCAGAAGATATCAATCTCGATACGTGGAAAGTACTTGCTCAAACACTAGGGAGAAATACTCCGGACGTTGTACAATACGTGCATGCAAAAATCTAGTTTGCCAAGTAAACAATTTCTCATTCGCGGTGGGATCGCCACTGTTATCGTTGCGATTATCCTCATCGTGCAAACTGAATGGTTCTTGGCTCTATTCAATAAAAAACCAAAACAAATTGATCCTAATCTTACTATTGGGGACGCAATTGCAAAAGATTCAAACAGTAATGGTATTCCTGACTGGGAAGAACGTCTTTGGGGGCTTGATCCAACAGAACTCTATACAGGCGATATGTCTAACAAAGAGATTATTGATAATAAAAAACGTGCACTTGGTCTAACAATAGAGGGGGAAGAAGATCTTAATGAAACCGACCGTCTTGCTCGACAGCTCTTTAGTATTAGTGCGTCACTCGGACAAGAAGGCGCAAGCCTTGATGACATGGGTAACGCTGGGGCAGCATTAGGAAATTCAATCGAAGTAGCGTACGTGGGAAATCATTATTCTCGAAGTGACCTCAAGACAACTAGTACCACAGCAGCAGCACTTCGTGCATACCAACAAAAATCTTCTACTATTCTTAAAAAATACGCTGTCGCACAAACAGATTTTAATTCCATCATTGCTGCAGTTGAAACAGGGGACTACAGTAATCTTTCAGGCCTTACTGTCACAGCGGTAAATTATCGTACTATCAGTAAAGAACTTGCGGCTATTCCTACTCCTATTGGTATCGCTCAGTATCATCTCGATATTATAAACGGCCTCTACGGTATGGCCGAATCATTCCAATATATCGTCCAACTAGAGAGTAATGCGGTCGTCGGACTCAATGGTCTCGCTATTTATAAAGAATACTCAACCAAACTTGATCTGGCGGCACTGGATTTGAATTATTTTCTAACAGATTACGGTATACTATAACAACATGAAAAAAACGTTATTAGCTTTCTTTCTTTTTGTACTAATTCTTCATCCGGTTTCGACGTATGCCCAAACATACAACCCGGATGCGGCTTTTAATGACAATAACGGGGGAGATCTTGTAGGTGCAACTATTGCAAGTTTTGGTACAGCAGGGCTTACTTGTCTCTTGGCGGACCAAAAGGTAGTTGGAGCAATAAGAAACTTCACGAGCGGTATCGTTAATAATTCTGATGGTAGCTCTTCTGCGATCGGAAGATTATTTGCAAAACTTACTAGTAGCGGAGTAGGTACAAGTTCACAAGAACAACCAGTTAAGGACGCTGAAGCACGAGCGCAACTAAAAAAAGAAATAACAAAAGAAGCGTGTTGGGACCAATTTGCAAACAAGGCAGGACAGTTCGCATTGAAACAATTAACTACTAAAACCCTTACTTGGGTAAACACTGGTTTTGATGGTAACCCTTTATATGTTAGAGACATTGATGCATACCTTAAAAGTGTACGTGACCAACAAATAAAGAAATTCCTTCCTGAAACTGCAGCGAATGACCCTATTTTTGGTAATGCATTGCGTTCAATCATTCGAAAACAGGTTACTGGGCAAAGTGACGGGCTATTAAATAAAGCAAAGACTACCCCTGAAGCAATTGCGTATCAAAATTTTACAAAAGATTTCACACAAGGCGGATGGAGTGCACTGCTTAATACCAGTAATAACCCCTTAAGTTCACTTTTCCGTGAGACAAATAGTCTTAACGGTCTTATCACCAACCGAAGCAATAACATCCAACAAGAGCTTATCCGTAATAATGGATTTCTTGATATTCGTACCTGTATTGAATATGCAAAAGAAGGAGGAGTAGGAAGTGCGAACGGCTCAGGACTATCAACACAACCTGAGTGTCTACGGTACGGAACAGTAACTCCAGGATCGGTCATTTCCCAACAGGTTGGAGATATTCTTGGTTCACCAGTACGCCAGGCCGAAATGGTTGACGAAATCAATGAAGTAGTAGGGAAATTCTTTGGTGAAATTGGGAATAAACTATTTTCTAAATCAGGTCTCTTTGGACTTAGTAGTGGCAGCGGTGCAGGACTTGGAGGTACGGGATTTGGCTTAAATGCTCTTACAGACGAAAATGGCGCCCTCATTGGTTCTGAAAATTTCTTTGATTCACCAACCTCTGGTGTGGGTATCAGCGGGGACACTGATGTTAGTCGCCCCCAAATTGTTAGATTCCATTTACAGAACCAAAAAGATTACTACAATGCGAGTAACGATGCAGTAACTGCGGCAACTGCGATACTTCCACAACTTGGAGAACTTGATTATTGTATGCCTGGACCAAATCCAACATGGAAAGTAGGACTTAATGAAAATATTGGTAGCTTGATTGATACCGCTATCTATAGTCCTACAAAAAAACTTGATACCATCATCATACCGTTTTCTGTGATCGATAAAGTTACCCAAAATACGATTAATGTTTCAACAAAGAGTGGACAATTTGAACGACTGGAATTCACTAAGGGACAATTTGAAGGAGCAGTGCAGGGCGCAGGAGTAGGAGCAAGTATCGGATCTGCTTTCTCACCACTCGGTGCCGCTATCGGAGCAGGACTAGGATTTATTGGCGGACTCTTTACTTCAGGGGAAACCACTACAATCGATGGACGAGCTCTTCGTATCAATAACGGCCCGGATGCTGGCGTATTTAAAGATTACTTTATCACTGTTGCGCAAAGACTTATTACAGAAATTGATACAACGTACAACGTGAACACTATCGCCACTGCTTTTGAATCAGCAGGAGGCTCTGGTGCCGATAAAACAGTTAATAGAGAACAAGCAATTGCCGCATATACCGCCACGGCATCTTTGATTGAATATTCAGATACCGTAAATGAATTGGGTGCGGAGTATGTACAAACGAATGCTCAAGTTAGTTCAAATATCGCGGAACTTGAATCTATTCATACAGAAGTACTCGCATTAGTAAAAGTTGCTAAAGCTCGATACATTGCGGAACGCGCTGCGGCAGGCAATCCGGTAAATATGCAATGTATAGATTCAGCCTATGTGATTAATGAAACTCCAGTACTAGGACAACCAAGAAAAGAAACGGGGAGTTCAGAAGCTTCGATTAACTCACTTATCCAAGCAAATGAATACTTCTATAATTCTATATAATATATAACCATGACCCTCAAACGTATTACTACAATCATTCTCGTACTCTTGGTTCTCGCTGGACTACTCTTCGGTGTGTCGTGGTACATGGCACGTCGTAATGCTGAAAAAAACGGAACTACACCACTTACTTTTAGAGAATTCTTAGGTATTGGTAGTCCTGCTGTCCCAGGAACCCCTGTAGATGGGGAACTAACAGGTGAGTTTACGGATCCTCAGAGAACAGTTAAATATGACACTAACAATAACGGTATCAATGACTGGGTGGAAGATATCAATAACAACGGCATAATTGATGGAAATGAAGATGCTAATAATAACGGAACCCTTGATGGTGACGAAGACTATGACAATAATGGGGTACCGAACAGAGATGACACGTATACACAAATTGATCCTACAGATGGGGGAGACAACGGCTCAGTAACACCTGACGACTCTATTACTGATCCAGGAGGATTTGATGACGATCCTTTTACACCAGAAGGAAATAACCCAAATAATGGAGGAAATCCAGGAGATGGAATACAACCAGGAGGAAACAATGGGGGAGATGACACAACACCGGATGATGACTTAGGTTTTGGAGACGAGGATGATATTCCAGAAGATCCAACAGTTTTTGCAGGAAACGGCTGTAGCGCAGAAGACTTAAATATAGTATTCACTGCCGAAGAAATTACTAAATTAAAGGCACTACAAACACGGTTTAATACTATTAGTGCTACGCTCTATGGTCCCCAAGCTGTAAATGACCAAAATGCCTTCTACGACAAGGTTGGAATCAAGCGTGATCAAATTGTTGACCTTAAAAACTTTTGTAATAATAACGTTTCTAAGATTCCTAGTTCATCATTTGCTCGCCGTGTACCGACACCGTTCTATCACGATAGTGGACGTGACAGTAGTACTTTTACCAATTACTTATCGTACTTCTCAGACCATAATAACGGTACTCCAAGTAACAGGAAGCCAATTCTTAGCCACCCAGAGAATCTTATTTCTTTCTTCGAACGATTACTTCGTATCAGTATCTGGTAGATAGTAAGTGAAAAACACCGCGCAGTGCGCGGTGTTTTTCACTTACTATTATGGTAGAAAATACAGTAGCCGTGATACACTAAGAGCGTGCATTCGAACCTGTTTCGTCATATAAAAACTCTCCTTTCAAAAACATCAAGATCTTTTATCTTGGCCCTTTTTGTCTTGACTGCGGTACTTAGTGTCACCACTATCACTAATGCTCAACTAACTCCTACAGATATACAAAATAAATATGGAAAATATTTAAATCTTTTCACTTCTACCGCCCCACTCTCTACTGGCACAGGATTGTACATTAAAAATGCAACAACAAATGATGTTATTGGCTTTAAACTTAACATTAATCTCAAGACAACAGCTCCTCAAACAAGCAGCGAAGATCCGTGGGACTATGTGGAAACACCCACTACGTTTGGAGCTGTGGAAGATGATGAGGTATTTCTTATTAGAGCATGTGACTCTACTAAAACAAACTGTTGGGTAAGTAACATTCCGTATGAAACTGATCCTGGAGATTTTCCTTTTACTATCACTCGTGAAAATAATAATGATGATTTCAACGCCTCTCAATCATTAAATAACTATCCGATATTTAGTACAAAAACTCCTATAGGCACTCGACTAGGTAGTGGCGCGGGAAATGCGGTAGGGGGAGGAACTACTAGTTCAATATTTGCTCAAAATTATAAGTACAATCGTATTATCACTGACGGCAAGAACGAAGGCACCATATCTGACTTTAATTCAAATGGCGTTATCTTTACAAAAGGTGCTACCGTAGAATTAACACTATGGTATTGCGCCCAAAACAGTGGGGACTTTAAAGGTGAAACTGCATACCAAGATATCGGACATGGTTTTAATGATACAATCGCGACATTCGGTACCCTCTGTGACGGTCAAACTTTTTTTCGTGTAGGAACTCCGTATATAGTTTCTATTCCTACCAACCAAGCAGACATTGATAGTAATATTAACACTACTACGACTGCAACAAAACAAAATGATAATACTCCTAAAAGTAATCTTCCAAGTTGCAGTATTGATCCTCTTTCAACTGGAACAATAGTTGGTTGTTTAGCTCAACTAGTATATTACGGAATTTATACTCCTATTGCATGGCTTGCTGGTTTATTTGGTAGCCTTTTTGACTTCTTCATCGGATATTCAGTCAGTGATGAATCCTACAGATACGCATTCGCCGTAACGGGCTGGAAGCTTGTGCGCGATATCGCAAATATATTCTTTATTATCATTATGGTGTATACAGGATTCGCCGCAGTGTTTAGCTTCGGTGGAGCGGGAGGTGCCTCAATGAAAAAGGTTATCCCCTTTCTTATTATCAATGCCCTTATCATCAACTTCAGTCTCTTTGCGACACGAACCGTTATTGATATCTCAAATATCACAGCCCGAGTATTTTATAGTCGCATGATCGTCTGTGACGGTCCTTGTGGACCAAATAAAGCGGGTACAAATATTCCGGAAAATGTAAAACGTAGTCCGCTCGGAGGATATTGGCCTCTTTCAGAAAAAATTGTTGCATCGTTTGATCCACAAAAAATGTTTAGTCCTTCAGTACTGAACTCAAAAGAAGCATCAACAACAAATAAGGGGACGGACCCATTACAAAATCAAACTTCTGCTGCTCGTATAGCTGAACAACAAAAAGGATTTGGGCAAGATAGTGGCGAATACGCGGCATACTATGCGCTCGTCAGTCTTGTTGCTGCAATTATTATGGCACTTATTGGAGTTATGTTCTTCAAGGTGATGTTTATGTTTGTCGGTCGTGTAATGGGACTCTACATAGCGATGATCTTTTCTCCATTTGCATTTCTTACTATGAATGGAGCAGGGGGTAAGGTGATCTCAAACAAAATTGAACTTTTCCAGTGGAGTACGTGGTCAAGAGATCTCTTTAACTACGCAATGCTTGCGCCCGTGTTTGTATTCTTCCTTTATATTGTGTATTCATTCCTTGAGACTGACTTAGTAAAAGAAATAGGATTAAAAGATGAGACAGGAGGGTTCTTCGGTACAGTACTTCTCATTGCTATCCCCATGCTTATCATTTACTTCTTAATCGATACTGGTGCAAAACTCGCTAAAACATACGCCGGAGCAATGGGTAACTTTGTACAAGATAAAATCAGTGGTGCAGTTGGTGGTATTGGGGGTCTTGTTGGTGGAGGTATAGGACTTGCTGCCGGAGCAGGAGCACTTCTTGGTACAGGGGTTGGCGCACGATTAGGAAGAGCTGCGGGCAAAACGCAACTAGGAGACTGGGCAGCGAAGAACGCTGACTCAAATCGTGCTGCTAGATTTTTCAATAATACATTAAGCAAAACCCAAACAGGAAGTTGGGATTTTCGTAATACAAAACTTAATAAACTAACTAATCAGGGACTCAGTAAGGCGACAGGAGGGAAACTCAACATTAACGATTCTCTTCCAACACGCCTTGGATTTGGATCAAAAACATTTGAAGGAGGTGCTGTTGCAATGAAAAAAGCAGCTGTGAAAGCGAAAGAAAAATCATTCGAAAACAAAGTTTCTTATGCACATCTTTCTAATGATAAAGCAAAAGAATTATGGGAAAAACGTATGCAACAAAAAGCAGAAGAAACCGCAGAAACAAACGCTGCAAATGCTTTTGCTCTACAACAAAGTATTGCTTATCAAGGCATATCTACTCAATCAAAAAATAAACAAACAGAGCTTGATGCGCAAAAAGCAGAACACGCGACTATTATTTCTTCTCTAAATAATGCTTCTACAACATCTGAAGGGAAAATTAAGTACAAAAAAGAACTCGATGAAAAACAAAAAGAGATAGAGACAACTTCGAAACAACTTATGGATCTTAAAATTGCTCAAAAAGAAGAACTAGAGCGAGTAAAAAAGGAAAATCCAGATTTCAAAAAATCAACAGAATATCAAACAGAAATCAAAAAGGAGAAAGACCTTCTCACTAAAAAATATGGGGAAATCAAAACAGCCGACGAATATACAAATGCTATGCGTCGTGAGTACGTAGAAGACAAGCGAAATAATTCTCTATGGATGGTAGATGGTAAACAGCGCAAAGGAATGGCACTTGCTCCAGGAGGTGCGGCAATCGGTGGAGCAGCACTCGCAGGACTTTCAGCATTAAGTGCGTCTGTTGGTGGGTATGCCGCAGCGGTAGTAGGAGATCGTATTAAATTTGAACAAGAAGTTCTTGATGAAGCATCGAAGAACTTCTTGAAGAAATACGGCAAGAAAAAAGGTGCTGCAAAATTTAAGAGTAGTATTGAGGACCTTGATAAAATTATCAATGAGAAAGTTGCTAAAAAAGCTTCTGTATCAGAGGAAGAGGCAGAGAAAATGTCTACCGATGAAAAGAAACGACACTTTGAAGAATACAAACTCGAAACAGAAGTTGAATTTGCTGAAAAAGATTCATTGTATAAAAATGCTGAAACTGCATTCAGAGCAAACCCTACTGACCAGACGCTAAAACAAAATTTCACTGATGCTATCAGAGCAAGAAAACAAGCTGAAGATACACGAGATAAAGCAAAAAATGTATGGAAAGATAAAGTAAAGGCCGAAGAAGATCTTGATAAAGAAAATGATAAAGACACCCCTAAACCATAATAATTATGAATGAAGAGTATCCAAAAAAAATCATAACAGATTACGAATTAGCCCTCGAGAGTACTCCAAAAGAAGTGCGTGATTTTCTATGGAGCGACACCTATAAGAAGATTGTTGAGGGTATCATAAAAACATGTAACCTCACTCCTTCTCAAGGAGAGGTTGTGTCCGATGTGTTATTTGATCTCACTATTAACGCCATTGATGACGTTACAGCCCGTGCAAAACTCAGTGGGGTAGGTGTAAGCGAAATAAACCAAGAAAAGATTTTTAATCTTGGATATGAGTTCATCATTAGCCCTTCTATTAGTGAAGCAGAAGAAACAGTTGATCTTCCTGAAACTGAATATGCCGAAGAAGAAGCTGAAAATAAAGAAGTATTGACCCAAAACGATCCTCTTGCGAATCTTGCAACACGCCTTAGTCAACCTTCAGCCATCGCACCAGTTAAGCGAGACTATAGTATTACTTCAACACCCACAACGAGTACCCCACTAGCTACTCCTCAAAAAACATTTGATCCATACCGAGAATTACCTGAGAAATAATCATTTGTACGCTATACTGTACCTATGCAATTCAAAGTTCCACAATTTATCGATATCGAAGATAAAGTATTTGGCTCTCTGACATTCAAACAGTTTGCCTATATGGCCGGTGGGGCAGGGCTTTCCTATCTCGCAATCAAACTGCTTCCAACAATACTCGCACTATTTCTCGTTCCCGCTATCGCAGGGTTTGCTCTTGCGTTAGCATTTTTGAAGTTCAATGAGAAGCCATTTGTTTTTACTGTTGAAGCATTCGTTCGCTATTATCTAAGAGATCGCTTATATCTATGGCGTAAACAAACTCCAACTCAAGCACCGAAGATTACACGAGAAACTTCAATTGATCGTGCTACACTAACAGAGAGTAAACTCAAGACCCTTTCCTGGAGTCTTGATGTCATTGACCCTAAACAATAAGTCGAAATTATGGCTATCACCGGCGCACCTGCCCAACAATTTGTTCCAGTAAAAGAAGTTCGCGACGGGGTCGTTGTTTTAAAAGACGGTTCACTTGCTACTATCGTACTCGTTTCTTCTATAAACCTTTCACTAAAATCATATGATGAACAACGTGCAACATTGATGCAGTTTCAAGGATTTTTAAATACGCTAGATTTCCCTCTACAAATTGTAATCCAAAGTCGCCGATACGATGTGCGTCCTTATATTGTAACTCTTCAAAACCGTCTCCGCGAACAAACCGAACCATTGCTTCAAGTGCAAACTCGAGAATATATTCAGTTTATTCAAACATTTACTGACCAAGTAAACATTATGCGAAAAAGTTTCTTCGTAGTTATTCCGTATGTACCTGCATTAATTACTCAAAACAAAGGGGTAGGGAAACTCTTTTCTTTCCTTTCAAAAACTTCTGCAGCGGACTCTGTAACAAATTTTGAAGAAGAACGTAGTCAACTCGAACAGAGAGTAAGTGTCGTTGACCAAGGACTCAGTCGATTAGGGCTCCGTGTAGCACAACTTGGTACACAAGAAGTTATTGAACTATTGTACAAAACCTTTAACCCAGGAGAAACTACAACCCAAGCAAAAGGGTAGAGATTATCATTTTTGCTTTATAACTTCATAACTTACTGTATACTATAGACACAATGGGACTATTTGATTTTTCTAATTCCAACAAAAATGCCCCGACAAGCGGCAAGTCACTTCCTATCGATGCTTCTGAAGTGCACGAATGGGCGACCATGGAGCTCGCTGACAAAATTGCTCCCTCTGCAATCCAGATCACACCAAAATCAATGCGCATCGGGGATAAGATCGTACGAACTTTTTTTGTAATTTCTTACCCTCGTTATCTCACCGACAACTGGCTTACCCCTCTTATCAACCTTGATAAAATTTTTGATATTGCTCTTTATATTAATCCGATTGAAACTTCTGAACTCTTAAAACATTTCCAAAAGAAAATTGCTGAAGTAGAAAGCCAGATCATTGTTCGCCAACAAAAAGGACTTGTACGAGACCCGATGCTTGATACAGCGTTCCAAGACCTTGAAGAACTCCGCGACAATCTCACCCAAGCTCAAGAAAAAATGTTTAATGTTGGATTTTATATCACTATCTACGCTGATAACGACAACGACTTGTACCGCACCGAAAGTGAAATCAAAAGTATGCTTGAGAGTAAGATGCTCTACATCAAACCAGCTCTCTTTCAAGAAGAAGATGGCTTTAAAACCGTTACACCACTAGGTACAGACCAGCTCCAAGTTGTTCAAAAGCTCAACTCTGAACCTATTTCAAGTATGTTTCCATTCGTTTCATTTGATCTTACGGGAGACGAGGGAATTCTCTATGGGGTAAACCGTCACAACTCATCTCTAGTAATCTTTGATCGATTTAGTCTTGAAAACTATAACTCTATTATCTTCGCCAAGTCCGGTGCCGGTAAAAGTTATGCAACAAAACTCGAAATCATCAGAACACTGATGTTTGATACTGATGTAATTGTAATCGACCCAGAACGTGAATACGAATACCTTGCTGAGGCAGTAGGAGGGCGCTATTTCAATATCTCACTTTCTTCTGATCACCACATCAATCCTTTTGATCTACCTATTCCACGAGAAGACGAATCTCCTGCTGATGTGCTTCGCAGTAACATCATTAACCTTGTAGGGCTTTTCCGTATTATGCTTGGAGGACTTAGCGCTGAAGAAGACTCAATCATTGATCGTGCTATTACTGAAACCTATTCATTAAAAGATATATCTCCTGAATCAGATTTTCGTACTATTGAACCACCGTTACTTTCAGACTTTGAAATGGTACTTTCTGGTATGGAAGGGACAGAATCTATCCTTGCTCGCCTTACAAAATATACTCACGGTTCATGGTCTACATTTATCAATCAGCCGACCAATGTTGATATCAATAAAAAGTTTGTGGTATTTTCAGTGCGAGACATGGAAGATGATCTTAAGCCGGCTGCGATGTATATCGTTACTCACTTTATTTGGAACGCTGTTCGAAAAGAACTCAAGAAACGTCTATTGGTAGTGGACGAGGCATGGTGGATGATGAAATCAGATGACACGGCGTCATTCTTGTACTCAATCGCGAAACGTGGACGTAAATATTATCTTGGTCTTTGTACGATTACTCAAGACGTGGGGGACTTCATGAAAAGTCCGTATGGTATTCCAATTATTACCAACTCATCAATTCAATTGCTGTTGAAACAGTCTCCTTCAACTATGGATATCTTGCAACAAACATTCAACCTTACTGATGAAGAAAAGTATCTCCTTCTAGAAAGTGGTGTAGGAGAAGGGATATTCTTTGCAGGACTAAAGCATGTAGCCATCAAAATCATTGCCTCATATACTGAAGACCAAATCATTACCTCTGACCCTTCACAGGTCATCTCAATTCGACGCGCCAAGCAAGAATTTAGTGAGAGTAAAGGTCAGTCATACTAATACATCTTTTCACTTCTCCTGGTAGTGGGATTCTCTTCTAACGGGTATACTATAGCCATAATGAAACGAATTCTTATTTTAATCATTGGTATCTTCTTTAGTGTAACAATCGCTGCACATGCTCAACTCAGCCCAGACATCAGTCTGACCGTAGTTCCAAATGACCCTCTTCCATTACAAAGAGTAACTATTACCGCCGAAAGCTTCGGAGTTAATTTAGACCAAGCATCTATGCGATGGACATACAACGATCGTGTAATTGATAGTGGGACCGGAAGAAAAAGTATCACTATTACTGCTCCTGCGGCGGGTACTATGGGTACCATAACACTTTCTGCTAGTGGCATAGATTTTAGTACCACCACCACTAGTCTCGTGTTGCGCCCAGCGAGTGTGGACTTACTCTGGGAAGCAGCAGATTCTTATACACCACCTTTTTATAAAGGAAAAGCTCTCCCTGTAGTTGATGGTCTTATTCGAGTTACTGCAGTTCCATCTTCGGCTGCACCAAAACAACTCGTCTATACGTGGTCTCGAAATGACACTGTTCTTGGTTCTCTCTCTGGTTATGGTAAATCCAGTCTTCTATTTAGAAATGATTCATTGAATGCCAATGAACGTATTGCAGTAAGTGCACAAGGAGGATCGTTTACTGGTACTGCATCTACTCCAATTACACCAGGTAATCCCTCTCTCGTGGTATATCAAAAAAATGAAGGATTCATTGATTATGCAAATGGAGCAAGCAACTCAATAGCTACGGGAGAAAACGGCCTGGTACTTCGTATGGAACCATTCTTCTTCTCAGTATCAACTTCTATTGCAAAGAATTTAGGATTCGCTATCACAGAAGGGGAGATAGATATTACCAACAGTACTACACCAAACGAACTCTATCTCTCTGCACCAGGAAATCGTGGAAGTTCAGTATTCACAATAGCAATCTCTACACTAGCATACACATTGCAAAACCTCACTAGAAACCTGACTATCACTTTCAATTAACATGAAATATTTCTCGGCATTTATACTCGTTGTTATAACTTTTTTTTATACCACTCCAAGTAGTGCTGCATATCCACTAACAGTATTAACAACTGATACTGTCATTACCGCAACACTCTCTGGGGCGAAGGGGAGTGCAAGCACATTTGAACTCTACGTTTCCGAAAACCCAACAGCACTTGATGGAGCATTCAAAACAACTATCACAAATCAATCACTCGATAGTGTAATAACGAAAAAGCAAGTGAATACAGAAGGTGTTGTTAACCTTTCAGCAACCGTCTATCCTCAAAAACAATACTTTGTTCGAGTTGTTGAGATTCCTTCATTAACTACTACTGTTAGCTCAAAAGACCCTTTTTATACTACAGACAAGAAATCGGTTACCACAAAAGCTGCGACTATTACTCCAGGCGCATTAACATTTACCTTTACTGAATCATCGGGGACAGTGTTAGTAAAAGGAACTATAAATAAAAGCTCAAATCCTTATCTTGCAAGATACACGAGTAAGATCCAATATTCAAAAAACCCTATCGCCACAACAGATGCTTCATATAGTGTCTTTAAAACTCATAATTCCACGAACAACGAAGTGGGTATTGCAGACGATGGGACGTATCATCTTGTATTGAGCAATATTAGCCCTAGTACTAAATATTACACCAGAGAAACTATCAGTTTCGGAGGAACCAACAAAGTAATAGACGGATCTTTCAATAGTAACTCCGGCTACACCCCCTCCACACCCCAAACCCTTCAAGAAGACTTCGAAAACAGAAGTTATCGACTGCTCTCTCCCTTGCCTGGATTCACACTCTTTCTTGATCCAGATTTATGTGCAGAACAAGT
>Ga0247807_10000092_pt1 | contig 75658 bp, 75 predicted proteins | sample UWRJL074202C1_FD_179931 | JGI IMG/M metagenome (GOLD analysis project Ga0247807, IMG submission 179931) | Plant litter microbial communities from Arlington Agricultural Research Station in Wisconsin, United States - UWRJ-L074-202C-1 | ecosystem: Environmental > Terrestrial > Plant litter >...
ATCATTCGTAAAATTGTTTTTAAAAAGGTTATGATGCAATCATAAACGTTTATTTGCTCCTTCTGAAGGAAGGTACGCATCTGACGGGATCACTATAACTTTATTATTAAGCCGCAAAGGTACGCTTTTTTTCGGTATTTGTTTGGTACATAACTAAATAAAAAGTAAATAAGCTTTATCTTAGTCTGTCGGCCGACCTGATTAGCCGTTCATCATTACTAATACCTCTGATAGCCAGTACACAAAAAAGAATGGAAACAATAGGTAAGTAAGTGCCGGCATTAAAAGAAGCTCCGGTTATTCCACCCGGAATAGTTTGCGCATAGTAAGCTGCTCCTCCTACAATAACGAGGATAAATACGATCGCTACAAGGATAATTCGCTTCTGCAGTGTCCTGTTCTTGAAGTTGAAAATATTGATCAGACAAATCAAACCTGTAAATATGGTGAAACCAAAAAGTGGGGTGTACGCAGCCAGTTGTGTTGTGCCCTGGCCGGCCTTCTGATATAATCCGCCTACCTGAAACCATAATTCTCCTGCGCTACCCGTTTTTGTAAGTATGGGTAATATTAGTAATAAAAACAAAGTCAGGCTTGCCAGAAATAGCCATATCGATTGTACTCTTTGTATCATATCAATTCAATAATTTTCAACAAATATATTAAAAGACAGCTAAAGGCCTGTCTTGTTAGTGGAAAAAAGTATTTTTGCAGTCAATTGAATACGCAACGTTTTTTTATAGAATTAGCTTACGACGGGACTGCTTATCATGGATGGCAGGTACAGCCCAATGCCATAACCGTTCAGGAAGAGCTTGATAAGGCACTTTCGGTTTTTTTCAGGCAGAAAGTAGAAACACTGGGCTGTGGGAGAACGGACACGGGGGTTCATTCCAGTACTTTTTTTGCACACATGGATTTGAATGAGGTGACTGTGGAGCAGGCAGAAAGATCAGTCGGCGGAGTAAACTCACTTTTACCTTATCAGATTGCGGTAAAGCGAATATTTAAAGTCGAAGGACATGCGCACGCACGTTTCGATGCCACTGCCAGATCTTATGAATATCATTTTCATTTCCATAAAGATCCATTTAAACTTAACCGGTCCTGGTTATACAAATGGAAACTGGATGTGGATGCCATGAATGTCGCTGCGGCATTGTTATTAAATTATAAAGATTTTACCAGTTTCAGTAAGGCAAGTGATACGGCGACGAATAACTGTGTAATTACTGAAGCTTATTTCAAGCCTGTAGAGGGTGGACTTGTGTTTAAGATTACGGCGGACCGTTTTCTGAGGAATATGGTGCGCGCGGTAGTAGGAACTTTAATCCTGATTGGCCGGAAAGAAATAAGCGTGGCAGAACTGGTAGAAATTATAGAGAGTAAAAATCGCAGTAAAGCTGGTCAGTCCGTACCTGCATGTGGTCTTTATCTCGTAAATGTTATATATCCTTACGTCAAATAAAATATGTCTAAAATAACGGGTGATGCTTTTAATGTAAGTTTATTGAAAAGGGTTTTTCAATATGTGAAGCCCTATCGAAGAATCTTTATCTGGTCAGTAATCCTGACTATCCTGCTCGCCGTAGTAGCACCGGTAAGACCTTTTCTGATTAAATATACACTTGACAATTACATCCTGAAAGGGCAGTATAGCGGTCTGGTGATGATGACAGTAGTCATGCTGGTATTGCTTGTCGTGCAAAGTGTGATTCAGTATAGCCATACACTGCTCACCAATACGCTAGGACAGTCGGCTATCCGCGATTTGCGGATCAATGTATTCAATCATATCACCAAACTCAGACTTAAATTTTTTGATAAAACACCCATTGGACAGTTGATTACACGTACCGTGTCTGACCTGGAGACAATCTCTGATATTTTTTCTGAGGGACTGATTGTAATTATCGGTGATATCCTGCAGGTAATTGCCATTATTGGCGTGATGTTGTATGCCGACTGGAGCTTAACACTGATGGTGTTGCTGCCCATGCCTTTGCTGATCATGGCAACTTCAGTTTTTCAGAAATCAATTAAATCTGCTTTCCAGGAAATCAGGACCGAGGTATCTAACCTGAATACGTATTTACAGGAACATATTACCGGGATATCAATTATCCAGTACTTTGCAAGAGAAGAGCAGGAGTACCGGAAGTTCAAAAAGATCAATTCCCGTTACCGTGATGCGAACATCCGGTCAAATTGGTACTATTCTATTTTCTTTCCGGTAGTAGAGGTGATTTCTGCAATGTCATTAGGCCTCCTGGTCTGGTACGGCGCCAGAAGTATCTTATCAAAACCACTGGATGTTACACCTGGAACGATAGCCGAATTTATATTATATATCGGCATGCTGTTCAGGCCTATTCGGGAACTTGCTGATAAATTCAATACACTCCAGATGGGTATGGTAGGAGCAGAGCGGGTCTTTAAAGTACTGGACACCGACGAGAAGACCATCAATAATGGCATATATGCACCTGAAAAGATGAAAGGTGCCATTTCATTCGATCGGGTATGGTTTGCGTATAACGACGAAAACTTTGTACTGAAAAATTTATCCTTTAATGTAAAGGCCGGTCAGACAATCGCCATGGTTGGCGCAACAGGAGCGGGTAAATCTTCCACCATCAATATTCTCAATCGTTTTTATGAGATACAGAAGGGGGAGATTAAGATTGATGGTGTAAACATAGACGATTATGAATTGTCTTACCTCCGTAACAAGATCGCTACAGTGCTGCAGGATGTTTTCCTCTTTTCGGATACGATTTTCAACAATATTACTTTGAATAATCCATCTGTTACCATGGACGAAGTGGTGGATGCAGCTAAAAAAGTAGGTGCTCACGACTTTATCGAACGCCTTCCCGGAGGTTATCAATACAATGTGATGGAGCGCGGGGCAACGCTTTCTGCCGGACAGGCACAGTTGATTTCCTTTATCAGGGCATTAGTTTATAACCCTTCGATTTTAGTTTTAGATGAGGCTACATCGTCCGTAGACACAGAAACGGAGATGCTGATTCAAAATGCAATAGACCGGTTGATGAAAGGCAGGACCTCTATCGTCATCGCGCACCGCTTGTCCACTATCCAGAAGGCGGATCAGATTATTGTGCTGGACAAAGGAGAGATTAAGGAAATAGGCAATCACCAGGAATTGCTGAAGCTTGACGGCTACTACAGGAGGCTGTATGATTTGCAATTTAATTCCGTCGGTATAGCTAAATAGTTAAATGTTTGAATTGCATTTGGCAATCCATGCAATAATCTTAGATTTGCATAAAAAAATATAGATACATGAGTGTTTTAGTAAATAAAGATTCAAAAGTAATTGTACAAGGTTTTACCGGAAATGAAGGTACTTACCATGCTTCACAAATGATAGAATACGGCACTGACGTAGTTGGCGGGGTAACTCCTGGTAAAGGCGGACAAACTCATTTAGACAGACCGGTTTTTAACACGGTTAAAGATGCGGTTGATCAGGCTGGCGCCAATGTATCTATCATCTTTGTTCCACCTGCATTTGCTGCAGATGCTATTATGGAAGCTGCTGAGGCTGGAATTAAAGTTATTGTATGTATTACTGAAGGTATCCCTACAAAGGATATGATTCAGGTAAAAGAATATATTTCTGACAAAGACTGTCGTTTAATCGGCCCTAACTGTCCTGGAATTATTACTGCTGATGAGGCTAAAATTGGTATCATGCCAGGCTTTATTTTCAAAAAAGGAACAGTTGGTGTAGTGTCTAAATCAGGAACACTTACTTACGAAGCTGTTGATCAGATCGTTAAAGCTGGTTTCGGTATTACTACAGCTATCGGTATCGGTGGAGATCCAATTATCGGTACAACTACTAAAGAAGCGGTTGAACTGTTAATGAATGATCCTGAAACTGAAGGTATCATCATGATTGGTGAAATTGGTGGTGGTATGGAAGCTGAAGCTGCGCTTTGGATTAAAGAAAACGGTACTAAACCTGTTGTAGGTTTTATCGCTGGTCAGACTGCTCCTGCGGGACGTAGAATGGGGCACGCTGGTGCTATTGTTGGTGGCGCTGATGATACTGCTGCTGCAAAAATGAAAATTATGGCAGAATGTGGTATCCACGTAGTGGAAAGCCCTGCTGAAATTGGAATCACAATGGCTGGATTGTTGAAAAAATAATCGCTGACCTCAAATTATACAAGCCTGCACATTGAAAAATGCTGCGGGCTTTTTTGTGTTCCTGATTTGTCAGTTTAATTTGACAGCATGCTAAAAACTATGCCTGTACGTTAAGCGTATGTATGGTTATCAATATCATATAAAACCACATCAAATGAAAAATATAATTAACAGATCGCTGCTATTAGGCGGGCTCTTTTTTTTAAGCAGTCTGGTTGCCTGTGCGCAGCAGCCTAAGAAAGCCGAACCAAAAAATACAAAAGGTAAAATGGAATGGAATAAATTAACAAAGGAAGAAGAAGATGTGATTGTTCGTAAGGGAACAGAATATCCCGGTACTGGCAAATTGCTGAACAATACTGCTAAGGGAACTTACACCTGTAAACGTTGTAATGCGCCCTTATATCGTTCGGAATCCAAATTTGAATCTGAATGCGGCTGGCCAAGTTTTGACGATGAGATTAAAGGAGCTGTCATCAGAATACCTGATGCTGACGGGTCCAGGACCGAAATTGTCTGTGCAAATTGTAAAGCCCATCTGGGGCATGTATTCCTTGGAGAAGGTTTTACCGCCAAGAATACACGTAATTGTGTAAACTCAATTTCAATGAATTTTGTGCCTGATAAATAGCACAACTGTGATGTGAAATTTCATAAACGCCCGATGATCAATTCATTGGGCGTTTATTTTTTTAGGATGGCAGGATTATTTTGCCTAGATTTGAAGGCTCGGACAAAAAATAGAATATGAATCCGCATGTTAATGAGCGCAAAATAGCCTCCATTCACGCAGATTCCATAATGCAATTGAAATAAATAAATAAATACTCCTAAGGGGAAGAAACCGGATCAATCTATTGTCAGGAATCCATCTTTAAGAGGTAATTGAAATAAATAAATAGATGCTTATGAAATATTGTTTGCTTTTAATCAGCATGTTTCTTTTTATACAAGTTGATGCTCAGGAAGACACTATACCCCTGGATAGCATCCAGAAAATCAAAACAGGTTTTGCAACTTATTACCACAGAAAATTCGAAGGCCGCAGAACTACCAGCGGCGCAAAATACAGAAGGGGCAAATTTACGGCTGCACATCTTTCTCTGCCATTCGGCACCATCGTTACTGTAACTAATCTTTCCAACGGCAAATCGGTAGAGGTCGAAATTAATGACCGCGGGCCTTACAGCAAAAGATTTATCATTGATGTTTCTGAATGTGCTGCCAAAGAACTCGGCTTTTTTGGTAAGGGACAATCAAAAGTAGAGATCGCCTACAACCGCAAATCATAAGGGCTTATTGAGCATTTTAATTGGATCTGCAAATGTTATTAACATTTGTACCTTTCGCATTATGCGGTGGTTTTCAAACCTATAGAGAACGGATAAAGTGAAAGCACTGTAAATTTCTTTCCTCAATGTGGATAACTACGTCCCCATGTTAACAACTATTGCTATCGTTTAAAAATCACATGGGTTATATTTGTTCTAACAAAATTCTTTGCTACCTCATCATTAGATAATCAGTTAAAGGTTTAGTATTTAAAGGTTTAAGATCAATAAGACGAATAAATATGTTTTATCTTCTCATTTAAATAGTGGCTTTGCTGACTCCGGTAGTTAAGGGATGTTAATAACATTGAATTAGCATATTACATCAAAAAATTATATCCATGGAAGAAGAAGTATTACTTAGGGAGAACAAGGATCGCTTTGTCCTTTTGCCAATCAAATATCCGGCAATATGGGAAATGTATAAAAAAAGCGAAGCGAGTTTTTGGACGGCAGAGGAAATAGATTTGTCTGACGATCAGAAACACTGGGATAATCTTAATGATGGTGAAAGACATTTTATCTCCCACATCTTAGCCTTTTTCTCTGCGAGTGATGGTATCGTAAATGAAAACCTTGCTGTAAACTTTATGAGTGAGGTACAGTTGCCTGAAGCACGTTGCTTTTATGGTTTCCAAATCATGATGGAAAATATCCATTCTGAAACATATGCTTTACTGATTGACACTTATATCAAGGATGAAGCAGAAAAAGACAGACTTTTCCATGCAATAGAAACTGTTCCATGTGTGAAAAGAAAAGCAGAATGGGCTTTACGCTGGATTGATAACGGAAACTTTGCAGAGCGTCTGGTTGCTTTTGCTGCGGTGGAAGGTATCTTCTTTAGCGGTAGCTTTTGCTCTATCTTCTGGTTAAAGAAACGTGGTTTAATGCCAGGTTTAACCTTCAGCAATGAGCTTATCTCAAGAGATGAGGGAATGCATTGTGAATTTGCCTGCCTGTTATACAAAATGCTGGAGAACAGACTGACTCAGGAAGCTGTACACGGAATCATCAAAGACGCAGTTGAAATTGAAAAGGAATTTGTAACTGACGCATTACCGGTAGCGTTGATTGGTATGAACGCAAAACTGATGTCGCAGTACATTGAGTTTGTGGCCGACAGATGGTCTCAGGAACTGGGATATGATAAAATATACAATGCCACTAACCCGTTTGATTTTATGGAGATGATTTCCCTGCAGGGAAAAACCAATTTCTTCGAAAAACGCGTTGGCGATTACCAGAAAAGTGGTGTACTAACCTCAACGGAAGATAAAGCTGCTGCTTTCTCTCTTGATGATGATTTTTAGTGCCAGATAATATAATATTAGTTTATACAAAACCTTAAGAAAATATGTTTGTAGAAAAAAGAGATGGCCGCAAAGAAGCGGTACGGTTTGATAAGATCACTGCACGTATTGAAAAACTGTGTTACGGTTTCAATGCAGAACTGGTAGATCCTATTGATGTAGCTAAGAAAGTTATTGAAGGTTTATATGATGGGGTAACGACATCAGAATTGGATAACCTTGCTGCAGAAACCGCTGCCTCTTTAACCACAAAACATCCGGATTATGCCTTACTGGCTTCCAGGATTGCGGTATCTAACCTGCATAAAAATACGATCAAGTCGTTTTCAAAAACGATGGAGATGCTGTATAAATATGTAGATCCTAAAACGGATAAATCAGCTTCTTTAATTGCTGAAGACGTATGGGAAATCATCCAGAAAAATGCTGACATTTTAGACAGTACTATAATATATGACAGGGATTTCGGTTTTGACTACTTCGGTTTCAAAACACTGGAGAAATCATACCTGTTAAAAGTAAACGGCGTAATTGTAGAGCGTCCTCAGCATTTGTATATGCGTGTTGCTGTAGGAATTCACAAAGATGATATCGAGAGTGTAATTACTACTTATAACCAAATGAGTGAACGTTGGTTTACACATGGTACACCGACTTTATTCAACGCCGGTACACCTAAACCTCAGATGTCATCCTGCTTTTTACTAACGATGCAGGACGATAGTATTGAAGGAATTTATGATACGCTGAAACAAACTGCCAAAATCTCTCAGAGTGCCGGCGGAATTGGATTGAGTATCCATAATGTAAGGGCTACAGGTGCATACATCAGCGGAACAAACGGAACCAGTAATGGTATCGTGCCGATGTTAAAAGTCTTCAATGATACGGCACGTTATGTGGATCAGGGCGGAGGTAAACGTAAAGGTGCATTCGCCATCTATTTAGAGCCATGGCATGCCGATGTTTTCGCTTTCCTTGATTTGCGTAAAAATCACGGTAAGGAAGAAATGCGTGCGCGTGATTTGTTCTATGCTTTATGGATCTGCGATTTATTTATGCAGCGTGTGGAAGAAAATGGTGAGTGGAGCTTGTTTAGTCCGGATGAAGCGCCAGGCTTAGCGGATTGTTTCGGTGCTGAATTTAATGCGCTGTATGAGCGTTATGAAAAAGAAGGACGTGCCCGTAAAACGATCAAAGCACAGGAATTATGGTTTGCGATTCTGGATTCACAGATCGAGACAGGAACACCATATTTATTATATAAAGATGCTGCGAATGGTAAATCCAACCAGCAGAACTTAGGAACAATCAAAAGTTCAAACCTGTGTACAGAGATTATGGAATATTCGTCGAAGGACGAAGTTGCCGTATGTAATTTAGCTTCCCTGGCATTGCCACGCTTTGTCATCAACGGAGAGTTTGATCACCAGAAATTATACGAGATCACTTATCAGACGACTTTAAACCTGAATAAAGTGATTGACAATAACTATTATCCAATCGAAGAAGCAAGATATTCCAATATGCGCCACAGACCGGTTGGTTTAGGTGTACAGGGATTAGCTGACGCATTTATTTTAATGCGTTTACCTTTCGAAAGTGAAGGTGCTAAAGAACTGAATACAGATATCTTTGAAACGATCTACTTTGCAGCAATGACTGCTTCGCATGATCTTGCTTTAAAAGAAGGGGCTTATGAAACTTTCAAAGGATCTCCTTTATCGGAAGGTAAGTTTCAGTTTGACCTTTGGAATGTGAAACCTAAGAGTAACCGTTGGGATTGGGAAACATTACGTGCTAAAGTGGTAAAAGACGGTGTGCGTAACTCGCTATTAGTTGCGCCTATGCCTACAGCTTCTACTTCACAAATACTAGGTAACAATGAATGTTTTGAACCTTATACTTCCAACATTTATACCAGACGTGTATTGAGTGGTGAATTTGTTGTAGTGAACAAACATTTGTTAAAAGACTTAGTTGCATTGGGATTGTGGACACCTGCAATGAAAGACAGGATTATTCTTGCAAATGGCTCAATTCAGGATATTGCTGAAATTCCTGATTACATTAAAGAATTGTACAAAACAGTTTGGGAAATTAAAATGCGCAGCATTATTGACATGGCTGCAGATCGTGGCGCATACATTTGCCAGTCGCAGTCGCTGAACCTGTTTATCAATGCACCAAATACGTCTAAGCTTACTTCAATGCATTTCTATGCATGGAAAAAAGGTTTAAAAACAGGAATGTATTACCTGCGTACGCAGGCAGCTTCTCAGGCAGTTAAATTTACTGTAGAGAATCAGGCTGGAAAGAATATGGAGCCGGTGATTCCGGAACATATCGAACAGGTTGTAGAAGAAATTACAGACGGTCCGGTTTGCTCTATGGAAGAAGGCTGTATCAGCTGCTCAGGATAATTTAAATCTCATAAAATTAACAGATAAAGTACGGTAATTCATTTACCGTACTTTTGTGTTTTAATGGAAGATCATAATGGCCAAACATGAAATTATACCATGCGAACGTTGCGGTGTGCCAATTGAGTGTAAAGCGAATTCATACACCAAATGCCAGTGCAGTGTGGTGTACCTTGCTTTAAATGAGGTACAGTATATCAGTGAACATTATGATAGCTGTCTCTGCGCAAAATGTCTGTTCGAATTACAGCAGGAATACAGAGATACGCTGATCAAAACCCCGATTTCAGAATAATCAATCACAGAAATATTTTTCTGTTAACTTTGCACCAAAATTTCATAGAATGGCTAAAGTACAAGTTGGGTTAGTACAGATGACCTGTACCAACAACAAACAAGAGAATTTAGATAAAGCAATTGCAAAGATCCGCGAAATTGCGGCTCAGGGTGCACAGGTAGTTTGCCTGCAGGAGTTATTTACTTCACTGTATTTCTGTGATGTGGAAGACTACGAAAACTTTAAACTGGCGGAAGCTATTCCGGGACCTTCTACGGATGTTTTGTCTGCTGTTGCTGCAGAACTGAATGTAGTCATTGTGGCTTCGCTTTTTGAAAAAAGGGCGGAAGGTTTATATCACAATACCACTGCAGTTTTAGATGCTGATGGTACCTATTTAGGTAAATATCGTAAAATGCATATTCCTGACGATCCTGGCTTTTATGAAAAGTTTTACTTTACGCCAGGCGATTTGGGATATAAAGTATTCAAGACCAAATATGCTAAAATTGGTGTGCTGATCTGCTGGGATCAGTGGTATCCTGAAGCTGCACGTTTAACGGCTTTGATGGGAGCGGATTTCCTGGTTTACCCAACTGCAATCGGGTGGGCAACCACGCAGGATGAGGATACGAATAAGGAACAATACAATGCATGGCAAACGATTCAGCGTTCACATGCTATTGCGAATGGTGTACCGGTAGTGAGCATCAACCGTGTTGGTGAGGAAGCTGGTGTTTCTTTCTGGGGCGGATCATTTGTATCCAATCCTTTCGGCTCATTATTATACCAGGCTACTCATGATAAAGAAGAATTGAAAGTAGTGGAACTGGATTTGTCGAAATCTGATAGTTACCGTACACACTGGCCGTTTTTACGCGACAGAAGAATTGATAGTTATGCACAAATCACTAAAAGATATATAGATGACGAGTCTGTTTGATCACTCGCCGCGGAGAGCGGGATACCGTTTCCCTGCAGAATGGGAAAAACATGAGGCTACATGGTTATCATGGCCTCATAAAGAAGCTTCATGGCCGGGAAAACTGGACACCATTTATGCACCATACTGCGAGTTTATCAAGGTAGTTGCAGAGGGAGAGAAAGTAAGGATTAATGTGAATGACGAGGCTACCAGAGCTTTTGCAATTGCAAAGCTGGAAGAAGCAGGAGCTGATCTGAGTCAGGTAGAATTTTATTTTAATCCAAGCAACGATGCCTGGTGTCGTGATCACGGTCCGGCATTCCTGATCAACCCTACTGCAGAACAGAAAAAGGTGGTGGTGGATTGGGGTTATAATGCCTGGGGAGGCAAGTACCCTCCTTATGACCTGGATGATGTTATTCCAACGCGTATTGGTGAACATTTTAATCTGCCTGTATTTAACCCGGGTATCGTGATGGAAGGCGGTTCCGTTGATTTTAACGGAGCAGGTACGATACTAACCTCAAGAGCCTGTTTATTAAATGAAAACAGGAATCCGCACCTGAACCAGGAACAGATTGAGGAATACCTGAAAGAATGTTATGGTGCTTTACAAGTGCTTTGGGTAGGTGATGGTATTGTTGGAGACGATACAGACGGACATATTGATGATATTACCCGTTTTGTAAACCCCAATACAGTACTAACCGTCATAGAATCTAATCCGCTGGATGAGAATTATATCCTGTTGAAAGAAAACCTGCAGGAATTGAAAGCCATGAGACTGATAAATGGCATGCCTTTGAATATTATCGAACTGCCTATGCCGTCGCCGGTTATTCATGAGGATACGCGACTGCCTGCTTCTTATGCGAATTTTTATATCGCAAACGCAGCAGTGATTGTACCGACATTCAGGGATGTGAATGATGAGATTGCATTAGAGATCATCAGAGGCGTTTTCCCGGACAGGAAAGTCGTTGGCATAGATTCGACAGATATTATCTGGGGATTAGGCAGCTTCCATTGTTTAAGTCAGCAGGAACCTGCTATATAACCTATATCAAAAAATATAAATATGAAATTATTAGAAGGAAAAACAGCATTAATTACTGGTGCTTCAAAAGGAATAGGCCGCAAGATAGCGGAGAAATTTGCAGAACAAGGCGCTAACGTTGCTTTCACGTATTTATCATCTGTTGAAAAAGGTGAAGCACTGGAGCAGGAACTGCAGTCCTACGGTACACAGGTGAAGGGCTACCGCTCTGATGCCTCTAAATTTGATGAAGCAGAAAAACTGATCGCTGATATTATTGCTGATTTTGGTACGCTTGACATTGTAGTGAACAATGCAGGGATTACTAAAGATGGCCTGCTGATGCGCATGAGCGAAGAAAACTGGGATGATGTGCTGAATGTAAATCTTAAATCTGTATTCAACGTCACCAAAGCTGCTTCAAAAATCATGATGAAAAACCGTAAAGGCTCTTTTATCAATTTAAGTTCAGTAGTAGGTGTTCAGGGAAATGCAGGTCAGGCAAATTATGCAGCTTCTAAAGCAGGAATAATTGGTTTCTCCAAATCTGTAGCTAAAGAATTGGGCTCGAGAAATATTCGTACCAATGTAGTTGCACCTGGTTTTATCCGTACTGAAATGACTGATGTGCTGGATCCGAAAGTAGTAAAGGGATGGGAAGAAGGTATTCCTTTGAAACGTGCTGGTGAACCTGAAGATGTAGCCAATGTTTGCGTGTTCCTGGCTTCAGATATGAGTGCTTATGTAACCGGACAAGTATTGTCTGTTTGCGGCGGAATGTTATAATCGATAGAGAATACCAAACGAATAATAGAATAAAAGCTATTCCTTGAGATCAGGGAATAGCTTTTGTTTTTTAAATGTATATTTAGTCCGGGTAATGGGCAACACGTTTAATATGTATTCTTTTTTGGCTTTAGCTGCCTGTCTGGTGACGGGTGCGCTTTTCGCATGGTTATTATATGCGAAAAAAGATACGCTATCCAAACCTTTAAGCATTATTCTCGCGTTCTGCAGAACGATGAGTATCGCCTTGATCTTATGGTTTCTTTTCTCCCCGCTCATCAAAAATCTCAGCTATACGCTTGAAAAACCTATCATTGTGATTGCGCAGGATAATTCCTTGTCTATCGGTCACGTCATGGCATCGGGATTTGATAGTCTGAAATATAAAAAAGAGCTGCAGCAGCTCGCTAAGGACCTCTCGGAAAAATATGATGTCAGCTTGTATCACTTTAGTGATCAGGTAGCTGAAGGACTTGATTTTGCTTATAAAGGGAAAGTTACCAATGCTGAACTGCTGACAAAAAAACTGAATGATGAATTGGTCAACAGAAATGTTGGCGCAGTAATTCTGGCTACGGATGGGATTTTCAATAAGGGAGGAAATCCGTCCGCCATGTTGGAAGCGCTGAAAGCCCCGGTTTATACCATTGCAATGGGTGACACCATTCCACAGAAAGATATGCTTATTGCCAATGTCAATTATAACGAACTGGTTTATCTTGATAATGACTTCAGCATTGAGGTAGAAGTGCAGGCTTATCAGGCAGATCGCCAGCAAGGAATGCTGACGGTATCGGAAGATGGGAAAAAGGTATACGAAGAGCGGATCAGCATTCATTCAAATGCCTTTTTCAAAAGTATCCCGGTGCGACTTAAAGCGGCAACACTCGGACAGCACAGGTATACAGTTTCGCTATCAGCTTTATCAAATGAAGTCTCTCTTGAAAACAATAAACAACAGCTGCTGGTCGAGGTGATTGATGACAGACAAAAGATTTTAATTGCAGCAGCAGGGCCTCATCCTGATATTGCTGCATTGCGGCAGACCATTGCACTGAATAAGCATTATGAGGTAACTGTGGTGATGAGAGAAGAGCTGTTGAAGACTGATCCAAAAGCATATGGCCTGGTTATCTTGTACCAGTTACCAGGCAGTGGATTTGATGCACAGGAATGGATTGCCCGGGCCCGGGCTGCGCAGGTATCTTTATTGTACATTATTGGCGCACAAAGTAATATCAGTAAGTTCAATCAGCTGCAGAACCAGGTCAGTATATTTGGTAACAACGGCAGTCTGCAATACACCTATAGTGATGTCAACAAGAACTTTTCAGCATTCGAGCTCGATTCCATCTCCAGAAAAGTGATTCAGCATTTTGACCCGCTGCAGGCTCCTTTTGGTCAGCCGCAACTCAGCAGCACCAGTCAGATTGTGCTCAATCAGCGAATAGGGAAAGTCAGTACAAGTTATGCACAACTATTCTTCAATACTACTACGCTTGCTAAAACAGGGTTCCTGATTGGAGAGGGGATGTGGAAATGGAAACTGGAGGAAGGTATGGAAAACGGGGCTACACCGGTCTTCAATGACCTGGTTGGTAAAATCGTTCAATATCTTTCCGTTAAAGATGATAAGAGGAAATTTAAAGTAAGCCCATCAAAAAAATCTTTTGATGAGAACGAACATATTTTATTGAATGCCTCACTCTATAACGATAGTTATCAATTGGTCAATACAGCCGATGTTAATGTGCAGCTGAAGGATGAAAAAGGAAGGGCCTATAATTTCACATTCTCCAGGTTTGGTTCCGCATATCAGCTGGATGCAGGAATGCTGCCTGCCGGGAAGTATAATTATCTGGCAACGACTACTTTCGGAGGGAAACAGTATAATGCCAAAGGATCTTTGTTTGTCAATGCATTGAATGCCGAGTACCAGCAAACCATTGCCAACCATCAGCTGCTTTACCAGATGTCTGCACAGACAAATGGAAAAATGTATTTTCCTGACCAGCTGCAAGTCCTAAAAGAAGAACTGCTGAAGAATGATCAAATCAGGACCCTGAGCTATGAAGACCGTAAATATGAGGAACTCATCAGCTCTAAATGGCTTTTCTTCCTTATCTTGCTCCTGCTCAGTACTGAATGGTTTATCAGAAAAAGAAATGCTGCCCTATAATCGACCAAATATGCAATTTACCACCACACAAATTATAGAGATTCTCGGCACCATATCATTTGCTATTTCAGGTTCATTTGCTGCGCTGCAGCGTCGCCTCGATCCTTTCGGCGTGTTGATCATTGCTTTTGTGACTTCGATTGGTGGAGGTACCGTAAGAGACCTGCTTTTGGGAGATACACCTGTTAAATGGATGAGGGATGTAAATTATTGTTTTCTGATCCTGGCTACGTCATTACTGACCATCTTTTTCAGGACGCATATCAAGAAATTTAAGATTACCTTATTTCTGTTTGATTCAATGGGTTTGGGTTTGTTTACGGTATTAGGCATTCAAAAAGGGATAGCCTATGGCTTGAGTCCGGGCATCTGTATTGCTTTAGGAACCATTACAGGTTGTTTTGGCGGGGTGATCAGGGATACTCTATTGAATACCATCCCGCTGATCTTCCGGAAAGAGATTTATGCTACCGCTTGTATTATAGGGGGGATGCTTTATTTTACTTTAATGTACTTTGACCTTAAAACAGATGTGGCGAAGGTTCTTGTCATTGGTTTCATTTTCGCCTTGAGGATCGTAGTTGTTCGTTACAAGTTATCACTACCCAAGTTTGGGTATTAGTCTTTAGGCGCTTCTTTAATGATCACGAAAACATCTTCGTTATCTTTTTTCATGAAGTATTTCTCACGCGCAAACTTTTCAGCTGTATTTAAATTGGTATTAAGCTCATTGAGATCCTTTTTGACGCGAGCTGTTTCTTTTTCATAAAAGTCCTTTTCTTCCTGCAGCTTATGAACTTCTGTGCGATACTCATACTGGGATAACATATCATTTTTGTCAAAAAATAACATCCATACCGCAAAGGCTGCGGCAGAAAGAAAGTATTTATTCCTGAAGATTTCCAGTAATCGGTTCATTACAACAAATATATGAATAAAAGCTGCACAAATTACATGCGCTCAGGTCAATTTTTTATTAAACGCTATCATAGCCAGTTAATTGTATAAAAAAAAACCTCCGGCGTTTTTAATCGCCGGAGGTTTCAAATACCTGATGCTTCCGCTTGAAAATCTTCAAACAGGTGCAGGTTATTATTTTTTCAGAAATTTGAAATCTTTACCGATGAAACGACCCGCAGAACCTAATTCTTCTTCGATACGTAACAACTGGTTGTATTTTGCTATCCTGTCAGAACGTGAAGCTGAACCAGTTTTGATCTGACCACAGTTTAACGCCACAGCTAAATCAGCAATAGTAGTATCTTCAGTTTCTCCTGAACGGTGACTCATTACCGAGGTATAACCACTGTTCTGTGCCAATGATACTGCATTGATAGTTTCTGTCAATGAACCGATCTGGTTTACTTTAACAAGAATTGAGTTTGCAATGCTTTTGTCGATACCTTGTTGTAAACGTTTTACGTTAGTTACGAACAAATCATCACCCACTAACTGTACTTTGTTACCAATAGCTAATGTTAAAGCTTCCCATGCAGCCCAGTCATCTTCATCCAAACCATCTTCAATAGAGATGATAGGATATTTATTTGCCCAGTCTACCCAGTATTTAACCATTTCATCAGAGCTTAATTTCTCTCCGGATGATTTGTGGAAGTTATAGGTTTTTGTTTTGCTGTCGTACATTTCAGAAGCAGCAGCATCCATAGCAATCCAGATATCTTTACCAGGAGTGAAACCAGCAGTTTCAATCGCAGTTAATACTGTTTCAATGGCCTCAACGTTAGAACCGATGTTTGGTGCAAAACCACCTTCATCACCTACGTTAGTAGAATAACCTTTTTTCTTTAATACATCTTTCAGGTGGTGAAATACCTGAGTTCCCATTTGTAATGCTTCAGAAAAACTGTTTGCACCCAAAGGCATAATCATGAATTCCTGGAAATCAATTTTGTTATCCGCATGTGCACCACCGTTTAAGATGTTCATCATTGGAACTGGTAAAGTATTTGCATTTACACCACCAATATAACGGTATAAAGGTTGTCTGCTTTCTGCTGCTGCTGCTTTAGCTACTGCCAAAGAAACACCTAAGATTGCGTTTGCACCTAAATTTCCTTTATTTTCAGAACCATCAAGGTCGATCATTAATTTATCGATCAGGTTTTGTTCGAAAACATCAACTCCCTGAAGTTCTTTAGCGATTTTTTTATTTACATTTTCAACGGCTTTTAACACACCTTTGCCCATGTAGACTTTTTTATCCCCATCTCTTAATTCAACCGCCTCATGTTTACCAGTACTTGCACCAGAAGGTACAGCAGCACGGCCCATCTGGCCATTCTCAGTGATTACTTCTACTTCAACAGTAGGGTTACCTCTTGAATCGAGGATTTGTCTTGCATGTACATCAATAATTAAACTCATATTGTTATATTTTTTGGTTTTGTTGCGCTTAGTGTATATTGTACAATTACTAAGTGAGCATTCAAAGTTAAAATAAAATTTAAATTATACAGGATGAATGCCTTATAAAATTACTCCCACTTGAATACCTTGACTGCCAGCACGTATATTCCTATGCCCCAGATGACCATAATCAGAATCTGTTGTTTGACATCCCAAAGACCCGCACCTTCAAAAGCAACCTGTCGCATTGCATCATTTAAATAAGTTAAAGGTAAAGCCCTGCTGATCGGCTGCAGCCAGGTTGGGAAATTATCAATAGAGAAAAAGGTGCCCGATAATAAAAACTGGGGCAGTGTAATGATATTGGATATCGGTGGGATGGTACTTTCACTTTTAGCAATACCGGAGACCACAAAACCGAAACCCATAAATACAATCAGTCCTATGATGGAGAGCACAATCATATTGAGCACGGTGACGATGCCATGAATCAAAGTGAAATGAAAAAAGAAGTGGCCTACCAGTATAATGAAGATCGCCCCCAGTAAGGCAAAACCAATCCTGGCAAGACATTCGCCTAAGATGATGCTGGACCTGCTGACAGGTGTGGCAAAAAATCTTTTGATCACCAGCGTCTGGCGCAGACTAAAAAATACGAATGCAGTACCAAATACGCCGGTACTCAGCAAAGAGAAACCCAGTTGTCCGGGTAATATAAAATCTATTGTTCTGTAAGTACGGCCATGAACAGTGCTTTCCCTTACTTCTGCCACAGCAGGTTTCAGTTCTTTCGAGTTCAGTGTGTACATCAGGTTGGTCAATATAGATTTGAGAATATTTCCCTTATCAATTGATGCGGAGCTGTATTTTACATTGGCCAGATAGGCGGGCTGCGGAACAGCGTTCTTTCGAACTTCGATCACACCTGCCAAGGTACCTTTCTCCAGTTGCTGGTCAATTTCCTTCGTATCCCTGTCTTTAATCAGCTTTACCACGGTAGTCTGTTCCAGTGCTTTGATCACTGGGTTATTAAGATCTGATCCTGGTGCAATAGCGAGATCTATTTTAACACCCCCGCCGCCCAGGAATCCGAAAACAAGAATAAATATCAGTGGAAATGCAAGGGTAAAAACCACGGCAGAAGGACTGCGTGTGATCGATCTGAAACTGGCTTTTGCCAATGCCAGGGTAGCTTTTGTATGATTATAAGGTTTGTTCATTTTCTTTTGTTTAGCCTTCACGCCATTCTTTGCCGGTCAGGTTGATAAATACATCTTCCAGGTTGGCTTTTTTTACTTCCTTTTTACGTTCAAATCCACGGCTCAGTAACTGATCAATCAGGTTATCTGGCGTATCCAGTGCGATGATCTCACCGCGCTCAACAAAAGCAACACGGTCACACAGCTGCTCTGCCTCGTCCATATAATGGGTGGTAATCACTACTGTAGTACCGCTGTTCCTGATGGCGATAATCAGATCCCATAAATTGCGGCGTGCCTGCGGATCGAGCCCTGTAGTGGGCTCATCAAGAAAAATAATCTTAGGAGAATTCAGCAGGGTGGTGGCAATAGAAAAACGTTGTTTTTGTCCGCCTGATAAAGCTTTATACTTTGCTTTAGCCTTATCCTGCAGGTTCACCTTTTCCAGCATTTCCATCGGCTTTACATCAACACCGTAAAGTCCGGCGAAAAGTTCCATCAGCTCTACCAGGTTAAGATTTGGATAATAACCCGCAGCTTGTAATTGTACACCGATAATACGTTTGATCTCATTCGGCTGCGTATCAACAGATAAGCCGTCAACAATAATTTCTCCCGAAGTCTTGTCACGCAGCGTTTCGATGATTTCTAAAGTGGTCGTTTTCCCGGCACCATTTGGTCCAAGTAAGCCAAAGATCTCGTTTTCATATACATCGAAACTGATTCCCTGTACAGCCTTAAAATCAGCGTAGTTTTTTACCAGATTGCGAACACTGATAATGGCATTGGTTTTATCCATAAGATAAATGTAATAAGGTTTTATGCAAAAAGGATTGAAATCATTCAATCCTTTTCAAAAATGGTAGTCATATGATGATTAACCTGTTACCAGGATAATTTTCCTGTCATCAGATCAACGAAATCGTCGAATAAATAACGTGAATCATGCGGACCTGGAGAAGACTCCGGGTGGTATTGTACAGAGAATGCTTTTTTACCTTTCACACGAATTCCTTCGATCGACTGGTCATTCAAATTGATATGCGTAATTTCTACCTTATCCGAGTTTCTCACTTCTTCTGGTATCACACCGAAACCGTGGTTCTGAGAAGTTACCTCACAATGGTCTTTAATAATATTTTTAACCGGGTGGTTTAATCCCCTGTGTCCGTTGAACATTTTCATGGTACCAATTCCATTGGCCTGTGCAAGGAGCTGGTGACCAAGGCAAATACCGAAAAGTGGCTTGTCTGTAGCCAGAATTTCTTTTACGGTGTCAATCGCATAAGACATCGCAGCCGGATCGCCAGGACCATTCGAAATGAAATAAGCATCCGCACCCCATTTATCCATCTCAGCAAATGAAGTTTTAGCCGGGAATACCTGGATGTATAAATCTCTGTCGTCAAAATTGCGCAGGGTATTTTTCTTAATTCCGAAATCCAGTGCTGCAACTTTATAAGTAGCATCCGGTGAACCGTAAAAATAAGGCTCTTTGGTAGATACCTGAGAAGATAATTCCAATCCATCCATGGAAGGAACTTCCGCAAGTTTAGCTTTCAATTCTTCAATATCAGTTATTTCTGAAGAGATGATGGCATTCATCGCTCCCTGATCCCTGATCTTTCTTACCAGCGCACGTGTATCAATATCTGAGATACCTACGATATTTTCATTCTGGAAGTAATCCTGGATAGATTCACTGGCTTCTTTACGGCTGTAGCCAATGTTGTAGTTTTTGCAAACCAGACCTGCAATTTTAATCGAATCTGATTCGATCTCTTCTTTATGAATTCCATAATTACCAATATGGGCATTGGTAGTGACCATGATCTGTCCGAAATAAGAAGGGTCAGTAAATATTTCCTGATATCCCGTCATTCCTGTATTGAAACAAATCTCCCCTGTTGTTGTACCAATTTTTCCGGCAGCTTTACCGTGATAAACGGTGCCGTCGGCCAATAACAGAATCGCAGGTAACTTGGTGTAGTTAGTCATCGTAATTTAAATGAGAAATAAAGATTAAAAAAGGGATTAATGAATGAAGATTTGCGGTTTTTAAGTCGCTAAAGTGATTAACAAATGTGCTGCTATCTAACCCGTTCATTTCGGGATACAAAGATACGTTTTTCAACTTCATATCCATATTTTTTTTGAAAGGATTAAAATGTTACGTGATCTATTGGAGATAATGACCCCTTTGCTGTCGGTTTCTCAAATGAATACCCTAATTTTGCTCGCCTAAAGCATAAATTTATGTCTGTACACAAAGAAGTGAAGCGCATTACAACTCATATCCTCCAGGAGATGAAACAGCGTGGTGAAAAAATTACGATGTTAACTGCATATGATTATTCAATGGCAACAGTGCTGGATGACGCAGGACTTGATGTGCTGCTGGTGGGTGATTCTGCGTCAAACGTAATGGCTGGTCATGAAACTACCTTACCGATTACACTGGATCAAATGATCTATCATGCACAAAGTGTGGTAAGAGGAGCAACGCGTGCTTTTGTAGTGGCCGATCTTCCATTTGGTTCTTACCAGGGAAATTCAAAAGAGGCTTTGAGCTCTGCCATCAGGATGATGAAAGAATCTGGTGCACATGGGGTGAAACTGGAAGGCGGAACTGAAATTGTAGATTCTATAGAACGCATCATCACTGCAGGAATCCCGGTAATGGGTCATTTAGGCTTAACACCGCAATCTATTTATAAATTCGGTACTTATACGGTAAGGGCCAAAGGTGAGCAGGAAGCAGAGAAGCTGAAGCTTGATGCAAAGGCTTTGCAGGAAGCTGGATGTTTTGCTGTCGTTTTAGAAAAAATACCAGCTGCACTGGCTAAGGAAGTTACGGAAAGTCTGGATATCCCTGTGATCGGTATAGGTGCAGGACCGCATTGCGATGGACAGGTTTTGGTGGTAAATGATATGATCGGATTAACGAAGGGTTTTAAACCACGTTTTCTCCGTCAGTATATCAATTTATATGACGGCATCCTTGGTGCCGCAAAATCGTATATCAGCGATGTGAAAAGTAACGACTTCCCGAACGAAAAAGAGCAATATTAAAAGATGCCTGTAACTGACAAAGATGTACTGTATGAAGACAATCACCTGATCGCGATTCTTAAGCGCGCTGGTGATATCGTGCAGGTAGATGAGACTGGAGATGAACCACTGGACGAAAAGGTAAAGAAATACATTGCCGCAAAATATAATAAACCAAATGGTGCCTTTTTAGGTGTGGTGCATCGCCTGGACCGCCCTGTTAGTGGTGTCATCCTGTTTGCAAAAACAAGTAAAGCATTGGAAAGAATGAATGCTGTTTTTAAGAACAGGGAGGTAAAAAAGACCTATTGGGCCGTGGTGCGCAATAAGCCGGCAAAAGAATCAGGAACACTGGTACACTGGCTGGTCAAAAACCCGAAAACGAATGTAGTGACTCCTCATTTGACAGAAGTAGCTGGCAGTCAGCGGGCAGAATTGAGTTACCGTTTGCTTGGTGAACTTGGCGGTTATTACCTGATTGAGGTTGATCCACTGACAGGCCGCTCGCATCAGATCAGAGTGCAGTTATCTACTTTAGGATGCCCGATAGTGGGGGATAACAAATACGGCTACCCGAGGGGCAGCCGTAAAGGAAGTATTTGTTTACATGCAAGAAGGTTACAATTCCTGCATCCCGTAAAAAAGGAGCCGGTAAATATTTTTGCCAGACTTCCTGTAGATGGATTCTGGGAGCGTTTCGAATCCTTTTAGTTTTCGAAACGCTGTATTATTTGCAGTCTGTTTTAGAAAGGATAATCCCTTCGCCAAACTTCACAGCAGTGCTGTCTTTGAAGATCGTTTTACCATTTTTCTCTTCCGATGGACCGTAACCTTCAATAAGCTGGTCGCCTTTTTTAAGGAAAATTACTTGTCTCACAGAGCTGGTGCCTTCTGAAAGGAAGGAGTATTCAAGACTGATGGTATCACCTTTAACTATTCCGGCAACTGTTCCTGTATTTTTATCTTTTTCAAATAAATTATAAGTCAGCTCACCCGTTACTGCATTTTGAACCTGATTCAGGGAAAGTGATACTGTATCTCTGTTCTTCAAATAGGTATAACATACTTTGGTTTCCATAGCAGTGGTATCCGGCGACTTAGCCAGGCTGTCTGCTTCTTGTTCGGTGGTCTTGTTCTGGCAAGACGCTATGACACCTGCAATACCAGCCAAAAGTAATAGGGATTTTCTCATGATGATTCTTTTTGAAGTTAGGTTACAATAGCCATACCAAGTTCAGATCTGTTTACCAGATGTAGGTTCCTACAGCACCACCGGCCAGCTTACCTGAAACGATTCTGCCTTCGCTTTTGATATTAAAGGCCTGATCGCCAGCATTACCATTCACTACAATCAATACTTTTTTGCCGTCAAGTCTCACGAAAGCTACGTTCTGTAAGTTACTGATGATGTTGGAGCCAATTCTTACAGAACCGGGTCTGACAAATTTAGAAGCATGTCCGATAATATAATAAGCTACGTTTTTCGTGACAGCCGGACTAATGGTAATTGCGCCGAGGCAGCTGGTGCAGCCACCAACGGTATGTGGACCATAGTTAGGGTCCGCAGCAAGGTTCCATTCCAATACATTGCGACTCCAGTTACGTGTAGCGCCTATAATTAATGTAGATACATGCCATTTCAGGTCCTCATTAAACTTACCGGGACCACCAACCCACTGTTCAGTAAAATAAACGTTTCTATCCGGATGGGCCTCATGCACTTTGGATAATGCAGAAATTTCTCCTCCATATAAATGAAATGCAGAACCATCTACATATTGTTTAGCATCGGCATCGTTAAGAATAGTAATAGGGTAATCCGGTCTGTCGGCATTGTGATCATAAACAATGATTTTTGTCTTGATACCAGAAGCTTTAAAAATCGGACCTAAGGCTGTTTTAATAAAGATAGCCTGATCTTTTGCGTCCATATACATACTCGGCACATTGCCCGGATGTAAAGGCTCATTCTGAATAGTAATCGCATCTATCCTGAGGCCCTGTGCTTTCATCGCATTGATGTATTTCACCAGGTATCTGGAATAAGAGGCATAATATTCCTTTTTCAGGCTTCCGCCTTTAAAACTGGCATTGTCCTTCATCCAGGTAGGTGCTGTCCATGGGGAACCCAATATTTTGATATCCGGGTTGATGGCTACAATCTTTTTAAGGATAGGAACAAGGTCACCCATTTCTTTTTCAATAGAAAATTTATCCTGATTAATATCAGTCTGTCCCGCTGGTAATTCATTATAAGTGAAGGTGTCTGCGCTTAAGTCAGACGCACCGATACTCACTCTCAGATAACTGACACCAATACCATTTTTTTCAGTGGAGAAGATATCTTTTAACAGTGCATCTTTCTCAGCTGCCGGTAAGGCATTGATCAGACCGGCACTTCCACCAGTCAGTGTATAACCAAAACCATCTATCGACTGGAATTTTTGCTTTTCATCTACTTCAATTGTCGGATTTTCATTAGATGAGGTGCCGAAATTCAGCACCTCATTTTGTTTTTCCAGTAAAACTGATTGATCACCTGTAGTCAGCCAGAAAGCGACATCGCTGTTGCCTTTTGGTGCCTCTGTAGTCGCTTTCTTCGCAGAACATGCACCGAGAGCGACTGTAAATAGTATCAATATATACTTCTTCATTATTTGATATTTGGATTTCTATCCTGTTCTTGTTGTGGAATAGGGAAAAGTAGTTCCGGAGCGGTAACATTGTAATTCAACGAATTTCCACTGCCATCTTTCTGTGCGTTCATCACTGCAATAGCCCTGTCGGTTCTGAGCAGGTCAAACCAGCGGTGTCCTTCAAAAGCAAGTTCCAGTCTTCGCTCTTTTTCAATCGCCAGACGCATAGCCGCCTGGTCAGCTGCAGGTGTACCACCAAGGTTTACCCTTCTTCTGATCTGGTCAACTAATAATTTTGAGGCCGACCAGCCCGCGCTGCTCAGTTCATTTACGGCTTCCGCTTTCAACAGGATGATATCAGCCAGACGGATTTTGTAATTATCACTTTTATCGTCCGCTCTGTATTTATTGATGAAAGGATAGTTTGATTTAGACCAGTAAGCATCAGACCATCCGTCTGAACTGACATCTTTAAACAAGATGCTCGCATTTTTACGGACAAGGTCGCCCTCATCATCGTAGGCTTTTACCAGGTCGTTGCTTGGGGTATTAAATCTTTTCCAGCCGGTTCCTGTAATGATACCCGGCATCCAGTTACCATGTCTGCCACCATTACCGTCAAACTGCATTTCCCAGATCGCTTCAGAATTGTTTTTATTAGCCGGATCAAATAGTCCGCTGAAATTTCCGAATAATGAATATCCGCCTGCAATCGTTGCATCGCAATACTGGTTTACTTTTGTCCAGTCTTTAACGGGCCTAGTCGCATAAACTTTAGCCAGCAATGCATTAGCCACACCTTTAGTAAATATTCCCTTATTCGCTGCCGTTGTGTTCGCATTCGCCAAAGCAAATTCCAGGTCTTTGATGATCTGATCGTAAATGGCATCAACGGTTGCTTTTGACGGCTGCGTTTCTGCCAGTGTGGTGGCTGTTTTTAAGATCAGGGGTGCAGCACCGTACAAACGTACAATGTTGAAATATTGTGCTGCTCTGATACCACTTGCTTCAGCCAGCATTTGATTCCTTCTGTTACCTGCATCAAGACTGACATCTGCGATAGTTGGAATAATTTCCAGGACCTCATTTGCATTTTTGATATCGGTGTACAATCCTTTCCAGTCCCTGGCAACATTACCGTTAGTAGAGCTTACTGTAAACAGGTCTATTTGTATGTTTGCCGGATTGTCTCCGCCTGCATAGGCATTGTCAGACATCACGTCTCCGTTAGTCATGAAATCCCAGATGTTATAATCATTATACATCGCATCATACATCCCCGCAACTAATTTTTCTGCACCTGCAGCATCCGTAATTTTATCGGCTGTTACCTGGTTAAAAGGGGTTTTATCTAAGAAGTCTTTTTTACAGCCAGATTGAACTGAAAGGACTAACGTCCCGGCTGCGATCAGTGCATATATTTTTGATCTCATTTCTCTAAAATTTAAAAGCCAACATTTACACCTAATAAGAAGCTTCTCGATTGTGGATAGGTTCCATAATCAACACCCATATCAGGGCCGTTAGCACCATACTGGTTCACTTCAGGATCCAATCCGCTGTATTTAGTGAAAGTAACCAGGTTATATCCTGATACAAATACAGTTAATTTATCCATTTTCAATCTGCCTAAAGCAGTTTTACCGAAGTTGTAAGAAAGCGTAGTAGTTTTCATACGCAGGTAAGAAGCATTTTCTACAAATCTGCTCGATGTAAGTGAATTATCAGTTACTGCCTGTCCTGCTCTTGGGATATTGGTGATTTGTCCCGGAGTAGTCCATCTGTCAAGCACCGCGGTCGACTGATTTCTTGCGTCTATCATGCCTTCCAGTTCAATTCTTGAAGCGTTGAACAGCTGACTGCCCTGTACACCCTGGAAAAATACCGTGAGACCAAGATTTCCATAGTTGAACGTATTGGTAATACCATAGTTGAACTTAGGCTGCGCAGAACCAATGAAAGTACGGTCGCCATCATCTCTTACATTGTTGTTATTTAAATCTGCATAGATAGCATTTCCGGTTTGCGGATCTACACCATTGTAGATATAACCATAGAAACTGCCTAATGGTCTGCCAACTTCTACTCTTACTGCTGCATCACGGTTAGATAAACCTCCATAATCAAGTGATTTCTGTGTAGTACCTAAACCTGTCACTTTGTTCCTGTTCAGGGAGAAATTCAGGTCTGTTGACCAGGTGAATTTTTTGCCCTCGAAGTTCTTTGTAGATAAAGCGAACTCAAGACCTTTGTTTTCCATTGATCCAACGTTCTGTGCAGAATTATCAATTCCTACAGACAATGGCAATTGTACTTTAACTAACAGGTCGTTTGTCTTTTTGAGGTAAGCATCTGCTGTAAAAGTTACCCTGCTGTTGAACATCGTCAGGTCTAAACCAATATTCGTCTGTGTTGTTTTTTCCCATGAAAGGTTATCATTAGCAATTTGTGACAGGTCATATGCGCCCTGTGCATTTACCTGGTAAAACTTCAGATAAGAATAGTCTCCAATTCCCTCATCATTACCCACTTTACCCCAGCTACCGCGAATTTTTAAATCGTTGACAGTTTTGCTGTCTTTCATAAAGTTTTCACCCGAGATTCTCCATCCTGCAGATACAGAAGGGAAGTAGCCATATTTGTTACCATCTTTAAAACGTGATGATCCATCAGCCCTGAAGTTAGAACTCAACAGATATTTTCCATCATAAGCATAACTGATTCTGGCCAGGTATGATCTTTTGGACCATTGTGCACGCTGAGGTACTGTCGGCGCAATAGATGGTTCAATAGGTAATTGTGTAGTTTGGTCAATATAACGTGTTGCAGAATAATTGTTGTATTTATATTCTGATGCTTGTATGGTATAACCTGCAATAGCGCCGAAAACATTCTTTCCTGCTGTTTTATTATAGTTCAGGATATTTTCGTTCAACCATATATTATCATTTGTACGGTTGTTGTTATAAATACCACGTTCGGTACGTCCGTATACGGTCTTGTATGGATCAAGGAAATAGTTGTAAAACTCTGTTCTTCTGTTTGCACTGATGCTGGATTTGAAAGTCAGGTCTTTACTGAACCTGATCTCCCCTGCAAAAGCTCCTACAAAACGCAATGATCTTTTTCTATTGGTTGAACCAAATGCATTACCAATAGGGTTTTCATACCCACCGGGTACCGGTGTGAATGCCCCGTTCGGGTCATAAATGGTCAGTGTAGGTGGAGTGGTCAGGGCAGATAAAATTACACCGCCTTTAGCCAGACCTGCATTATCAGATACGTCGATACTTTTGTCATACGTTAATGAGGCATTAGCAGTAAGCTTTAACCAGCTCGTTATGCTTTGTGAACCATTAAAGTTTGTTGTATAACGATCGAGTTTAGCCGGTGCAACTACACCTTTATCCTGTTGATAGCCTGAAGAGAAATAGTATTGACCACCTTTAACGCCACCAGATAGTGATAACTGGTAGTTATTCTGTGTACCAGTACCAAAGGCTTCATCTTGCCAGTCGGTATTTTGTGTACCGCCAAAGCTGGTATACTTCAGGTCTTTCATTAAAGCAATGTATTGGTCACTGTTCAGTACATCCTGTTTTTTCCAGAAATTTGAAATTCCGGTGTAAGCATTGAAACCCACTTTTAATTTCCCTGCCGTACCTTTTTTGGTGGTGATTAAGATGACTCCGTTTGCACCGCTTGATCCGTAGATTGCTGCAGAAGATGCATCTTTCAATATTGTCATCGACTCAATATCGTTCGGATTGATAAAACTTGCATCTCTGGAAGTCACTCCGTCAATTACATATAAAGGACTGTTGGATGCTGTTAAGGAAGTGTTACCACGAACACTAACTGTAATTCCTGCACCGGGCTTTCCAGATTGTGAAGTTACCTGGACTCCCGCAGCCTTACCTTGTATCGCTTGTAACGGATTCGTAATTGGCTGGTTCTGGATATCTTTTGAGGAGATGGTCGTTACCGCTGTCGTCAGATCCTTTTTTGTCTGCGTACCATAACCCACAACGATCACCTCATTGAGCTGCTCATTGTTATCTGAAAGGGTTGTTTTTACAGTTGTTCTGTTGTTTACTTGTTCTTCAATAGTTTTAAATCCTATATAAGAGAAAGTCAGTGTAGCATCTGATGGTGCGGATAAAGTATATACACCATTTTCATTGGTTACTGCACCCTGACTGGTGCCTTTAACTTTTACTGAAACTCCAGGCAAGGGGAGGCCTTGCTGATCTTTAACTTCTCCTTTAATGGTAACGTTCTGTGCCATGGCTACAGTTATTCCACATAATAGGCAAAGCATAAAAAGAGTAAATTTTTTCTTCATGATTGTGCTTTAGTTAATTTTTATTGGTGGGTAAAGTTAACGTGTATTTAGTGTTAAAAACAAGTTATTGAGCAGATTTATTTTGTGTAACTGACTGATAGTTAGTATGTTGATTGCTTTTTAATACGCTTCAATACCGCAACTGGAACTTGTATTTAGTGCTGATATACAGCAGTTAAGCTAATGATAGAGATCAGTGCAACAGCATAAACGATACGCTCCGATACCAGAGGGATATTCCCGAAATAAATTTTGAAATCAGCTGTGAAATGACATATTTTTTGGCTGCTAAAGGAAGATTAGTCTAATACCAGCTGGCTCCAGCCATTTTTATTGGCTTTTTTAAGGATGGTTTTTCGTTCTTCCATGATGAGTTTGATCTTGGATCCATACGTCCAGCACGTACTCTGACGGATGTTCAGAATCTCCGCAAGCCGGTGAGACGAAATTTTCCCTTTGGTAGAGTAAATCAGAAAGATCATATAAAAAGCCTTATTGATCGGGATGCGCGTATTCTGGAAGATCGTATAAGTAGTAACTGATTCTTCGTATCCACATTTACTACATCTTCGGCTGTAAGGGATATGACCCATATAATAATAGGTGTTCTTACACTTCCGGCAGGTATAACCATCTTTCCATTTCAGATCAGAAAGGAACAGGTTGCAACTCTCTTTGTCAGGGTAAATCTTACTGAATTCTTCAAAATCCAGGTCGGCCGACATCACTCTGTCCCTGGTTACTTTTTCTACACTGGTCTGCAGTTCCTGATTATCCTGTTCCAGTAAGGTATTCATCCTGGAAATCTCTTCGGCCTGTTGCAGCAGCCTGTCATTCGCCGCTACCAGCTCTGCATTTTTTGCTTCAATGATGAGCGATTTATGGAATACTTCTTTGGTTCTTTCTTCAACCTTCGTCTCCAGCTGGTGATTAAGGTGATCTTTAAGCTTCACATTTTCCGCCATCTGCCGGATCATTTGTCCTTGTGCCTTTTCTTTGTTATGTTTCAGGATCCGTACTTTATCGCCAATAGCAAAAGAGAGGAAAACCATTTCCAGTACAAAACAGAAACTAAGACTGTAATAGCCAATTACCCCAATACTCAACCACGAAAATCCGATCATGATCAGCAGTTTCAGCGTGAAGCCAATGAACAGGAAACTATAGCCAAGCACGAAAAACCTTGCTGGTTGGTATCCTTTTGCATACACATATATACCTGCACCAAAGGCAACGGTAAGTGGAATAAACTCCAGGAATTTATAAGTTAAGAGCGAATGGTCAAATACGAGGCTGTAGACAAATAATGCAGTTCTGATTCCTATAATATATAATATCAGCTGATTCAGTTTAGGCGCCCTAACTTTAATGTGTAAAAGCTCCCTTGTAAATAACAGGGCAAAAATACTGGTAGAATACAAAGCAAATGCATAAGCGTGCTGATTCCATTCACTTGCGGATGACCATAAATACTGGTAGGCAATGCCATCTGTGCTCATCTCAAAAAAGCCCACGCTCAGATTATACAATACATAATACAGGTATTGCTTTTGCCTGATAGCAATAAACATAATGAGGTTATAGAAACTGAATACCAGGATCATCCCGTAAAAAATGCCGAAGTAAAAATACTCGTCGAGCGCATAGGAAATAAACCAGTCTACACTTCTTAAAACAATGATGGCATCAGAAATCTGAGAAGATTTGAATCTGAAATAATATAATTGCGCTTCATCATTATCATTTTGCACATAGACTTCAAAATTTTTATGATGGACTTCCCTGTGAGCAAAATCATAACTGTCTCCAAAGTGTTTTACTTTATAGGTGCCATCTTTTTGTGGCAGATAGGCAGTTACATCATCTATCGTCTGGTCAAAAAATTCAAGTAGATATCTTTTTTCTGCTTTGCTGTGATGTCTGATCTTTATTTTAAACCAGTAGGCGGCATTCAGGTCTTTCGTTTGGGGAGTGCTGACTGTGCTGGGCCTGAACTGATCCACAAAAGGCTGACTGGTGATTTGCTTAAAGCTGAGTTTACTGGTCGTATCCCGCAACACCTCCACTTCATCATAGATGAAAATATGCTGATCTACGTTATCATCTACAGGTACAACTTTTTGCGCAAAAGCGGAGAAGCTTGCTAAGCTGATAATGGTTATGCCAATGGCCGCAAGAAATAATGTGTAAAACCGGTTAAACATAAATGAACAGGAGGCCTGCGAATATTGATATTACTGCAAAGATAGGATTAATTTTAATCACGGTCACCTTGCTGCAACGTCATTGCATATATCGTTATATGGTCTATATTTGCAAAGTTGAAATTAAACTACGGCAATTTGATATGATGATAAATACAATAATATGGGATCCTAATGATGCATTGATTGATTTGGGATTTTTTGCACTCAGATATTACTCCCTGTTTTTCCTGCTGGCCTTTGTGTTCAGTTATATCGTTGTCAAAAAGCAGTTTATCAAACATGAGATCAATGTAGAACTAATGGACTCCCTGACCGTATATGTGGTATTAGGTACATTAATCGGTGCACGTCTGGGTCATTGTCTGTTCTACGATTTTGCTTATTATTCAAAGCATCCATTAGAGATTATACTTCCCTTTACTTTCACACCCGAATTTAGAATTACTGGTTTCCAGGGATTGGCAAGTCATGGCGGTGGTATAGGAATCATGGTCAGCCTCATCCTTTTCAGCAGAAAATTTAAAATCAAGCTGTGGTTCCTTCTGGATCAGATAGCCTTAGTAGTACCTTTGGCTGGTGCCTGTATCCGTATGGGAAACCTGATGAATTCAGAGATTATTGGAAAACCTACAGATGTGAGCTGGGCTTTTGTATTTCTTAAGGATGATAATATTCCCCGTCATCCCGCACAGCTGTATGAGGGAATTGCTTACCTGCTGATATTTAGTTTTGTGTACCTTATGGTAAAGAAATATCCGAAACCGTCGGGCTTTTATTTCGGCCTGGTGATCTTCCTGATCTTTTGTTTCCGTATAGCGATAGAGTTTATCAAAGAAGATCAGTCTGCTTTTGAGGCAGGTATGTTATTGAATATGGGACAGATCTTAAGTATTCCTTTCATTTTAACAGGCTTGTTCATTATGTACATGAAAAATAAAGAACAAGCAGTTGTCCTGGGAATAACTAAGCTATAGCGGTTTTTGAGACCTGACTCCGGCTGTTAAATAACCAGGTAAGGAGCAGGCACAATAAGAATCCTGTCAAGGCTAATGCGGCACCCACATATTCGGGTGAAGTATAACCGTAAACTGCGATAGGTAATCCCCCAAGGAAGGCACCTAATGCATTCCCTGTATTTGCACTGGCCTGCATCGATGACGAAGCCAGCATTTCTGCACCTTTTGCTGCCCTGATCATCAGCATCTGCATTGGCGCGATAACGGCGAAAGCAAGTCCTCCGGTAATAAATGTTAATATGAGGGCTGCTGCTTTAAACTGACTCGTCAGTGCCACCAGCACCAGCATAATTACCATCAGCAGCAATAAGTAACTTGTCGTTTTCAGCGGTGAAAAACGATCCGCCAGTCGCCCGCCCACAAAATTACCTACAGCCATCCCCAAACCTGCAATAACCATAATTGGAGTAATCATATTGCTGTCAAAGTGTGCCACCTCTGTCATTAAAGGAGCGATATAGCTAATCCATGCGAACAAACCGCCTGTGCCGATTGCAGAAATACCGATAATAATCCATAACTCTGGTTTTTTGAATACCTTAAGGCTGTCAGCAAAGTTGGAGTCAGATTGTGAAGGCAGGGCAGGAAGCCATTTTTTGATACTTGCTGCGGTAATTAATGCGATAAAGGAGATCAGTACGAAAGATATCCTCCAGTTAAAATTATGTCCGATAAAAGTACCCAGGGGAACTCCTATAATATTAGCGATCGTTAAACCCGCGAACATGACAGAGACTGATTTGGCCTCACTGCCAGGATCTGCTAATTTGCTGGCGACCACAGCACCTATACCAAAAAATGCACCATGCGGCAAGCCTACGAGAAATCTTGCGAAGAGCAATAACTCATAAGTTGGCGCGAGACTGAATAATATATTGCCGCTGGCAACGGTAATCATCAAACCTATAAGTACTTTTTTTGGTGGATATTTTCCTAATACTCCTACCATTACAGGTGCTCCGATAATTACCCCCAACGCATAGATGGCAATCAGATGGCCAGCTGCCGGGATTGATACTGAAAGTGACTTGGCAACATCAGGCAAAACACCCATCATCATAAATTCTGTCATTCCCAGACTTATTCCGCCAAGGCAGAGCGTGATCAGACTTGTTTTGGTGTTGGAGATCAATTTCAGTAATTTCATTTGCGTCAATTTTTGCAAATATAAGATTGTTATGTCATCTAAATTGATTTACTCGATTATATGATACGGGTATGAAATTTCTATCAGGTCTTCTTTTAACTGATCCGCATCTTCCAGCACCTCAATAATTGAAAAAATCATGTCTGCAGTCAATGTTTCTCCATTAAAAATCCTGCTTACTGTTTCGCCTGGAATTCCATTTTCTTTATAGCTGCCTTTGAAATAATCCGTTGCCCAGTTAATATAGGTCTTCGGCTTACCATCCAGTAAACTTAACAGTTCTTCAGATTTATCCTCGCCTGCTGGTATATGACCGGTCGTCCAATTCCCATCAGTCGTTGTCCAGATGCAAAAAGTAGTTCCGGTAGAATTTACGGGTTCACCGAATATAAATTCATGATAAGCTTCGGGTAAACCTGCCGTTAGTTTGTCTTTTTCCTCCTGATTGGCTTCACTCAGATAGCCATTAATCACTGCGCCTGCTGTCGTAAACAAAATTAGTAGCTGATCACCTTCGCCATTGCGCATTTCAAAAAACTCTTCATCTTCGCTCCAGTCGCTGTTATAAGAAGAATACCTGTAAATCCAATCCTGTGATAAAATGGCATCCAGAACAGACATTGCTTTGCAGCTCTTCTGTAGCACCCTCCATTCAGGTAAGCCCTGAAGATTATTTATCGAAATCATTATATTTTATGTTTTTAATCCTCGTTGTAAATTACACTTTTACCTTCCACTGAAATATCAGATCCTTCCGCCAGCATGACAGATACAGGCTGTTCGTTATTCAGAAACCTGAAATTTTCACCATAAGTCAGCCCGAAATCTACGGCAATGTGATAACTGTTTACTTTATATTGTGCCCATTTGGGATGCCTTACCTCATATTCATTCGTTTTCTTGTCGCTGTAACGTGCATAGCCCCAGTAATGTTCCGTTATAAATTCGGTTTCACTACCAGCTACAATTTCAGAAAGACCTTTATTTGCCTTTACACTAAAACTTTGCCATTCGTTTTTGCAGCGCCAGCGGTATTCAACTGTACGGTCATCTTCCGCCTCTGTCCAGCTATGGGTCATGGGCATCGTTTCATAATTCTCGTTATAAATCGTATTTGCCACCACAGACAACGCGAATTTAGGAACGATTTCTTTGATAAATACCACCCCTCTTTTCCAGGTATTGCCCTCTTTACGCTTTACATAAAATCGTAGGTTGACTTCTTCAAAATTTGCATGGAATGGTACACTAAATCCTAAGAGTTTCGTGTTTTTAAACAAAAAACCAATCAGACTTACATAACAGGTATCATTCCAGAGGTCAAGTTCAGTGCCTACAGGCAGGTAAGCACTTAACATACTTTTGTCAATGGCATAATTAGCTATAGCCAGTTTACGCCACTCCGCGGTTAAAAAACTCATTCCACAAAGTACTAAGATTCCCTGTTATTAGATAAACATTCGCTTTTATTTTTTAAGACTAATGCTGGTTTTCGGGATTTCTCGCGGATGTAGATTTATCCGCGTCTATTTTCGCATTCTCCTGATCAACGCTGCTGAGGAATAATGGTTGAGTAGTCCATCTTAGCTATACGGTAATCTTCCTCACTTAGTTTCAGGTAGCCATATTCATAACAGCAAATACAGGGTTCAGCGCTATCCGCATTCGCCTGATGAGTAGCATATCTAAAGTCAAAACCCAATTCAAGCAATAATTGTCCGGATACCCTGAATTTACTCTCTGTATGGAGATTTTTGAGAATCCTTTGATTCTTCTTCAGTATTTTATTGACTAATCTTAAAAATGAATTGTCATCTCTGTGCAGTTGATTATAGTGATGGTTTCGGCAATAATCATCACAGAAGCGTTTATCACTTCGCCCTCTGAGTATTTTTCCGCAATCTGTACAGTGTTCATTCATATAGTGTAAAATTAAATTAATCTAAAGTAGATATAAAATCTTTTTTGTTTTAAGTTATTCGGTTTTAAATGTTTGGTATACGGGTAGAGACAACGTGGTTTTCATATTTGTGATATAAGCCGGTGAAAAGAAACTTAAAGTTAATTTAGTATTTAAATGATGGAGAAAATAAAAAACAGCGTGCGCCTGACGGGTTATGCGGGCACAGATCCGGTATTGGTTAATTTTGCCAACGATAAAAGAATGGCCAGGGTAAGTATTGGTGTACATGAGTTTTACAAAAACAGTTTAGGAGAGGCAGTAGATCAGACGCAGTGGTTTAACCTGATCTTCTGGAACCATAAAGTAGAACTGGTAGAAAACATTGTTAAAAAGGGAACTGCCCTGCGGGTTGAAGGCAAATTGAGTTCCCAGACTTACACAGATAAAAATGGTGAGCAGCGGTATTCAACAGAAATTGTGATTAACGAACTTGAAGTGGTTGATCGTTATGATTTGTGATGATTTGATCATCAGGATGGGTATACCATGCTTGCCCATCCTGATTTACCTACTTTAGAAAGGAAATGGCTAAACCTCCGTAGAAATTTCTACCTGCTGCGGGGTTAAAATATCGTCCGTTCGCGGCATTCAGGTCATTGCCCAGACTGTACTTTTTGTTTAGGAGATTATCTGCGCCGGCGAAAATTTCAACAGGGAATTTTCCAATGCGCAGGTTTTTCCACCCTACTTTACTTTGTATAAGATGGTATTGGTCTGCATAAACGGTATTGGCATCTGTTAAGGGGATACGTGAAGTGTAATTATGCTGTACGAAGACATAAAATGCCTTTGGTAAATTGAACTCCAGACTACTAATGAGCACGTTTTTAGGAACTCCTGTCAAAGAATTACCGGAAAAGTCAGTATTGCGGTCTATATAGCCGTCAAATCTGAAATGGCTGAGGGTATAAGCGTTTTTTAATTGAAGCCCTCTGATAAACATACTGCTGTTTCTGGGGATGATCCATGCCGATAAGCTGGTTTCTAAACCCCACTGTTTTGTGCCGCCGGCGTTGATGAAATAGTCCGTATCATCATCATTTGTCCGGCGTACAATCGCATTTTTCAAATTGTAGTAAAAGCCGGTAACATCGATAAAAAATCTGTTGTCTGAAGTGTTATATTTCAGGCCTGTCTCATAATTCCATCCCTGTTCGGGTTGCAAATCTACATTAATCGCCTTGTCAGACGCCCTTACTTCAGATGAAGTAGGAGGTGAGTAACCTCTGCTGACAGATGCGCGTATGGAAAATGTTCTATCAAATAAATAAGACAATGCCGCACGTGGCATAAACTGGGTATTGAACTTATTGACCTTTTCAGCTATGGCAACAGGAAAAATACTTTCATAATGGTATTTGTACAAATTAGCACTGGCAGATAACTCCAGAAGGAGCTTTTCATTTAAATCCATGTTAATATTGGCGAAAATGAAATTTGAGGCCGACTTTATCCTATCTGCCGCCTGCAAAGCATCGGCCGTGCCATAGTTATTGTCCGAATTATCAAAATCTGTTTTGGTCTGTGAGCCTTCTGCACCGAGATTAAAGATCCAGTTGATCGCATGGGATGTTTTTTTATCATAAGATACATAAGTCCTGATACCTAGAGTCGCTTCTTTTCTATGCTCATAATTTGTAATAAATGGATTTTTGAAATCTGTATAAGACCCGAAAACAGAAATCACATGTTTAAAATTCGGATTGATGCTCCAGCTGTTGGTTAAACCACCAAAGGTGGTCTTACTATAAATACCCGCCTGCTGATCGATAGCACTCCGTATTGCGCCCGCGGCAGGTCTTGATAAATGAGGATCCAATTCATATTGAACTGCAGTTAGTCCGCCAGGCGTTTCGTAATGCAAATCAGAATAAAAGAACAGCGCTTTCAAATCAGCATTATTTGTATAATCCAGTTGTTGGTTTACCTGAAAATATTTCCGCTCCATGCCACTGTGGTCACGGTAACCATCGCTTCGCTGGTAAGCCTGACTTATGCTGAGTTGATATTTTTTCCATTTTTTACCTACTGAAATATTCTCCCTGAAAAGACCATAAGAACCACCTGTTAAATTTAAGGCAGCCACAGTGCTGTCTGTAGTCAATACCGGAGAATTGATCAGTACAACTCCACCGGAATTTGCACCATAGATACTGCTTTGCGGACCTTTCAGGATTTGAATATTGCCTGCAGCGGATAAGTCAAGTGTATTTAAATAACTGTTACCTCCGGCATCAGTCAGGGGAAATTCATCGAAGTATATTTTTACGTTTCTGATGCCAAAGGGCGACCGTAAAAGACTTCCCCTGATAGATAAACGATAACTTCCAGGCGATCTTTCCTCCATTCTTACGCCGGAAATGGTATTTACAGCAGCAACGAGTGAAGAAGGCACCTGCTGTTGGATAGCACCAGCATCTAAAACCCCTACAGCCCCTGTTCCTCGTAACAATGGCTGTGTTGAAAAGTATGGCCTGATAATGACCTCATCTAATTTTTTTGTAGTATCTTGTTTAGTCTGACCAAAGCCGGAAATTCCCAAGCCAAGTAGAAGAAGCGTTAAGATTTTTTTCATTTATTTAGCTGCAACCCTCCATACGGTGCTGCTTACATCGTCAGCAACCAATAATGCGCCGTCTTTTGCTACAGCTACACCTACCGGGCGGCCATATACTTCGCCTTTACCCTCATCAGCAATAAAACCTGTCAGGAAATCTTCTAGCTTTCCTGCGATCTTGCCGTTTTTGAAAGGAACAAATGCTACCTTATAACCAGCAAGTGCAGAACGGTTCCATGATCCATGCTGACCAATAAAAGCCCCACCCTGGTATCTCTCCGGGAATTTTGTGTCTTTATAAAATGCTAATCCCAGTGAAGCTGTATGTGAACCTACTGCCAGGTCAGGGGCGATGGCAGATTTTACCAGTTCAGGTTTCTGACCTTTTAATCTTGGATCTTCATTTTGTCCGTAATAAGAGTACGGCCAGCCATAAAATGCACCTTGCTTAACACTGGTAATATAATCAGGCACCAGGTCGTCACCCAATCCATCCCTTTCATTTACTGCGGTCCAGAGTACATTTGTGCCCGGTGCCCATGCCACGCCTACAGGATTTCTCAAGCCTGCAGCATATATCTTTTCGCCGGAACCATCAGGATTTACTTCCAGGATATTTGCTCTGCGCAATTCATTTTCCATTCCATTTTCACCTGCGTTACTACCTGATCCTACAGTGATGTAGATTTTCGAGTTATCTGCATTCGCGATCAGATTTCTTGTCCAGTGGTTATTATATCCGCCGGCAGGCAGATCCAGAATCTTTTTTCCTTTACCGGAAATTTTAGTGTCCCCGGTTTGATAAGGATATTGATATAAACCGTCAGTATTCGCTACATAGAAAGAGTTGCCGATAATCAACACACCATAAGGTTGATCCAATCCAGACACGAAGGTAGTACGCAAATCAAATTTCCCGTCGTTGTTCGTGTCTCGGAATAACAGGACTGCGTTTGCACTGGATCCGCTTACCTCGGCCTTGTCTTTTCCGGATAAGGCATTGGCTATTTTCTCTTTAGTATTACGCTCAGAATTAGAGAGTACTACCAGGATATCACCATTAGGTGCAATATATATATTCCTCGGACTTTTGATGTCACCCGCAAATTTACTCACCGTAAAACCGGCTGGTGCAACAGGAGTTTTCCCTTCCGGCCATCCAATTACCTTGCTGAACTTATTTTTAGAAGCATCGGTATCTGGTGCGGGTAAATTGAGGGTCTGGCCTTCAGTTTCAACTACAGTACTATCCTTTCCTGCAGTGCTTTTAGATTGTGAATGACAAGCAACCACGAAAGGTGCAGCGGCCAAAAGGGCGATCAGTTTGTTCATTTGATATGATTTTATTTGCAATGATAATATAGCTTCATGTCTGTCTCTCTATTGATGAGTGTTATACATGGTAGTCCTCTCTTAAACAACATGTCGGTAAAGATGTTTGGAACTGTCCCTTCTATCCTATGATGTCACAAAAAAGTAACACAATGGCGTATCAGGTCAAAAAAAAAGCAGGTTTCTTATGAAACCTGCTTTTTAAAAAATTAAAAAGGAAATTATCCTAATTTCGATTGTAAGTTCTCATCAATAGCAGCTAAAAACTCCTCAGTATATAAATAGTGTTTACCATGTTCAACTTTGTTACCATGGATACAAACAGCTAAATCTTTAGTCATTTTACCACTTTCTACAGTTTCAATACAAACCTGCTCTAATGCATGGCAGAAATTGATCAGTTCCTGGTTGTTATCTAACACACCACGGAATTCTAAACCTCTCGTCCAGGCAAAGATCGAAGCAATCGGGTTAGTAGAAGTTGGCTTTCCAGCCTGGTGGTCACGGTAGTGACGTGTCACTGTACCATGTGCCGCTTCAGCTTCCATCGTTTTTCCGTCTGGTGTAACCAATACAGAAGTCATTAGACCTAATGAACCAAAACCTTGTGCAACAGTGTCAGATTGTACGTCACCATCATAGTTTTTACAAGCCCATACAAAATTACCATTCCATTTTAATGCAGAAGCAACCATGTCATCAATCAGACGGTGCTCATAAGTGATTCCAGCTTCTTTGAATTTAGCTAAGAAATCATTTTCATAAATTTCCTGGAAGATATCTTTAAAACGACCATCATATTTTTTAAGGATCGTATTTTTTGTAGATAAATATAAAGGCCATTTTTTGATCAATGCCTGGTTAAAACAAGCATGAGCAAAACCACGGATACTTTCATCTGTGTTGTACATCGCTAATGCAACACCATCACCCTGGAAGTTATATACATCAAATGATTGTACTTCACTACCATCTTCTGGTGTGAAAGTTAAAGTCAGTTTACCTTTACCTTTAGTGACTAAATCCGTTGCACGGTACTGGTCACCAAAAGCATGACGACCGATACAGATAGGAGCAGTCCAGTTCGGTACTAAACGAGGAACATTGTTCATTACAATAGGCTCACGGAAAACGGTACCATCTAAAATATTACGGATGGTTCCGTTAGGTGATTTCCACATTTGTTTCAGGCTAAATTCTTTTACCCTGTCTTCATCAGGTGTGATTGTAGCACATTTAATCCCTACACCGTATTTTTTGATGGCTTCAGCAGCATCAATAGTTACCTGATCATTAGTCTCATCGCGGTATTCTACCCCAAGATCATAATATTTAATATCTAGATCCAGATAAGGTAAAATCAATTTATCCTTAATGAATTTCCAGATGATGCGGGTCATTTCATCACCATCTAACTCTACAACTGGCTGGGCTACTTTAATTTTTTGTACAGACATATTATGGTTTCAATTTTAACTTAGTAAAAAACAAAGATATAAATTTTGAGTTTATAGCCTCAATTTCCGGTAAATTACAAAAACAAATAAAAGATTGTTAACGTTATACTGACATAAAACACAAGGTTATGGATGCGAATGAAAATAATGGATCAAATGATAAAAGGGCAATGGATAAATTACACCCTTCAGATCTTGGGGAAACCAGGGATTTCAATCAATTATCTTTTGACAAAGAAAAAAATAGCTATGAGCTGGATGTAAAAGGACCTGATAAAGATTATGACCATCCTCTTCCTTATGAAACAACTGCCGCAAATGGTGGTGATGACAATTCTGATTATGACGAAGCTAACCCTTATATCGGTGATGAATATGCGGATAAAAAAGATAAGGCAGAATCAGGACTGGAAGACCTGGGCATGCACATAGATAACGGCGATATTGTTGAAGTTACAGCAGAGGATGAATTTCTGGCCAGGACTCCGGAAGATGACCGCCCTGATTTAGATGAAGAAGGTTATCCCATCAATGACAGTCCCAAAAAAGTATAATTTACAATAGCAGGATTTATAGGATACCCGGGAAAATCTTCCGGGTATTTTGTTTTATTACGGCAGTAAATCAAGATTCAGTCGTCTGCGCATTTCTTCCAGTTTCGGATTCTTTTCTACCAGGTAATTGTATTTCTCTATACTGGTATACAGACGGTTTTCCAATTTGCTTTCTACTTTTTTAGTCACGATCCCCAAAGCAAAGTTTTTCAATTTTGTTCTTAAGAAATTCAAAAACTCAACTTGTTCATTTTGTAATATGCTTTCCTGGGCAAGATTGGTAATCAGTACCGTGATCTCATTAGGTTTGGTGATCACAGGTTCATTTGTACTGAGAATAGTATAGAAGTTTATCTTATTCTCGTCTTTGATTTTCTGTGTATATTCCTTCCATAGTACCATGAGTTCTTCATGTGTAAACGGTTCTTTCTCTTCCCCAAATACATATTTAGGCTCATCACTGTCTATTCCTCCGGCAGCATTTGTTAAAGCTGTTAGTGAAGGGATCAGCGTGCCTGCAGCAATACTGCCCGGAGCATTGGGTTTTAGTACAATCTTGTTCGCCGAATTTTTATGCGGAACAGTTTGCGCCCTTTCCGGTACTTGTTCAGCAACAGGGGGAACTAAGGGGATAGTATGAGGTAAATCAACGATAGGTACTGCCGGAATTTGCTGCGCAGGTGTTGATGCCGGAGCCTGACTAAAGTGCTGTGATGGTGCAGGCAGCGGATCAGGTCTTTCTGAAGGGCTGACCCCAGTTTTTACATCAGTTTTTTTTTTAGTCTGATCAGTGTCAGTTGCAGGTGTCGGAGCTGTATGTGGTTGTTGTGCCAGTTGTAATACCGAAGGTATGTGGCACATTTTAATCAGCGACAGCTCTACCTGGAGTCGCTGGTTCTTACTGTTCTTATAAGTGAGATCACATTGATTGGCCAGGTTTAATGCAGTTAAAATGAATGAAACCGATGTTTGCTGACTCTGGGCAAGGTATTTCTGTTTTATATTTTCACTTACTTCCAGCAGTCTAACCGTTTGTGGATCTTTTCCTACCAGTAAGTTGCGGAGATGACTGGCCAAGCCATTGATAAAATTATTGCCATCAAAGCCATTGTTCAGGATCTCATCAAACAAGACTAACGCTTTACTCACATCAGCACCTGTCAGATACTGTGTCAGCCTGAAATAATAATCGTAGTCGAGGATATTGAGATTGTCAATAACAGACTTATAGGTCAGATTTTTATTCGTATAACTGACAATCTGATCAAACATTGAAAGTGCATCACGAAGTCCACCATCAGCTTTTTGAGCAATGATATGCAGCCCGTCTGCTTCTACAGCGATGTTTTCACGAAGGGCAATCTGGTTTAAATGGCCAGCGATATCATCTACCTGAATCCTGTTAAAGTCAAAAATCTGACAGCGTGATAGGATAGTTGGTAATATTTTATGTTTCTCAGTCGTAGCCAGAATAAAAATGGCATAAGATGGCGGCTCTTCAAGCGTTTTCAGAAATGCATTAAAAGCATTTGCCGAAAGCATATGCACCTCATCAATAATATAGATCTTATACTTACCCGCTTGTGGCGGAATACGCACCTGTTCAATCAGGCTGCGGATATCATCTACAGAATTATTTGATGCCGCATCAAGCTCATGAAAATTGAAAGAATGTCCAGTTTGAAATGAAACACAGGAGTCACATACTCCGCAGGCTTCTATCTCATTTGTTAAATTTGTACAATTGATGGTTTTCGCAAGAATCCGCGCACAAGTAGTTTTACCTACTCCTCTGGGACCACAAAATAAGAAAGCCTGAGCAAGCTGATTGTTTTTTATCGCATTTTTTAAAGTCCCGGTAATGTGATGTTGCCCCACAACGGTTTCAAACGTTGCTGGACGGTATTTACGGGCCGATACGATAAAATTCTCCATCGCAGCGAAATTAGAAATTTTTTACGGAGCTTCCTGTGTCTTTGATAAAATAAAATAAAGTTTATAGTGGTGCATAGTTAAATCATACAGAAAAAGACCTAGTTTTAGTTTTTTAAAATATTATTTCATGAAACGCACTCTTCTCTCCTTGCTGTTAGCAGTTCCCCTGTTATGTCAAGCTCAATCGAATTACCAATCCGGATACCTTGTAACCAGCAATAAAGATACTTTAAAAGGATTTATTGATTATAAGGAACGCAGGATTAATCCGTCGTCATTCAGTTTTAAAACAAGCCTGAATGATCAGGCGAAAACGTATTCATTAAAAAATTGCTCTGCCTATGGTATCAACGGGATGGACTACTTTGAACGTTACACTGTAAAAATAAGCATGAACGATGTCTCAATTTCAAATTTGCCCATTGGTTTGGATTCTGCTGCCAGAACTGATACCGTATTTCTAAAGGTACTGCAAAAGGGAAAAAATGTTACCCTGTTCTCTTATGTAGACGGACTGAAAGAGCGTTTTTATATTATGGACAAAGATAATAAGGTTCCCGAAGAGCTGATCAAACACTTATTCCTTAATCCTGAAAATACTAGCAGCGTCGTTACAGTCAGCAAGTATTTGAGACAATTGCTGGCAATCAGGCGCAAATACACAACGGTGACTGCTGAAGAGGAAGAGAAAATAGGTAAAGTAGATTATATGAAACGGGATTTGATGAAGGTCGTAAGTGTGATTAATGAACAACATCAGGAAAAGTCAAAATTCGCAAGAACCAGATTCTTTGGCGGGGCAGGACTCAATATCACAAATGCAATATATCAGGGTGAAAATGGACTTGCCGCAGCCTCAGCACAGCATAAAACTTCATCCTTGCCTTACATAACCGGTGGTTTGGATGTATTTGCTAACCCCGCTATCGGCAGATTGATTTACCGGACAGAACTGTCTTTTTTTATCAGCAAATATGAAGTGTCAAATAACACGGCAATTCAGGCCAGATCTCAATTGTTGCATATCTTTGATCAGTATAGTGCAGTGCTTACGCCGCAGTTGATTTATAACATATATAACAGAGATAATTTTAAGTTTTTTATCGGCGCAGGAGTAGGACTTAATTTCTCCAAGTACAGTAACAACAGTTCATCTGTTACTAACTCTGTTTTCACCCCCTCAACTACCACTGTGATGGATAACGCTATTGAATTTGAGCTGTTTGCTACTTCATTTCCACTCTCAGCGGGTGTGATGTTAAATAAAAAGCTGGAAATTACAGGCAGTTATTCGGGCAATTTTTCCCTGACCAACTATTCTTATTTCTCTGTAGCTGCAAAAAGAATGAAAATTGGCCTCAACTATATGCTGGGCAAACGCTAAAAAGATTGTAAATTGGAAGAACCAATTATAGATCAAAATGAATAAAAGAATAAATCAACTCGTTTGCTTTCTGGGCGTACTGCTTCTGGTAAGTATCATCACCAGTTCTGCCGTCGCGCAAAACAAAAAGATCCTCGTTTTTTCTAAGACTGCAGGATTTTACCATCAGTCTATACCTGCCGGTATTGTCGCCTTACAGAAATTAGGCGCCGAAAATAAGTTCCTGGTAGATACCACGAAAGACGCGGCTGTATTTACTGCTGCCAGCCTAAAACAATATGCGGCGGTTGTATTTTTAAGTACCACCGGAGATGTGCTGAATGATGAGCAACAAAAAGCTTTTGAGCAATACATAAAAGCTGGCGGTGGATTTGTGGGGATTCATGCAGCAACAGATACGGAGTATGGATGGCCATGGTATGGAAAATTGGTAGGGGCCTACTTTTTGAAACATCCCGAACAGCAGATCGCCACCTTACAGATTGTTGACAGAAAGAGTGTCGCTACCCGGCACCTTCCCGCTACCTGGGCAAGAAAAGATGAGTGGTATAATTTTAAAGAGATACAACCAGACCTGCATGTACTGATCAAACTGGACGAAAGCACCTATAAAGGAGGTTCGAATGGCACAGATCATCCAATGGCCTGGTACCATGATTATGATGGGGGAAGAGCTTTTTATACCGGACTTGGTCACGTAGATGGCTCTTATACAGATCCTTTGTTTTTAAAGCATTTACTGGGCGGATTACAGTATGCAATGGGAATAAAACGCATGAAATAGTCTTTAAACTTTTGATTTATAGAAATTTATTCCTAGATTTGCAACCCCGTTTAAGGCGGGAAAATAAACATTAAATAATCATAACAATGAATCAGTACGAAACTGTTATCGTTCTAACCCCGTTGTTGTCAGAAGAAGTTGCGAAAGAAGCATTAGCGAAATTCAGCAAAATCATCACTGACAGCGGAGCCGAAATTGTTCAAGAGGACAATTGGGGTTTGAGAAAATTAGCGTATCCGATTGAGAAAAAAGCAAGCGGATTCTTCCACCTTACAGAGTACAAATCTTCAGGTGAATTAATTAACAAATTGGAATTAGAACTAAAACGCGATGAGCGTGTTCTACGTTTCTTAACCATTAGATTAGACCGTCATGCGGTAGCATATAATGAAAAGAAACGCAGTGGTGCTTTTAACAAAAAACCTAAGAAAGAGGAGGCTGCAGCATAATGGCTAAAGATCAGATACAATATGTTACCGCTCCAAAAGTGGACGATAACAGAAAAAAATATTGCCGTTTCAAAAAGAATGGTATTAAATATATCGATTATAAAGACGCAAACTTCTTGTTAAAATTCATCAATGATCAAGGTAAAATCTTACCTCGCCGTTTAACCGGTACTTCATTGAAATTTCAACGTAAAGTGGCTCAGGCGGTAAAACGCTCTCGCCACATTGGTTTGTTACCTTTCGTTGCTGACCAATTAAAATAGAAGCTGAGACATGGAAATTATATTAAAACAGGACATCAAATCTCTTGGAGAGAAAGATGATATTGTAAACGTAAAGCCAGGTTACGGTCGTAACTACCTTATCCCACAAGGATTTGGTGCTTTAGCTACTCCTTCTGCTAAAAAAGTATTAGCAGAAAACCTGAAGCAAGCAGCGTTCAAACAAGATAAAATTAAGAAAGATGCTGAAAGTATCGCTACACGTTTAACTGATGTTAAATTGTCTATCGGTGCTAAAGCAGGTGAAACAGGTAAGATTTTTGGTGCTGTAAACACTATCATGATTGCTGATGCATTGAAACAACAAGGTTTTGATGTTGACCGTCGCCGCATCACTTTCGAAACTGAACCTAAATTTGTTGGTGAATACGTAGCCAACTTAAACTTACACAAAGAAGTGAAAGTTAAAGTTCCTTTCGAAGTTGTAGCTGAGTAATCATCTTACAAAACATAAAAAAAGCGTTCCGGTTACCGGAACGCTTTTTTTATGTTTAAAAAACAGGTATTAAAAACTTTTTCTTCTTTTAGATCTGTTCTCGTCAATAATTCTGCGGATCTCTTTTACATCACTTTTGGAGAATCCATGAACTTCAACCTTGTTCCCGTTATGGAATAATCTGAGCGTAGCGAATCCAATCATCGGAGAGTCTACCTCTATAGCCGTGATGTCCTCGTAGTTCAGGTATTTAGAGTCGCCACTAAATAATCCCGGAACTTTTATTTCAATACTGTTTTCTTCTAAATAAATCTCTGCAGGAAAAACCTTGTTACCTTCTGAGAGTCTTGATGCTGTAAATTTCATTCTTGCTGATCTGAGTGTAATACGGAAACAAATCTAAACAAATTATTGTGCTGTATGCTTTTGTGCGTCAATTGCTTTTAACAATTTCTCATAAGGCGCATTGAACTTCTCAATACCTTCATCTTCCAGCTGCTGTGTCAGTTGATTCAGGTCAATATCAGCATGTTTGAGTTGTGCTAATACCGAAGAGGCACCTTCAAGATCAATTTCCAACCGACTCGCAGGGTCACCATGATCACGAAAAGCATCCAGTGTTTCCATAGGTACGGTATCCACCGTATCGGGACCAATTAATGCTTCTACGTATTTTGTGTCTTTAAATTCAGGATTTTTACTGCCTGTACTTGCCCATAACAAACGTTGTGGTCTTGCACCTTCTGCAGCAAGCTTCTCCCAGCGTGAACCGCTAAAAACCTCTTTATATATTTCATAAGCTTTTTTAGCGGAAGCGATCGCTACTTCACCTTTGAGGTCAATTAATTCTTTTTCCTGAAGTATCGGGTCTATCAGTACGTCTATTCTGCTTAAAAAGAAACTTGCTACAGAAGAGATCTCATTGATGCTTTTTCCATTAGCCAGGCGTTCTTCAAGTCCGGTAATGTAGGCTTCAGTGACTTCACGGTAACGTTCCAACCCAAATAACAGGGTTACGTTAATATTCAGTCCTTCACTGATGGCTTTTTTAATAGCGGCCAAACCAGGTTTAGTGCCCGGAATCTTAATCATTACATTTTTTCTGTCTACAGCTTCCCAAAGCTCCAGTGCCTGTTTAATTGTTCCTTCAGCATCAAGAGCCAGTAGTGGTGATACCTCCAGGCTTACATAACCGTCAGCACCTTCAACTTCTTCATTGTATACAGGCAAAAGAATTTCTGCGGCCTGCTGAATATCTTTCACTGCCAGGCGGTAAAAGATATCTTCATTACTTATATTTTCCTTGGAGAATGCTGCGATATCGGCATCATAATCTGCACTGCTGCTAATTGCTTTTTCAAAAATAGCGGGATTGGAGGTAACACCTCTTACACCATCTTCATCAATCAGCTGTTTCAATTTACCCGATTTAATAATGTCCCGGTCAATAAAATCCAGCCATATACTCTGACCGTAATCGTGTATTTTTTTTACTTTACTTGTTTCCATGTCCTTTGTATTTAGTGAAAGAACAACTTCAGGGATTGAATGTTTATACCAGTTAAAATATATGCACTCCTGTGACAAAGCATTATTTATCCTTTTTATTAACTTTGGCCGATGTCTAAAAATAAAAGTAAGGTTATAGCCTGGATAACCAGAATTGCTGTGTGGTTTGTTTCGGTGAGCGTACTTTGGGTATTGGCCTACCGTTTTATCAATCCGCCAATCACCATGCTGATGATCATGCGTAATATAGAGCGCAAGTCGGATGGTAAGACCTTTAAGACAGAGAAGGATTGGGTAGATCTGGAAGAGATGTCTGATAATATAAAAAGAGCTGCAATAGCTGGTGAAGATCAGCTGTTCGTACACCATGCCGGTTTTGATATCAAGGCCATAGGCAGAGCCTATAGTGCCAATAAACAGGGGAGTACCGTTAGAGGTGGAAGTACGATCTCTCAGCAGACAGCAAAAAACGTATTCTTATGGCCCGGGCGGTCCTGGTTGCGTAAAGGTTTTGAAGCTTATTTTACTTTACTGATTGAACTGTTATGGGGCAAACAAAGAATTCTGGAAGTGTACCTCAATGTGATTGAAATGGGGGATGGGATTTATGGAGCAGAAGCGGCATCACAAAGTTATTACCAAAAATCCTGTAAAAACCTGAGCCGCTCTGAAGCATCATTGATCGTCGCTTGTTTTCCTAATCCCATTCGCTGGACGCCATTACATCCAACGCGGTTTATCAAACACCGCCAATACCTGATTATGAACAATATCCGCAGATTGGGTCCCTTAAAATTTTAGCCTGACTGATTAAAGCAGATCTGCAAAAACTTTGTTGTGCCAGCTGTCTTTAAAAGGAACTTCCCATTTGTTCTCAAAATCCTCCAGTGTCTGTACCAGGTTATTGAAGACAATAGAATCACGGGTAATCTTTTTAATACTGATCAGCGTTTCGAAATCTTCTTTATTCAATACCACTACCTTATCATCAACTTTATAGGCCATGTTAAAACGATTAAACAAATCAACACTATATTCCTGCTCAATACCTTTAATAATCCGTACTGACGCATCAATAGAGCAGCCTGTCGTGCCTGCAGAGGCCTCATCAACAATAAAGACGATGAAATAATTGTATAAAATTTCTGCTTTTGCCTGTAACTGGTGTCCGTGCGCCTTCCATTGAGAAGTAAAGTCATTCAGTTGTAACTGAATAGCCTGCTGCTCCTCTTTACTGAACTCGCGGTCACTTTGGTAGATCCAAACTTTAGATTGTGGAGAAAAACTCATACACAAATTTAACATTTTATTTAAATTGACCTCTTTAAAAAACTGATCGAATGAAAAAGTTTACATTTTACTTGAAAATATGTGCATACGCTATCTTATGTATAGGTTTTCTGTCTTTTTCATTCCCTGATCCTTTAGAGGAGGATGCCGGATACGTGCAACAGCAACTATCCGCGCATTGTAATACTGCACCGGGAACACTGCAGATCAAAAAGTATGAATTGAATGTAACTAAAACCGGCTTTTGTCGCTATAAACGCTTTTTGCAAAATGGAAAGGTAGAATACTTCTCCTTTAATCTGATTAAATTCAAGCATATGGATTATCTCGGTAATACGCAGAGTGGGATTTTATACCTGCGCACAAAAGGTGATGACGTCATCGTGCAGACTTATAACGACAGCAAGGGTGGGGATATTGACAGTATGTCTACATACATGTCAATTCCGCTTAAAAGCATTGAGCCTGAAGACCTGAATGAGTTCGCACAGCGTTTTCAGCGGATGAGTCTGGCTTTACGCCGATAGTAAATACCGGAGTTTCCATATCTCTTGATGCCACAATGATTTCGGTTCCTTTAGCATGTTCATTGAATAAATTCAGCACCAGATCCGGGTTATTATTGTCTTTTGACAGATGAGAAAGGAGCAGGTGACTGAGGTTGATGTGGCGGAAATTGGTAAATAATTCCAAAGCTTGTTTATTACTTAAATGGCCCATACCTCCGCTGATTCTTCTTTTAAGGTAATATGGATAACTGCCGTTGTGCAGCAGATTTTCATCGTAGTTCGCCTCCAGAAAGGCTGCGTCACATTGCTGGAAATGGAGTGTGAGCTGTTCACATACGGCGCCCAGATCAGTAAATACACCAACTTTTATCGGGCCGCATGATACCAGAAAGCTATGCGGTTCCGCGGCGTCATGTATTTTTGGAAAACAGGTAATCTGCAGTGATCCGATCTGTACTGTTTCCTGACTATAGAAACTACGGATCAGTTGTTCTGGTAAATTCAGTTTGCTGTTGTTCAGTGTACCCGGAGTGATATATACGGGAATCTGGTATTTCTTGGACAATACTGTTAAGCCGCGGATGTGGTCTCCATGTTCATGCGAAATAAATATTGCTTTTACCTTCGACATGGAAAGGCCTAGTCTGAGCATTCGTATTTCAGTCTCTTTACAGGAAATTCCGGCGTCTATCAATACCGCTTCCCTGGCATTTCCTACATAGTAACAATTTCCGTTACTGCCGGAATTTAACGAAGTAATAAAAAGAGGATTACAATCCATTTGCTCTTGCTGTAATTTCTGCAATATCTAATACCTGGACATTTTCATTCTGATCTTTCATTTTAACACCATCACTTAACATCGTCATGCAGAAAGGGCAACCCGCTGCAATAATGTTAGGATGAGTTTCCAATGCCTCTTCAATCCTTTCAATGTTGATGTCCTTATTTCCTTTTTCAGGTTCTTTAAACATTTGGGCACCACCAGCACCACAACACAGGCCATTGGATTTACAGCGCTTCATCTCTACCAATTGGGCATCTAGTACTTCTAACGCTTTTCTGGGCGCTTCGTATATACCATTGGCTCGTCCTAAATAACAAGGGTCATGATAGGTGATCTTTTTGCCTTTGAAACTTTCCCCGCCTTCAGCTTTCAGTTTGCCATCATTAATCAGGTCCTGTATCAGCTGGGTATGGTGAATAACTTCATAGGTTCCACCCAGGCCCGGGTATTCGTTTTTGATGGTATTGAAACAATGCGGGCAGCCTGTCACAATTTTCTTAATGTTATAACCATTCAGTACCTCTATATTAGTCATTGCCTGCATCTGGAACAGAAATTCGTTTCCTGCCCGTTTCGCAGGGTCGCCAGTGCAGCTTTCTTCCGTTCCCAGTACTGCATATTTAATGCCTACATGGTGCAGGATTTTACAAATATCACGTGTCGTTTTTTGCGCGCGTTCATCATAACTCCCCGCACAGCCTACCCAGAATAAGATTTCAGGTTCTTCACCTCTTGCCATCATTTCTGCCATTGTAGGCACTTCTATATTTAATTTCCCGCTCATTATGCTTTGGAGTAATAAATTTAAAATTAATCTTCTTTAGCCCAGTTAAATCGGTCTGACGGAGAATATTTCCATGGCGCACCGTTATTTTCAATATTTCCCAGCATTGCGCTGATGCTTGATGGCGCCTGGGATTCTTCCATTACAGCATATCGTCTTACTTCTGTAATGATAGCTAATGGGTCGATATTGATAGGGCAGGCTTCAGTACAGGCGTTACAACTGGTACATGCCCATATTTCCTCTCTCAGGATATAGTCATCAATCAATGATTTGCCATCACTGAAATCAGTTCCATGTTTGTCTATATTTTTACCCACTTCCTCCATTCTGTCACGTGTATCCATCATGATTTTACGTGGAGAAAGCAGTTTGCCTGTCAGGTTAGCCGGACATACTGCAGTGCAGCGTCCACATTCTGTGCAGGTATAAGCATTCATCAGGTTTACCCAGCTCAGATCATTCACATCCTTGGCGCCAAAACGTCCCACTTCAGCCTCCGGAGGCGTAAATGAAGGATCAAGCATCGCCTTAACCTCATTGGTCACACTTTGCATGTTAGTGAATTCGCCTTTTGGCTCCAGATTGGAAAAATAAGTGTTGGGGAATGCGAAAAGAATATGAAAGTGCTTAGAGTATGGCAAATAATTCAGGAAGGCAAGAATACCAATTATATGGAACCACCAACAGCCTCTTTCCACTAAAATAAGCCCGCTTTCTGTATCAGGTAATAAATTTTGCAGGTATTGGCTTACGGGAAAGGAACCGGCATTCACGTAATGATGTGCACCCAGTAACTGTAATTTAGCATCAGCAGCGTTCATCAGCAGAAAGGCCGACATCAATAGTATTTCAGTGATGAGAATATAATTTGCATCAGATTTTGGCCAGCTGGTCAGTTCTCTCGCCGTAAACCTCTTTATCTTTAATATATTTCTTCTGATCAGGAAGACTACACAGGCCAGCCATACGCCAATGGCCAGGAATTCAAAGGAACCAATCAGGAAATTATATACACTACCCAGTCCTCCAAATATCCGGTGCGTACCAAATATCCCATCAATCATGATCTCTAACACCTCTATGTTGATGATCACAAAACCTATATACACCACAAAGTGTAATGCCGCAGGTATTGGACGCACAACCATTTTGGTCTGTCCGAGAGCAACTTTAACCATGGTCATTAATCGTTTTGCTGGCTGATCTGATCTGTCTGCGGGCCGGCCTAATCTGATATTGCGGATCACCTTCTTCAGGTTGAAGCTAAACAGCGCAATTGCAGCTATAGTGATTGCTATGAATAGAATTTGTGAAATCATTATCTGGTTAATCTTTTACTTCATGCTAAGTTAAATAATTAGAACAAAGAAATTGCTATGCATGCATAAATTTTAATATTTAGAGCTTTTATAAATAGATTGCTGCCGCGCTAAACTTTTTTTTAAAAACAGTTTTGTAATTCGAAAAAGAAACTATCTTTGCAACCCCAACCGAGGGGAACATGATCAAACATGTATAAATAAGATGGTGCGGTAGCTCAGTCGGTAGAGCAAAGGATTGAAAATCCTTGTGTCGCCGGTTCGATCCCGGCCCACACCACTTTAACAAAAATAGGTTACAAGTTTTGCTTGTAACCTATTTTTGCTTTAGCTAAATTCAACATTGGCATATACCAGATTATTGAATTCATAAAGGGCAAATTCCATCTTATTTTGAATTATTTTCAAATAATATTTGGAGATGAATAAAAAGAAGTTACCTTTGCAATCCCAACCGAGGGGAACATGATCAAACATGTATAAATAAGATGGTGCGGTAGCTCAGTCGGTAGAGCAAAGGATTGAAAATCCTTGTGTCGCCGGTTCGATCCCGGCCCACACCACTGCAAAAAGCTTCAGAGAAATCTGAAGCTTTTTTGTTTAAAAGGCATGTGCAAAAATTGACATCTACTTTGCATCATTCACCTCAATCCAGTGCCCATCAGGATCCTGAAAATAGAGCTGTTTCACTCCATCAACTCTAACTGTAACAGATTCAGGTTTTCCTGGCCAGTCAGAATAGTTTATTTTTTGCTGGTTCAGTTTGTTGATAAAATTCGGAATTGAAGCCACACTAAAACACAAGTGCTCATTCTTATCATGTGTTACCTTACGGCTTTCACCCTTAATGAGGTGCATCTGGCCTGCCTTCCCTAAAGTAAACCAAATATGCTTTCCATCTTTAAATGGTTCTTCAATTTTAACGAGGTTCAGTAACGAATGATAAAAATGTTCGCTTTTATCAAGATCTGTTACATAAACGGCAATGTGATTCAGTACTGCGCTTTCATTGTCTTGTGCCGTTTGTGCTGCGACTTTTGTGGTACAAAACACGAGCAGGCAGGCTGTAAATAGCAGGTTTAAAGTTTTCATAGTCTGTTTTATAATTTAAATATAAGACCTTCTTTTCACAAAAAAGAAAAGACAAGATAGCTGCATGCCAATAATAACTATAATACTATTGAAACCCGCATCAGCTGATGTCCTACAGCAGAATTAATAAAAGCTTATGCAAGCTTCATGACCACTGACAAACATTATATACAAATGAAAATAAATGCCTAATAGCTTTGTGGTTATCTACAAAACTGTTATTTTTCATTGCGTAAAACAACGCTCGTTAAATACCGTTTTTTTAATGATTAGTTACAGGTTAAAATTTAAATGAAAATGGTTTTAATGCATTTGCTGGCTTGTTTTACGGAAAAATGATAGACTTAAAAGAAGAAATGAAACTGAATTACACAGAGGATTTCAGGATAGCCTGTAAGATCAATAATCTGAAACATGAAGAATTGATTCAATATTTTATAGATCATGTTTCATTTTACACCTTTATCGGGGGTGAAATGGGAGCGGTAAACCAGTGGGCTACTAAGGTCTGTATTGATTGTAAAGACCTGTTTGGAGCAGTGGTTGAAAGAGAAAATGATAATGAAATTCGACGTATTTCACTGAAGTATATCAAAAAGTTGACCGCATTAAGTCTGGAAGATGAGTTTACGGTCGAAGAGAAAGTGCTGCAGAGTGATGATTTGATTGAGCAATGGTCTTACGAAATGTTACCCTTAACCAACTATAAAACAGAATTTGCTACAGGTGAAGGAGAAATACTTTACTTGAGTTTCGAGCTTAACTTGTTGTGTAAAATGAATGGTGTAATCCTTGAGCAATTGCTTCAGTGTTTTATTGACAGTATATCGCTTTCAAAGGAACGGGCTGTAAATCTGCACGAAATGGTCGAAATTAATCCTGGAATGGCAGTTTTATTGCTCATGTTGATTGGTAACAACGAGGTGAAAAATAGAATCATGCCCCATCAGGACATCTATAAAAAGTATGGACTAAAACTTTTGAAACTGGATAAAAAGCAAAGAGAGGAATTGAATCTGCAAAATAGGATGGATTCCTATCATTCTTTCTATCTGGAGTGGTATGATGCATTAAACAATTTAGATTGATCCTTGTTTTTTCCTCTCAGCCATTAGTATATTGCACCTGGTTTACCAATATTGTCTGGCTTTTAATTCCGCAATTTCTGGTTTATTCTTACGATAAATATATTTATATTTTATATTTATAACATGATATGCGTTTTATTAAATTGATTTGAGGAGCCTGTAGGAAATTTATTAAAACAATTTACATATGGACTCAAAAAAACAATTAAGGCTAAATTATCCTGAAGATTTCAGGGTCGCCTGCAGAATTAACAATCTGGATCAGCAGGAAGTACTGCAGTACTTTATTAACAAGGTTTCTTTTTATGCTTTCAATGGCGGAGAAATGGACGCCTCATCTTTGTTAGCGACCAATATTATGCTGGAATGCATGGACGAGACTGGCAGAGATATCGTGCCGGTGAAGGAAAAGAAGATTCAGAAAATTTTTTTAAAGAATATCGGACTGCTGATCAAGTTGAGTGCAAATCCGCATTTGAATCTGGTTGAAAAGATGCAGGAAAGCATTTATCTGATGGAAGAATGGGCAATGGAAATGTTGCCGATGGTTGATTATGAAACATCAATTGAGACCGGCAATGAAGAGGCGTTGATGTTGTCGTTCGACTTTAATCTCCTTTGTCAGGTAAATGGATTGGACAGTATACGGGTTTTACAGTATTTCATTGATAAGATTTCATTACCTATAGACAGGGCCATTAATCTGAGAGGGTTTGTCAAAAGTGAAAGTTGTATGGTCTTAATGCAGATGATGCTGATTGGGAAAGCTTATGATGATGTATATATCCGTAAAACAGATATTTCGAGACATTTTTCCAGCCGGCTGGAAGAATTGGATAAACGGCTGATGAGGGAAAGCGAACTGGTGACCAGAATCAGGGTTTACCGGTCCTTCTATGCAGAATGGTATAATACGCTACAAAAAAACATTGATTGAATTGAGGAGGAGATTGAAAGGTCTCCTCTGGAATAACATTACAGTAACCTAAGCCTTTTTTTTCTTGACTGGTGTCAGGGAGTTTGCAGGTAAAAAATCTTTTGGTGAAATACCAAAGTGGTCAGCAAATATATTAATGTGTTTTAAGTTGTATTTTGCAGGATTACTGAGGTTCTCCACATTCCCAATGAAGGATGCCTTTACACCTATAATATAAGCAATATCTTCCTGCCGCAATTGTTTATCAGCTCTTAATTTTCTGACAAAGTCTATTACGTGCTGCTCAATAAGATCAAGTTTTGCTTTGTCTTCCATGTGAAGCTAAGTAATTTATATTCTGAGATATATTTTACATATATATATGTAATTAAACTTTCAATTAGCATAATTAAGCTAATATATCCATAATTAGACTGGGGTTCAGATATATTTTTAAAGCTCAAATATTTTTCTGCAGATAAAGCTTTAAAAATCAAGTGTTAAAGGCATTATTGCATGATTAGATTAATGTCCTAAGCTGTTCTGCATAAAAATATAATACACATATATATGTAAATGGTATTTAATTGTTAATTTCGAATGAGCAATTCAGGTTTAATTGTAATTGTATGAATATCAATTCATTATAATGTTATAGTGATTTTCTGCCCAATTTTTCATCTCTGCACATTATAAACGCGTAATCTTATATGATAGAGATGAGCAGCATTTTTTACCCTCAATAAGAAAAAGAATGGAGTTAAATAAAGAATTAACACTTAACTATGCTGAAGAGTTCAGGATAGCTTGTACCATAAATAACTTAAGGTATGAAGATGTGCTGCAAAGCTTTATTAACGCGGCATCTTTTTATGTTTTTATTGGTGGTGAGATCGATGCTGCTGCTCAATGGGCAACAAAAGTTATTCTGGATTGCAAAGAGGAAATGAATGGAAAAGCCTCAATGGTGTCTGATCAGCTCGTGCGCGAAAAGTCTTTGAAATATGTAAATATGTTAAAAGAGCTGAGTACCGCTGATCATCTGTCCCGACAAATAAAATTTAAGAAAAGTGAAGCGGTAATGAAGAACTGGGAAGAAGCCATTTTTGCTGAAGCTAATTATCATGATCAGGTGGAGATAAATGGAAATTACAGCCTGAATATTCCTTTCGATTTCCACATCTTATGCAGTGTGAACGGTGTGAATACGAATCAGGTATTGCAATATTTTATCGACATCATTTCGTTGGCAGAAGATCGGGCATTGAACTTGTATACGATTGTTAAGGTCAACCCGGGAACAGCATTTACCCTGTTGTTACTCATAAAAGATAACAATGCGAAGAACAGGAGACTTCCTCAGGAGCAGATCTATGTGAAATATGGTCTGCAATTGCTGGATCTGGATGAACGGCTGGAAGACGAAAGCGAATTCAAATATAGGGTAAACGCTTACCGAAGGTTCTACCTGGAGTGGTACAATGCTTTGCGGGTAATGATTAATTAAACAGCGCCATCAGCTTAGGGATTGATCAGTTTAAAAAACTTGTTCACATCCTTATCACTGCTGGAAGTGAATTTTAGCTTTTTATCCGGACCATAAAGGTACATTGCAGGATATTGTTTTGGATGAAATGCCATAATAAATACATGATCGCGGTCCTGGACAACTTTAACATTTTTCTGCCCGATCAGCGGCTTCCCAAAGTTGGTCATGAAATAATCAATCGAACGGTATTCATCTTGTGAAACCAGGTAAATATTGACCTTAGTTAATTCTTTAGTTCTTTTGCTGATCTGGGCTACTACCTTTTGGCAGTGACCACATGTCGCATCAAAAAATATAATCATTGATTGCTTTCCTGATGGAATACTATAAGTTGAAAACTGAGAATTGTCGGTATTATAAAATATTGCATTTGGCATGGCAGAACCAGTTTCCTGCGCTGAAGCAGAAATAGAGATAAAGAGTACAGTTAAGCAGGCGAATATAAATTTCATAAGATTTCACATCAGGTATATGACTGCAAATATCGTTTTTTAAAACACTTTTATGTCAGCTGAATTACAGTTTTAAAAAATGATGTAGTCAATTTTTGAAAAGTCATCTAATAGTTATAAGTATATTTGGAGACTATAACGAACACATGAAAACAAGCCGATTACGTCTGTTATCTTTTAAAAATGCAGCAGGTTACATTTTTGCTGTTGCCGGATTTTTACTCATTCTTCTTTTTTCTAACAATAGTGGAATTGGCATTTCGCCAGACTCCATTGTATACCTGAGTGTAGCCAGAAATATGATGGCAAATGGGTCATTTGTAGATTATAACCTGCAACCCTTAGTAGATTTTCCAGTGTTATTTCCTTTTTTTCTGGGATTGAGCAGTTTTATCACTCAGCTTGATCCGGTTACTTTAGCGCCCTATCTAAATGGGATTGTATTTGCTTTGTGTTTATTTCTTACCGCTCATTTAATTGATTTGTCTGATATCAGGACATCTTTGTATAAATATATCCTGATGTTTTGTCTGGTGTTGAGTCCGGCATTGATAGCTATCTATACGATGTTATGGTCCGAAACCCTGTTTATTGTTCTCACCCTGTTTTTCATCATTGCTGTTCACAAATACCAGCGTGAGCGTTCTCTCGCCTGGCTGCTGTGCTCTGCGGTTATTGCAGGACTTGCCGCTGTAACCCGTTATGCAGGAATAACAGTCATCGCTACCGGAATGATGTTGCTTTTTTTTGATCCTGCACTCAATTTTAAGAAAAAAGCGCTGCATTTTATTTTATTCACCTTTGTCTCGAATGCATTCCTGGCGGCGAATTTATTACGTAACAGCATGATTACGGGATTAATGACAGGACCAAGAGAAGCTGGTATTACTTCACTTTTTACCAATATTACTTTTTACACAAATGTTGTCTGTTCCTGGCTCTCCATTTCAACTCAGCAGCTCACCTTATGTTCATTGATAGTAATCATTATATTTCTTATGATGGTACTGCTGTTTTTCCGTAGTGCAGTGATAACAAATAGATATGCGACAATACCGAATACCTTTAGAGCATTTTTCATTGTATATACAATTTTCATCATCGGAATTTCTACGCTTTCGCATTTTGAGCAGATCAATAACAGGTTACTTTCGCCGCTCATCATCCCTTTGCTGGTCATCCTGACTTACTGGATACCTGGATATTTTGCACGTTTAAAAGGGAAGAGCAACCTTTCGGGCGTAGTGTTTTTAAGTCTGATTTTCTTTTGTTTTGAATTTGTTCAGTTGCAGCAGCTCTACAAAGAATACAGAGAGGACAGTACATATGGTATTCCAGGGTATACCGACCTTAGCTGGCAGAAGTCTGACTTAGTTCAGTTCTTAAAATCCCATCCTGGTACATTTAACAAGAGTTACAGTATTTATTCCAACGCACACGAAGCCGCCTACTTTAACGGAGGGTTACGGGCATCATCTATTCCTCATCAGAACGACAAGGACGATCTAGATGATTTTTTTAGTGATAGCGGGCAATACATTATCTGGTTTAATCATGTAGATGACAGGGAGCTGATTACTTTATCCCAGATCAGCGCACATGCTACCATTGCCGGAAAAAATGAATTTAAAGATGGAACGATCTATTTTATCGTTCCCCATCATCAAAATTAATCTTTCACGTGGAAACAAAATCTGCAGCGGGGTTCATAGCTTTCTTTTTCGCCAAGCAGTATCTTGGCATCATTCGCTACTTTACGGTAGGAGTACATCGCCGGGCAACCGCACCTTACGCAAACTGCATTCACTTTGGTAACCAGTTCCGCTATGGCCATTAATGCAGGTACAGGACCAAAAGGCTGACCCGTAAAATCCATATCCAGTCCGGCAACAATTACCCTTATGCCCCGGTTTGCGATTTCATTACATACTTCCGGCAATCCGCCATCAAAAAATTGTGCTTCATCAATTCCGATTACCTGCGTATCCGCGCTCAGCAATAAAATTTCAGCAGAGCTGTTCACAGGGGTAGAGGGAATGGAATTGTAATTATGAGATACTACAGCTGTTTCATCATAGCGGATATCCGTTGCCGGTTTAAAGATTTCCACCTTTAGTTTAGCGATTTCTGCCCGCTTTAATCTCCTGATGAGTTCTTCTGTTTTTCCTGAAAACATGGAGCCGCAAATTACTTCTATGCTGCCGCCATATTCTCCTCTTCTGTAGTTTTGTTCGCTAAATAACATGCTTTGGTTTGTTGAGGGGGGCTGTCCGGCAAATATCGAAATTATGTATGAGATTTTTATACTACTTTTGAGTAGCAATTAAACAACACAAAACGTCAATTATTACGTTATTAAGTTATGATGAATCAGGAGGATATATTCAAAAAAATAGGACAGATACTCAATGAATTAGGCGAACAGTATCAATACTTAGCTCAAAATCCTCAGGAGCTTAATGAGCTGGAACTGGAACTTTTCCTGGCCAATGCTAATTTTTTGTCCGATCATGTTCAGATTATTAAAAAGATCAACAGCAACACCGGAAGAAAGATCCTGCCGGAGCATACGGAAAGTAATGAAGAAATTGCTGTCCAGCCCCTGGAAATAGTCCCGCCAGCTGCACAGGAAGAATCATTGCCTGTTAAACCTGTTCATGATCAGGATGTTTTCCGGATCGATCAGGAACCTTCCACTTTCGAATTTATCCTGAGTGAAGGCAGCGATACAGATAAATTTGAATTTGAAGAAAAATCTGTCGATGAAATATTTGACCGTCCCTTAAGTAAGGAAGAGGAGGAGATTATTGCACGCAAACAGAAGCTAAAAGAGAAAGAAGAATTTGAACTGCAGAGTCCGGCTCCGGAAGAAGATGAAATCGGACCTGAACCATTTCTCGTTGCAGACAGTGTTGAAGAGATAGAGCCAGAACTAGCGGAAGAACCTGAATTTACAGCTACTGCGGCTGATGAGCTACTCACTGAGCCTGTACAGGAAACAATAATTATACCTGAACCGATTCAGAAAGCTGAATTTGCAGCAGCAGTTCCAACACCTGAGCCAGTACAGGTTCCTGAAACGGAACCTGTGGTACAACAGCAACTATTCACACCTGCGTCACCAGTTGTCCCTCCCGTTGTGGAACGACCAGCGGAGGATAAGCCAATCGGAAAGCCTACACTGAATGATATTCTTGCAGGTAATAACAGCCGTACCGCACAAAACGGAGCCGGCAGAACGCCAATAACTGATCTGAAACACGCGATTAATCTAAATGATAAGCTAAGATATATCAAAGACTTATTCAATGGATATAATCTGGCCTATGCTGAGGCGATTGATCTGTTAAATAAAATGCCTGACTTCAAGACTGCTGATGCTTTTCTGCAAAATAACTATGCAGTAAAAAATAACTGGGCGGCAAAACAGGAAACGGCAGATCAGTTTTATGAATTATTAAATCAGCGCTTTCCGGCTAAATAAAGCCCATCCTGTTTGAATCTAATTTTAGAAAGATAAACAGCAGCACTGTAAAACTCCATAAGGATGATCCCCCATAACTGATAAAAGGGAGGGGGATCCCGATTACCGGAATAATCCCAATAGTCATTCCGATGTTAATAAAGATGTGGAAAAAGATAATACTGGCCACACAGTAGCCATAAACCCTTGAAAAAGAAGAACGTTGCCTTTCTGCAAGATTGATAATTCTGAGCAGTAAAAATGTATAGATGCCTATGACTACCGTGCAGCCCAGGAATCCCCATTCTTCGCCAATGGTAGAAAATATAAAGTCGGTGCTTTGTTCGGGTACATATCCATACTTTGTCTGTGTTCCTTCCAGGAATCCCCTTCCGGTTACCTGACCCGATCCGATAGCGATCTTAGATTGATTAACATTATATCCGGCACCTTTAGGATCTGTTTTCAATCCCAGCATAATCTCAATACGTGTGCGCTGATGTGGCTCCAGCACTTTTTCGTAGGCAAGTTTTACCACAAATAAATAAGCCACGGCTACAATCGTAGTAATGATTATGGCAAATAGTCTTTTTTGCTTTCTTCTGTTCTGATACACGAATATTCCGCCTGCCGCTAAAATAATTGGAATCAGCACCTGCATCGGAACAAGAAAATCGGCTACGAACAGGACAATCATTCCCAGGAAAATCAGCAGAAAATATCCAGACAGCCCTTCTCTGTAAAGGGGGAACATGAACGCAAGGAATACCAATGCCGAACCAGTATCGGGCTGGAGCATGATCAGGAGTAAAGGGAAACCAATAATCAGCGCTACAAAAAATATGGATTTAATATCCCGGAACTTAGGATTGAAGTTACCCACATAACGGGCTACCAGCAAAGCGGTCCCAAATTTAGCCATCTCCGACGGCTGCAATCTGAATCCTCCAGGAAGAGAAATCCATGCCTGATTCCCGCCAACATTACGCCCCACTACCAGTACTGCCATCAGTAATAGCATGGTAATCCCATAAACAATCGGGGAGAAGACACTGAAAAACTTTGCATCCAGCAAGAGAATAGAAAATCCCAGTAGTAACCCTGTAATAATATAGATCAGCTGTTTACCGTAATTGCTGCTGAAATTGAAAATATCAGAGGTTTCCGGATTATAAATTGAAGCATAGATATTGATAAAGCCGATTGCACATAGGGCCACATACAATAAAATCGTAATCCAATCTACGTTAAAAAAAAACCGGCTGCCTTGTTGTGTACTCATTTTGTAGCTTGTATGGGTTTAGTAGCTGTTATTAGTGCCGGTGATGCTTTTTTTGTCGTATCCATTGGTTTTGGGAGTAGTTTAACTTTCGGTTTTGGCTCCTCTGGTAAAACTACCTGTTTTTTCATCCATTCAGCACGTTCCACCCTGTTACCTGATAATTTGCCAGTTAAGTATTTTTCTGTCAGATAGCTGGCAATTGGTGCTGCGTATGCACTACCGAAACCGGCATTCTCCACAATTACAGCAATCGCAATTTTTGGATTGTCGCGCGGTGCGAAACCGATAAATACAGAGTGATTTTTACCATGTGGGTTTTGTACTGTACCTGTCTTTCCGCAGAACAGGATATTTGGGATAGCAGATTCACGAGCTGTTCCATAAGGTGCATTCACCGCATCCTGCATTCCGTCTATTACCGGTTCGAAATGTGCAGCGTCAACATCCACTGAGTTTTTGACAAGGTATTCTTTCTTAATGCCTTTCTTTTCTCCAATAGCTTTAATCAAATGCGGTTTTATATAGTATCCTCTGTTGGCAATAATAGCCATAATATTTGCCATCTGTAGAGGAGTTGCACTCATTTCTCCCTGACCAATAGCCAGAGAGATCACGGTTGTATATCCCCAGTACTTGCCAAATCTTTTTGTGTATTCTTCTGACGTAAATAGTCGTCCCTTCCGTTCAAATGGCATATCCAGGTCTAGCTTAGAACCAATACCGAATTTTCTTACTTTCGACTCCCAGGAGTTGTAAGCGGCAATTTTACTTTTAAATTTACTCTGCGTCATCAGCTTCTGAAACACATAACAGGCATAAGTATTACAAGACCGGGCAAGACCCTTGCGAAGGGAAATATTACCATCTACGTGCTCACAGCGTACAAAGTGATTTCCGGCCCAATAACCACCCGGACAGTTAAACGTCGTAGTAGGGTCGATCACACCTTCCTGCAGTGCAATCAAATCGTCTACAGGCTTAAAAGAAGATCCTGGTGAATAATAACCAGACAAGGGTCTTACCGTAAAAGGACGGTTAGGCGAACGGAAAATATCCATGTAATTATTGCCCTGCTGACGCCCAACCATTAGATTCGGATCGTAAGTAGGACTGCTGACAAATGCAAGCACTTCTCCGGTACTAGGTTCTATCGCAACAATACTTCCTACCTTGTTTCTTAACAGCTGTTCGGCAAGTTTTTGCATTTCAATATCCAGCGATGAGATTAATGTCTGTCCCGACGTAGCGAGTGTATCAAATTTACCTTCCAGGTAACTTCCCTGAGGGACATTTCTGGCATTATATATCGTATTTTCAACACCACGCTCTCCACGCAATGCGTCATTATACTGTCGTTCTACACCAGATTTACCGATGTAATCACCCGGACGGTAATAACCACCACTTTCATCAATATCTTTCTCGGAAACCTCTTTTACGTATCCAAAAAACTGCCCTGCTACACTATCGGGATAATGCCTTACCGTTCTGTTTTGTGTTTCAAAACCAATAAATCGCGATAGTCTTTCCTGTAAAGCAGCATAGGTTTGTACAGAAAGTTGTTTTTCGAATACAGTGCGCTGATATTTTGACTGGTTCCTTGCCTTATTGAAACGCTTATGAAAGCCTTTCATATCAATCCCGATAATTCTGCAGAGCTCTAGTGTATCGAAAGGCTTAACCAGGTTAGGTGTCACCATCAGGTCATATACAGGTTCATTCTGTACCAGCACTTTATTGTTCCTGTCTAAAATTACGCCCCTTGCAGGAAAAGTATATTTTTTACGGAGTACATTACTGTTTGCAGATAAGAAATAGCGGTCACTCGCCACCTGTATATAGAAAAGCTGACCTATAAGAATAAGTGCAACTACTATAAACAAACCCTGAATGATGTATTTCCGATTAAAAAGATTATCCATTAGCGCATTTTCCTATTATAGAAGATAAATTCTACCAGTAGAACAGTAAACAGTGTAAAGATACCGCTAAGCAGGCACCTTAGCAAGGTATAAGAGAGTTCTGTTAATTTAAAGGCTTCTAAAAAGAAAAGTACAATATGGTGTGCAAAGGTGCACAAAAGGGCATATAATGAAAACCACCTGAAACCCATGTTTCCTAGTGAGGGTTCGGGTTCATCAAAATTATCACGACTCACCGTTACTGAAATAAACAGGATTCGCACAAAAACGAGCGTTACACAAGCCGCGGTATGCACCCCGAGTGTATCATAAAAGGCATCCAGGGTGATACCTGTACCAAATGCGATCAGGTATAATAAGATATTGGGCGTACTAAAAGGGAGTAACAGCAGAAACAGGATATAAGTAAAAGGCGTGGCAAGATTATAAAAGCTCATGTTCCTTAAAAAAAGAACCTGTATAGAGATCAGGAGGAACCACCTTATGATATTGATTAAAATAATTCTACTGTTCATTTGGTAATTTTGATTCTAGTGCTTTTTGTTCCTGTGCATATTTGTCTTTGATCACGTATACATATTGTAAGGTACTGAAATCATTGAAAAGATTGATTTCAATGGTCAAAAAGTTATCTCCCGTAGCTATTCCTCTATTACTGATCACACCAACCGGAATGCCCGGAGGGAAGGATGCATAGCCGGAAGTAATGATGGTATCTTTTAGTTTTACTTTAAAATGGTTTGGAATATCCTTGATATAAGCCTTTCTGTAGTCCGAATTCCGGTCGCCCCAAACAAGGGAACCCAGTGCTTTTGTAGATTTGATGCTCACACTGATTTTCGTATCTTTATTCAACAGCGATTCTATCGTGGCAAGATGTTCAGAAACATCACGGATAGTGCCTACCACACCTTTGCCTGCAGAGATCACAGGCATCCCGCTTTCTATCCCGTCTGCCGACCCTTTATTGATCGTGATCACGTTATTTCTGAGTGTAATGGAGTTTTTGATGACTCTGGCAGCCAGGTAAGTATACTGTACTTTGTTAACTGTATCCGTAACTTTTACCAGGCTGGCAGTATCAATATTTTTTAAAGCCAGTAATTGAGTATTGAGCCTGGCATTTTCCAAAGCAAGGCTATCGTTCACCGCACCGAGATTGATATATGTTTTAAAAACATTCAGATTTTCGTAAGCACGGCCAACAACCTCGTTGGTGGAATTTATAGTTATACTGCGCTGGTATGCATTGTTTTTAACAGTCAGTACTACTCCAATTGTAAAGAAAATGACAAACAGGAAAAATGCGTTGTATCTGTTTATGAAAATCCAAAGGTTACGCATATTCTCTATATTGTTTGAAATGCAAAATGCGAGTGCGGTTTATGGCCGACTCACATTTTGTATGCTTATTGCTATATTATAATTTTTATTGCATCAGGAACTTAAAGCCACCGATGTTTTTAAGTGCTATACCAGTACCACGTACAACTGCACGCAGTGGATCTTCCGCAACATGCACAGGAAGTTTTGTTTTAGCTGCAACACGTTTGTCTAATCCACGAAGTAATGCCCCGCCACCTGTCAGGTAAATTCCTGTCTGGTAAATATCAGCTGAAAGCTCCGGAGGTGTAATCTCTAAGGCTTTAAGAATTGCTTCTTCAATTTTAGAGATTGATTTATCCAGGCAATGTGCAATCTCTGTATAAGATACCGTGATCTGCTTAGGTACACCTGTCATTAAATCTCTACCCTGAACAGCAAAATCTGCAGGTGGATCTGTCAACTCAGGTAAAGCAGCGCCCACTTCAATTTTGATCTTCTCAGCAGTACGGTCACCAATCATAATGTTATGCTGGCGACGGATGTAATTTACGATATCAGAGTCAAAATTATCTCCCGCAACGCGGATAGACTGGTCGCACACTATCCCGGAAAGTGCAATTACAGCAATTTCTGTAGTACCACCACCTATGTCGATAATCATGTTACCCATTGGCTCTTCCACATCAATTCCAATACCTACAGCAGCAGCCATTGGCTCGTGAATAAGGTACACTTCTTTGGCACCTGCAATTTCTGCAGAGTCCCTTACTGCACGTTTTTCAACTTCCGTAATTCCCGAAGGGATACAGATCACCATTCTTAAAGAAGGAAACATCCAGCCTTTGCCACCATTCAGCATACGGATCATTCCTTTAATCATAGCTTCAGCAGCATTAAAATCTGCGATTACACCATCTTTCAAAGGTCTTACCGTACGGATATTATCGTGCGTTTTACCTTCCATTTGCATGGCCTGACGACCTATTGCTATAATTTTATTGGTCTGTCTGTCAAACGCTACGATTGAGGGTTCATCGACAACCACTTTATCATTATGTATAATCAGGGTATTGGCGGTTCCTAAATCAATAGCAACCTCTTGTGTGAACCAGTTAAATAAACCCATTTATAGGTGATAAATTATATATTAAAAATTCTGTATACTATATTAATGTAAAACTACATCTTTTTATTGTATTCGCAGACAAATAAATTAGTGCTTAAAATGTCTGATGCCAGTAGTTACCATTGCAATTCCTTTAGCATTTGCCATGTTTACTGAGTCGGCATCCTTGATAGAACCCCCTGGTTGTAAAACAGCTGTGATTCCTGCTTCAGCGGCGATTTCAACACAATCCGGGAAAGGGAAAAATGCATCAGAAGCCATTACAGCGCCAATCAGGCTAAAGCCAAATTCGTTTGCTTTAACAATTGCCTGCTTTAAAGCATCTACTCTTGAAGTCTGGCCAACGCCGCTTGCAATCAGTGTATTGTCTTTTACAAAAATAATCGTGTTAGACTTGGTATGTTTTACCAATTTATTAGCAAAGAATAAATCCTTTAATTCTGCTTCAGTTGGTGCTTTTTCAGTTACTGTTACCATTTGATCAGGACCTTCGATGATTAAATCTTTGTCCTGCTCAATTACGCCATTCAGCAAAGTTTTGAATTGTTTTTTACCTAATTCAACTGTATTGCGTTGTAAAATTACCCTGTTCTTTTTGGTCTTAAATAATTCAACAGCTTCAGGCTGATAAGATGGGGCAATCAATACTTCAAAAAATAGTTTGTTGATCTCCGTAGCGGTTGCCAGGTCAATTTCGCCATTTGCGATCAACACGCCGCCAAAAGCGGAAACAGGATCACAAGCCAGTGCATCATCCCAAGCCTGCGAGATAGTAGATCTTGAAGCCAGACCACAAGCATTTGTATGTTTTAAGATCGCGAAAGTAGGCTCTTCGAATTCATCGATCAGGCTTACTGCAGCATCAACATCTACCAGGTTATTATAAGAAAGCTCTTTACCATTCAATTTAGTGAACATGGTATCAAGATCTCCATAAAAAACACCCTGCTGATGTGGATTTTCTCCGTAACGCAGTGTTTTAGCTGTGTTCACACTTTGTTTAAATACAGAAAGAGGTTCTTCAGTATTAAAGTAATTAAAGATTGCTGTATCGTAGTGAGAAGAAGTGTGGAATGCTTTTTTAGCATAAGCTTTACGCTGAGCGATAGTGGTCTCGCCGTTTTGTTCTTCCAGTTGTTGTTGTAAAGTACTGTAATCATCCTTAGATGCAAGGATCACTACGTCATTAAAGTTTTTTGCAGCTGCTCTGATCAGGGAGATTCCGCCGATATCAATTTTTTCTATGATTTCTTCTTCAGAGCCACCAGCTTTAAGTGTTTCTTCAAAAGGGTAAAGATCTACAATAACCAGGTCGATTTCAGGAATTTCGTATTCTGCGATCTGTGCTTTATCTTCATTCAGGTTTCTGCGGTTTAAGATACCACCAAAAACTTTCGGGTGTAAAGTTTTAACCCTTCCGCCTAAAATAGATGGATAACCTGTAAGGTCTTCAACTGCAGTAACAGGTAAATTCAGGTCTTTAATGAATTGTTCTGTACCGCCGGTAGAGAACAATTGCACTCCTTGCTCAGAAAGCAGGCGTACCAGTGGTTCTAAACCATCTTTGTAATAAACTGAAATTAAAGCGTTTTTGATCTTTATTTGCTGACTCATCGGGTGTTATTTTTGAGCCGCAAAATTATGATTTTTACACGAATAAATTTAGATAGTCAGGAATAAAAGTTCTTATTTTTTTATCTTTTTCAAAATGCTTTCCACTATTCTTGGATAATGCTGATGTTCAAGTTGTTGGCCTTTGAATTTTATCATTTCCAGGTTATCGCTTTTATCGATGCGGTATTTTGCCTGGTAAATGTATTCCCCCTCGTCATAATTCTCGTTTACATAATGAATTGTGATTCCCCCTTCAGTTTCACCAGCTGCCAAAACAGCTTTATGTACATTGTCGCCATACATACCTTTGCCACCAAATTTCGGCAGGATAGCCGGATGTATATTGATGATGCGGCCCGGATAATTTTCTACCAGGTTTTTAGGGATCAGCCATAAAAAGCCTGCAAGTACAATCAGATCCACATCAAGGTTCCTTAACAGTTCAATAATATGGTCCGTTTCATAAAATTCTTTCCTGTCGAATATATGCGAAGGGATTTCAAAATTATCCGCACGCTGCAACACATAAGCATCCGGATTGTTGGTCAGTACCAGTGCTATTTCTACTTCGGTACTGCGTTTAAACAGTTCCATTATTTTCTGGGCATTGGAACCCGAACCTGAGGCAAATATGGCTATGCGTTTCTTCATTTCGTCAGTTTTTCAAGCGAATGAGTCAAAAATAGCATTTTAGTGTTTCAATGAAAGTCTTTTTAAGTAAATATTACTTAGTAAGGGGATATCGTCATGGGAGATAAAGAAACGGGTTTGCGTTCATCAATCCGAAATAACATCTTTAAAGTTGATCGAAAATATACTTTGCCCGGTCAGCTATAACCGCTTTTTGCCATTGCCTGATTACATTTCTGCCTGCTTCTCTTGCCTTTTCCCCATCATCGTCATATTCTTTCAGGTATTTGGCAAGTGTATCATTGAAACAATCAAGGTAGTGCTCTTCCAGCGCTATGTCTGTTTCAGTTTCGTCTTCCTTCGCATCCAGCAATTGAAGAAAGAATAGTGTCGCCCACCGGTTTTTGCCATTCACGTCTGTATAATACGTTGGAAAAGAGACACTTTTTGCAAAACAGTCCATTACTTTTTGCGGCCTGATATTGTAAATCGTGCAGAGGTTCATCAGATCCTCCGGCACGTTAAGTTTGATGGTGGTTTCCATGGTCGTTAATTTAATTTTGATTGATGATTTGCAGATACCTTTTATGGTATAGCTCTTGGAATAGTGCTATCCTTTTTTGTTCACTGCGGACGGTATACAGCTGAACCCTTAGTGTTCTGTCCGCAATAAAAAAACAATTTCATCCTCATTCAGATCCGGAGTTTCATCATCTGCCAGTCCAAAACCTCTTACAATTTTCATAAAGAAGTGCATGGTGAAGTTTTCATTTTTAATGGAAAGTCCTGTTTTAGCTTCCATCTCGGCAAGGGAAATCCTGCTCATAAAATTCTCCAGCAATTCTGCCGGATAACAGTTGTGCAGTTCGCACAGTACGGTGAAATCCTTAGTGAAATGAAGTGTTGTATTTTCATCTAGATAAAAGGTGTCAGAGGTAGTGTACACGCGTTCCATCGTAGCATACAATTCGTTGATGTAAGACAGTGATTTTTTCCGTTTTGCTTTTGTATAGCCTGTTTGCCGGTTGGCCAGATCGTAAATACTTTTAAAATTAAGGGCGGTGCTTTCCATACAGGTGCGGTAGGCGTGGCTGCCGTTTGCGGTCCGGCGCAAAGACACTACATAAAGGCTGATAGTTTTGGAGGCTTCAGAAAAACCCTCGCTATAACCATCGGTAATCGAATCATACACCGTGGAATGGTCAATAAAGATTTGGAGCACTTCCCTTGGATCCAGTTTGTAAATGGTACAGGCGATCAGGAATTCTAAAGGCATGTGAACTACATGGTGATTGGTTGATGTTTTCATATTGGTCTTATTTAATTTTTACAATTTAAATAAGCCTCTATGAGGGAGGTGCCGCCCGGAAATGGTATAGGGCTAGTAACTCCCTCAGTCTATTGTAACGCGGCTCTGATAAAGCCACCCAATCTTTCGAAAGGGCCTCAACAAAGACATAAGGAGCACCAGCCCTATAACAAATATAGGGTTTAGGATGCTCTACTTACGCTCGCTGAGTAAATTTATCAGATTTCGTTGCGAGGCTTTAAAGCAATTCTTAATTATAAATCAGGATTGCGTATTTTTTATTTTGCATTTAATTTTTCCATATGCTAATGTAGTTGTCTTTATTGTAAATAAAAAATGTATTTCAAATTAAATTTAGATTTTTATTAGAACACAAAAAATCCGCTGCATTCAGTTATTCCGGTAGATCTTGGGAGCAGCTGCATATCTGCCAAAAAAATAGCTCAGGTTTCAGATTCAATTTTATACCAGTTTACCAGATGCCCTATTTTTCAAATGCTGTTTACCTGTTTAAGAATTACTATTTGCTTGAATATTGACAAAATAATGGTTTTATGATAGCTTGAGGCTAGTTTTACCTTAATTGAACCTAGTTTAGATTTACATGGTTTGGGCTTAAAAACAGGGTTTATATGGGGTTCAGAGCCCTTTTCTAGCCTTTTGGGTATAGCAACCCTATAGAAACCCGCTGGAATAGGGCAGGAAGCAGTAGAAAAATGTACCTTTAAATCAGGTCAGACTAGCTTGTAAATAGCCACTTGTTATATTAATTATCAAATGCAAATTTGGTCTTCCTTTAATAATTGAACAATAATGAATATGAAGAGCAGATTTTCCTGCTGAGAAAAAGGGGAAATACCGTGCAAGTCTTGTTAGTATACTCATCTACCTCATTGAATCCGGGCTGCACTCTTAATTGGGCTGGTGTATTAATTTTACGTTGATAGGGAATTGTTCAGTTCTGTGATGCTGTCATACTGGATCATATCTCGCTCTGGAATTCACAGGATTTTATAGGAAAGTAGTTCGAATATTGGCCGGGATTTAAGCGCGTTGGAAGCAGAGTGGAAGCACGGTAAAAGCACGTTTTTTCGCAAAAACCTGCTTTTACCATGCTTCCATACTTTTTCGCCGGTGCTTCCTATATATACTATACCCGAACTGCACATAAGCAGGTTACTCTCTAAACCAGACGCAGGTGTGACCACGTATCAATCCTGCTGTATCTGGTAATTTATCTGTTCTTTATCTACACAGCCTCCTTATAAAGGTGTGTGAATCAATATTTAAGAATATTAAAATTATTTATAATAACGTTTTGCATATTAAAAACATTAATTCTATATTTGCAGTCCGAAAACAGAAAAATTGAAGGCCCCTGTGGAAGATTACATTGGCTTTTACCTTATAATATTATTATACTAAAAAATGGCAAATCATAAATCGTCTTTAAAAAGAATTAGAGCAAACGCTACTAAACGTTTACGTAACAGATACCAGGCAAAAACTACACGTACTTTTATCAAAAGATTACGTGCATCAGTTGATAAAACAGCTGGTCAGGAGTTATTGCCTAAAGTAATCTCTATGTTAGATCGTTTGGCTAAAAAGAATGTGATTCACAAAAATAAAGCTGCAAACAACAAATCTAAATTAACTAAATTTGTTAATGGCTTAAAATAGAATTAAGTTTACAATATTGAAACGGGATAGGCTTTGGCTTATCCCGTTTTTTTTGTTTATGGTAAATTATGATGAAAAAACAGGAACGACTAAAACGCTGCCTTTAGGCGACCGTCCGAGAGAAAAACTACTGCTACAAGGCAAGACTAGTCTGACCGATGCCGAATTGATTGCTATATTAATTGGTTCGGGTAGTAAGAATGAAACATCAGTAGGCCTGAGCCAACGGATTCTTGCTGCTTACAATGATGGTCTATACGAATTAGGTGGGGCAACGCCCCAGGAACTACAAAAATTTCATGGGGTAGGTGAGGCCAAAGCTGTTACCATTGTTGCAGCCCTTGAACTGGGTAGGCGCAGAAAAAATTATCCTACCAAAAAGAAAGACCGGATAGCGTGCTCCAATGATGCATTTGAAATCCTTCATCCCTTATTGTCAGATCTTGATCATGAACAGTTTTGGGTGCTGATGCTGAATAACTCTAACCAGGTAATGAGAAAACAGATGATCAGTAAAGGGGGGCGTGCAGGAACAGTGGCTGATCCCAAAATAATTTTCAATCTCGCAGTGCAGCATCATGCAACGAGTATTATAATCGCTCATAATCATCCCTCTGGTAGTCTTAAGCCCAGTGCTGAGGATTTACTGATCACCAAAAAATTAATCGATGCCGGGAGCATGCTCGATCTCCGGGTGCTTGATCATCTCATTATCACCACCGATTCTTATACCAGTTTTGCAGATGAAAAACTTATTTGAAGTTCTTTATGGGCTAATAAATTCAGCGCAAGGCATAATTTTATATCTTTGCGTTTTAGATGAAACAATAACATGAAGATATCATACAACTGGCTTAAACAATTCATACAGACAACACATACACCACAGGAACTTTCACTGATCTTGACAGACATTGGTCTGGAAGTAGAAAGCCTGGAAAAAGTACAGCCTGTTGTAGGTGGTTTGGAGGGATTGGTGATCGGAGAAGTATTGAGTTGCGTACAGCATTCCAATGCTGATCGTTTGCGGGTTACTACTGTAAATGTTGGTGGTGCTGAGGCAGTACAGATTGTATGCGGGGCACCAAATGTTGCAGCGGGACAAAAAGTTGTTGTAGCTACGGTTGGTACTACGGTTTATCCTAATGAAGGTGAGCCTTTCAAAATCAAGAAATCTAATATCAGAGGTGAAGCTTCTGAGGGAATGATATGTGCAGAAGATGAGATCGGTTTAGGCGGATCGCATGCAGGTATCATGGTTCTGGATGAAGACGCTGTAGTGGGTTTACCTGCAAAAGAATATTTCAAAATGGAAGATGATTACCTTTTTGAAATTGGCTTAACACCAAACAGGGCAGATGCAGCATCCCACCTGGGGGTGGCAAGAGATCTGGCTGCATTTCTGAGAATACCTTTGCAAATGCCTGATGTATCTGCTTTCAGTACAGCAAATGAAAATCTTAAAATTGAAGTTGAAGTTTTGGATACCCTTGCGTGTCCACGATACAGCAGTGTATCCATCAGTGGGGTAACGGTTAAAAGCTCGCCTGACTGGCTACAGGATAAATTAAAAGTAATCGGCATTCGTCCCATTAATAATATAGTAGATATTACCAATTACGTACTGCATGATCTTGGTCAGCCATTGCATGCATTTGATGCAGATGAGATCAGGGGGAAAAAGGTAATCGTTAAAAAAGTTGCTGAAGGAACGCCTTTCATCACCCTTGATGGAGTAGAGCGCAAGCTTTCTGCGGAAGATCTGATGATCTGTGATGCAGAGCAACCGATCACCATCGCAGGTGTATACGGTGGCAAGAATTCTGGTGTAAGTGAAAAAACGACCAATATCTTTTTGGAGAGTGCTTACTTTAATGCTGTTTCAGTACGTAAAACAGCGAAAAGACATACACTTAAAACAGATGCTTCTTTCCGTTATGAACGTGGTACTGATCCGGAGATTACAGTATATGCATTGCAACGTGCAGCCTTACTCATCCAGGAACTGGGCGGCGGAGAAATTTCTTCTGCAGTTTCTGATATCTATCCGGAGCCGGTAGCTCCTTTTGAGGTAGAAGTAAGTTATAAAAACATAAATAAACTGATCGGTGCAAATATTCCTGATGAGGAGATCAAATCGATCATTACTTCTTTAGGAATAAGTGTAGCTGCAGAAACTGAAGAGGGGCTTTCTCTGCGCGTGCCTACTTTCAAGGTAGACGTAACCCGGGAATGTGATGTTACCGAAGAGGTACTAAGAATTTATGGTTATAATAATATTGAGATTCCGACTAAAGTAAATGCTTCACTGGCATTTACAGCAAAACCTGATAAGGAGCAGACACAGCACGTAATCGCTGATATGCTTACTGCAAATGGTTTTTTGGAAATCATGTGTAACTCTTTGACGAAAAGTATTTATTCTAAAAATCCTGAAGAAGCGGTTCATTTGCTGAATCCCCTGAGTCTGGATCTGAATGTAATGCGCCAGAGTTTATTAATGCCGGTACTGGAAAGCGTTGCTTATAACCAGAACAGGAAAAATGGGAATGTTAAGTTTTATGAATTTGGTAAAACTTATCATTTGATCAATGAAAAATACGTTGAGCGTCCGCGTTTGATTATTGTCCTGGCAGGTGCTGATGCAACCGAACAATGGAACCAGAAAGCTTCGCCTGTAAGTTTCTACAATTTAAAAGCGGCAGTAGATGCGATTATTGGCAGGCTGGGTATTACTAACTATCAAACAGAAGAAGTAAGCGATGAGAACTTTGCCTTTGGATTGAAATATTTCAGGGGTCCGCAGTCCATTGTAACTTTCGGCGCGGTAACAGCGGCTGATAAAAAACTGGGAGATGTGGATAAGGATGTTTATTATGCTGATTTCGACTGGGCTTTATTATTAGATATCGTCAGGAAGAATAAGATCGTAAACAAAGACATTCCTAAGTATCCAGCGGTGAGAAGAGACCTGTCGATGTTAGTTGATACAGATGTAACTTTTGATACGCTTAAAACGATTGCATTCAAGACAGAGAAGAAATTGCTGAAGAATGTACAGGTGTTTGATGTTTATATGGGCGATAAACTGCCGGAGAATAAAAAATCTTATGCTTTAAACTTCACACTGCAGGATGAAGAACAGACCTTAACGGATAAGCAAATTGATGCTGTGATGCAAAAGATTATAACTAATTTAGCACAAACAGCGAAAGCAGAGATCAGAAAGTAATTTTATTTATTACTTTTAGGGATATTTTACAGACACCATCAATTTTAATAATATGTCTTCGGTTGCGGAACAGTTAAATTCAGTATTGCAGAAAACAGCTCGCTTAATAGAGCTTTGTAATGCTTTGCAGGAAGAAAACGAATTGTTAAAACAGGAAAATGCATCTGTTAAGTTAGCCTTAAATGCTGCAAAAAGTAAGAATTCGGATCTTGATGAGAAGATGCGTGTGCTTAAACTGGCGAAGAGTATTGAGGGAACAAGCGAGAAGACACTTGATATAAAGCAAAAAATTAACGATTTTGTGCGTGAAATTGATAAGTGTGTTGTGTTACTTAAGAAATAAGGGATACCAACAAATGAAACAAAGCTAAGAAATGGGAGAAATCTCGATTAAGATAACTATCTCTGACCGCATTTACCCTTTAAAGGTAAGTATGGAAGAAGAGGAAATTGTAAGGCGTGCAGCCAAAATTATCAATGAACGCATAAAAGACTATCAGGAAAATTATGCGGTCAGGGATAAACAGGATTTGCTTTCTATGGCTGTATTGCATTATGCAACGGCAGTGCTAAGAGTAGAAAATAAAGTGCAGGATCAGGATACTGCAGTTGCTGAAAAAGTTGAAGAATTAGATAGTTTACTGAACGATTTTTTTACGAGATAAATCGTTACCATAAAAAAAGCGAAAGAGATTTAACCGTTGTTAAGTTTTAGTTTCATTGTTTATTAAATTTTGGATAGGTTAGTATTTTCAGGTGTAAAAAACTGAATGATGACCAGCTTATTCAGAGCTTAACGCAATAAGCTTAAAATTTAATTGCGGTTTTTTTTGTGGTATTGTTAAATAAGGATAATTAAACTTGCATGAGTCTGCCATTAAACAGGTATTTAGCTCATGCAGATTTTTATATATATAAAGTGAAATGGAAATAATAGGAACAATTGGATATGTACTTGCCGGCTTAGTTGTGGGCATATTAGTGGGCAGGTATCTGCTGCGCGACTTGCTGAAAAAGCAGGAAGTTGCTGCACAGAGTAAGGTCAAAAAAATGTTAAAAGATGCTGAAGCACAGGCAGAGATCATGAAAAAGGATCGTATGCTGGAAGCAAAGGAAAAATTCCTGCAGCTGAAAACTGAACATGAGCAGGATGTAAATGCGAAAAATAACGTTGTCAATCAGCGGGAAAATGCAATTAAGCAAAAAGAGCAGTCGGTAAAT
>Ga0247807_10000093_pt1 | contig 75620 bp, 68 predicted proteins | sample UWRJL074202C1_FD_179931 | JGI IMG/M metagenome (GOLD analysis project Ga0247807, IMG submission 179931) | Plant litter microbial communities from Arlington Agricultural Research Station in Wisconsin, United States - UWRJ-L074-202C-1 | ecosystem: Environmental > Terrestrial > Plant litter >...
CCCGTAAAATCTACTTTTTCATGTATATTTGACATAAGCTTTAGTTTAGAGTATAAAATTATTTTTTTATTGTAGCTTCTTTGACTACTTCTCTAACTAAAGCTTATTAATTACATGGATACTTTTTTTTGTACTGATCGTTACTAAGCTCATGCTGAGGAACGAAGCATATGTAAGCTATGAACAAATCCTTCAACTAGCTTAGGAAGGCTGGAGTTTAAAAAAGATTGTAGCAAAATGCGGGGCTTTATTAGCCAAGGATTACTAACACTGTTTTTCTAAAAAGTATCGTGATTTTATGCCATTTCTACTCCAAAACCTTTAAGCTATTGACAGCAATTTTCCATTTAAAGCAATAATGCGTACTTTTGCAGCTATAACAAGAAATAGATTATAATGAAATTACCAATAGTAGCTTACGGCGACCCGGTTTTAAAAAAGGTGTGTGTTGATATTGATAACACCTACCCTGATTTACAACAGCTGATTAAAAACATGTTCGAAACCATGTATAATGCCAATGGTGTTGGATTAGCTGCTCCACAAATTGGTCTACCCATTCGTTTGTTTATTGTTGATACCAAGGCTGATGAAGAGGAAGAAGCTTATGTGAAGGTTTTCATCAATGCCCAAATTTTAGAAGAAACAGGCGAGCCATGGGCTTTTAACGAAGGCTGTTTAAGTATCCCTGAAGTTCGCGAAGATGTAATGCGAAAACCTAATATTTTAATCAGTTACTTTGATGAGAATTGGGTAAAACATGAAGAAAAAGTGACAGGCTTTCCTGCTCGTGTAATTCAACATGAATACGATCACATTGAAGGTAAATTATTTACAGATAAGTTAAGTTTACTGCGAAAACAATTGATTAAAGGCAAATTAGATGCCATTACAAAAGGAAAAGTTCATACAGATTATAGAATGCGTTTCTTGAAACAGAACAAGAAAAGATAATCTTTAATGATGATTTACAAATCTTATAAGAATGGGATTTAAGATCTAGATATTGTCAATCATAACTCGTCAATCAAAAATCGTAAATCTACTGATCCTCGCTACGAATTTTATCGCCACTAAAAATTTGTTGCATTAATTTACCCCAAGCAAATGGATTAAGTAATGGATTAGTTTGACGCATGTTTACGTTCATCATTCTATCGAAATTGTAGCGATAGTTGCTATTGCTAATTTCGCTGCTGTTTCTAGGCAACGTTAAAGCCATTCCCTTAATACTTTGTCTTGACAGATTTTTTTTTGCGATAGCCAAATCATCATCCGCAATCTTCATTGTTAAAAAGTCTCTATTAAACTCCTCAACTGTTGCCCAGGGATATATAGTAACCGCCTTAAGGTACACAACCTCAGGTTTAATTTGGATCATTTGTGTATACTGATGACCCGTGATTTGGTTGGGCAAAATGATAGTTTTATTGAAAAACCCAACTGCAGAAAAAGTTAAAGTGTCACCAGGGTTAACAATAATAGAAAAATATCCCTGATAATTTGCTGCATACTTTTGCCCATTGTTACTTACATTGGTAATGGTTACATAAGGCACAACTGAGTTGCTGTCAGTATCGGTAATAATACCCGAAAACTGCACCAATTTGTTACTTTTGGTTGGCTCCTGCGCAAAAGCAACAGTAACAAACAATAGTAATATGATGGTTAAGCTAAATCTCATTCTACAAAAATACTTGTAAATGCTTAGTCGACTTGTTAAATTGTGTTAAAATCTACAACTGTTCAGCCAAATCAACAGCTTCTACCCCTTTAATTTCTGGAACTGCCTTAATAATTGCTTGTTCAATGCCTGCTTTCATTGTCATAAAGCTCATTTTACAAGACCCACAATTGCCTAACAATTTTACTTTAACAATGTTTTCGGCAGTAATTTCTTCAATAGCAACATTTCCACCATCAGCTATCAAATAAGGTCTGATAGTTTCTAAAGCTTGCTCTACTTGTGCTCTTAAGTCCATGATTTATATTTTTTAAAGTATAAAAATAGTAAAATTTTAGTAATTAGCCGTTTGTACGTTATTTATTGAAATCTGTTGGGCTATTTTCCCCGCAATTTCTTTAAACGCATCTGCCAATACACCCGGCTCTAAAGAAACTGGTTTGCCGCTATCGCCAGCTGCAGTAATGCTTTGCACCAATGGTATTTCTCCTAAAAATGGCACATCATATTGACTAGCTAAATCTTTACCGCCATCTTTACCAAAAATATAATATTTATTATTAGGCAGTTCTTCGGGTGTAAAATACGACATGTTTTCTACCACACCTAATACCGGAATATTAATTCCTTGCATTCTGAACATGGTCAACCCTTTTCTAGTATCAGCCAATGCTACTTGCTGTGGTGTGGTTACAATTACTGCACCCGCAATCGGAAAACTCTGACTAATGGTAATGTGTATATCGCCAGTTCCTGGAGGAAGATCGACAATTAAATAATCTAATTCACCCCAATCTGCATCATTAAACAACTGTTTGATGGCATTTGATGCCATTGGACCTCGCCATGGCACAGGTTGGTCTGGATCTGCAAAAAAGCCCAATGAGAGCAATTTAATGCCATATTTTTCAATTGGTAAAATTAAAGTTTTACCATCTTCAGTTTCTCTAGCGCTTGGTTTCGCTCCAATTAAATCAAACATAATTGGTACTGAGGGGCCGTATATATCGGCATCAATTAAACCAACTTTAGCGCCATCTGCAGCTAATGTTACTGCCAAGTTGCTCGAAACAGTAGACTTACCTACGCCTCCCTTGCCAGAAGAAACCAATATAATATTTTTGATTGCTTTTAACTGGGTCGTATCTAAGGGCTTGGTTACTCTAGAGGTAATATTGATATTAATTTCAGCGTCTGCTGCCACAAAATGTTTAATGGCATTTGTACACGCATTTTTTAACATATCCTTCATCGGACAGGCTGGAGTAGTCAATTCTAAAGTAAAGCCTATTGTTTTATTTTCGATTTTTAGATCTTTAATCATGTTTAAGGTTACCAGATCTTTCTTCAAATCTGGATCTTCAACATTGCGTAAAGCCGCTAAAACCTGCTCATCGGTAATTATCATTCCTCAAAATTAACAAAACCTAGACATAAAAAATTTTCTATTAGTGTTTTTGTTGTAATTTTAACACGAACTGAGACGAAACTGACAAATGTTTGTTAGTTTATCCAATTCCGTGTGACAGTTGAAAAACAATTGCTATTTTCACACGAAATAAACATTTGCCTGTAAGCGTTTGTTTAACAATAATTTCTAATTAGTTTATGCAGCTACCAAAAATTAAAATCCCTAAAAAATATTTAAAGATTGGCGCTTGGGTTTTAGGTGTTTTTTTAATCTTATTTATATCAGTTGGTGTTTATGCTTATAGCAAAAGAGAGGCTTTGCTCAAAAAAATGGTTGCAAAAGCTATCGCAAAAGCAGATAAAGATTATGGTCTCGATGTAAAGATTGGCTCTGCCGGCTTTAGCGGATTAAGTTCTGTACACATGCAAAATATCTCTGTGGTACCAAAAGATAGAGATACCTTAACCACAATTAACGACCTTACTGTGGGCGTAAAACTTTTCCCATTGTTATTTGGTAACGTAAAGCTATCCGAAATCAATCTAAATGAGGGAAAACTGAACATTGTTTTAAAAGACTCCTTAACCAATTTAGATTTTATTTTAAAAAGAAAAAAGAAAGATAGCGTAACAAATACCTCTAATAAAACTACACTTAGCGATTTAGCAAATAATTTGGTTAACGAAGTTTTGTATAAAATACCAGATGACATGGTAATTAAAAACTTTATGATGAAGTTGAATGATAACGACACTGCCTCATTAAAGTTTTATACCACCAGCGCAACTATAGATGATGGAGAATTAAACTCAAACATTGTTGTAAACGATACGCTTGCAACATGGCATTTAAAGGGCGTGGTAAAACCTGGCAAAAAACAACTAGATGTAATTTTGTTTGCTGATGGCAAAAAGGTTGAATTGCCATCGTATGTACAAAATAAACTGCATACAAAGGTTAGCTTTGATACAGTTAGAACAGAAATGAAAGATGCGGATTACAGCGGAGATGATTATAAGATATCGGGGTCTTGGTCTGTAAAAAACCTCTCCATTAAACAAGGGAGAATTTCATCTGCAGATATCATTGTACCTGATGCAAAAATCGAAGCCGATATGTTGATTGGAGAAAATTTTATCTGTTTGGATAGCACATCAACGGTGTATCTCAAAAATGCAACCATGCATCCCTATTTAAAATATACTTTATCTCCTCATAAAATTTATGAGATGAAGGTTAATGCTGATGAACAGGATGCTCAAGCTATATTCGACTCTTTTCCATTAGGATTGTTCGAATCTTTAGAAGGAATTAAAGTTAGTGGAAAGCTAAAATATAATCTAGATTTTCATTTGGATACCTCCATTCCAGATAGCGTAAGGTTTAACTCTACCTTAACACCTACAGATTTTAAAATTGTGAAATGGGGCAAAACCGATTTGCAAAAAATCAATTCTACCTTTGTTTATACTCCATATGAATATGGAAAACCCATGCGTGATATTATCATAGGCCCAGAGAACCCTAATTTTACACCGCTAGAAGACATTTCCTTTAATTATAGAAATGCATTATTAACCTCAGAAGATCCTTCTTTTTTCAGGCATCATGGTTTTGTGGAGGAGTCTATCAGAAAATCTATAGCCGTTAATTTTAAAGAAAAAAGATTTAAGCGTGGGGGTAGTACCATCTCTATGCAATTGGTTAAGAATGTTTTTTTAAGCAGGCAAAAAACTTTAGCTCGTAAAGCCGAAGAAATTTTAATCGTTTGGCTTATCGAAAACAATAGTCTAATTACCAAAAAAAGGATGTTAGAAGTCTATTTCAACATTATAGAAATGGGGCCAAATGTTTATGGAATAGGAGAAGCATCAAGGTATTATTTTAGCAAACACCCTTCAGAACTCACCATAGGCGAAGGGATATTTTTAGCCAATATTGTTCCGAAGCCCAAAGCTGCCCTATATAAATTTATGAGCGATGGAAGTTTAAAAAGTTACCTCTACCCTTATTTCAATTTTATAGGCAATACAATGGCCAGAAGAGGTTTAACACCTGCAGACTCTAGCGGCTATGGTTTTTATGGCGTAAGATTAAGAGAAGGCTTAAGACAATATTTGCTGCCAGATTCTACAATTATAGATACCGCTGCTATAGAAATGGACGAAGACATTGCACCCCCAGTTGGAATGCCAGAAGCATCTAAAAATTTATTTGAACGTTTATTTGGACCTAAAAAGGACACTACAACCAAAATTGCGCCTAAAGCCGATACTGTAAAAACCAGAAAACAACTCCGCCAAGAAAAAAGAGAAGAAAGAAGGAAAGAAAAGGAAAATGGAGGTTAAGGCTACATGAACAATATTCAGATACATGATAAAGATTTCGAGCTTTTTTTAGAAAACGAAAGCATCAGTAAACGTACGAGGCTAATTGGCGTACAGCTTAATGTTGATTACGAAAATCGATGCCCCATATTTATAGGCGTTTTAAATGGAAGTTTTCTTTTTATGGCAGATTTGCTTAAAGAAATTGACATTCCTTGCGAAGTCGGTTTTATTCGTGTGGCATCTTACCATGGCACAGAAAGTTCTGGCCAAATTAAAGAAGCTTTTGGATTACCTACAGACCTCCATAATAAAGATGTTATATTGGTAGAAGATATCGTTGACACAGGCTTAACCTTAAAATATATTTTGAGCAAAGTATACGAACAACAGCCCGCATCGGTAACAGTTTGCAGCTTGCTATTTAAACCAACAGCGCTTAAACAGCCTATTCCAGAATTAACCTATGTAGGTTTCGAAATACCAAATGAGTTTGTAGTAGGCTATGGCCTAGATTACGATGGCTTGGGCAGAAACCTTAACGACATTTACAGAGCTGTATAATGTTATGATTAGGATTGGCTTAACCTTATTGCAAAATGAGCTCAAATCGTAAATCTATCAGATTTTTTTCCCAATTTTGCGAAAACTAAAAATTAAACCCCAATGACCATACATAAAGAAGGTTACACCACTATTGCGCTTACAGTTTTATTTATTTTGGTGCTTAACTCTGTTATCGACTATAAATTTGCTGATATCGCTTGGTTACGCTGGTTGGTTTACATTTTTTCTTTTGCCCTTTTTGTAATCGTTTTACAATTTTTTAGGAACCCAAGTAGAAAGTTTACCAATGGAGATAATTTAATTATCTGCCCTGCAGATGGCAAAGTTGTAGTAATTGAAGAAACTGAAGAAGGCGAATATTTTAAAGATAAACGTTTACAAGTTTCCATTTTTATGTCTCCAGTAAATGTACATATCAACAGAAATCCAATTTCTGGTGTGGTTAAATTTTTCAAGTATCACCCTGGTAAATATTTAGCCGCTTGGAACCCAAAATCGAGTACCGAAAATGAGCGTACAACTACTGTGGTAGAGCATGCAAACGGCACTCCGGTATTATTCAGACAAATTGCTGGTGCTTTAGCACGTAGAATTGTATGGTACATTAAGGAAGGCGATCAAGTTGTGCAAACAGAACAATTCGGTTTCATTAAATTTGGCTCTAGGGTTGATATTTTCTTGCCTATTGGCACCAAAGTTAACTTGCAATTAGATCAGGTTGTAAAAGGTGGCATTACCGTTTTAGGAGAGTTGTAGAAATAACAATTATACTATCAGTTGTTGTCTCACATGCCGAATTGATGCAAACTTTTTATTTAGAAAAACATTGTCAGTAATTTTTGGCGATTTCAGTCCCGCTTTTTGTTTCAAGTTTTTGTCCTTCGACAAGCTCAGGGACAAAAAGCTTTACACTTTAATCGGGTTTATGGCACAAAGCCAGTGGATTATGGCGGTCTGCAGCCCTAAATAGTAGCAAAAACCCGAGTTACTCAGACCTTCCTGTTCGGCAGGCAGGCGGGATAGTAATGGAAATCCTTTTATCTAAGCCCCATACAGGGGATTAGTAGTAAAAGATTGAATGGATAGCCCGACATATATTCAAAAAAGTTCAGGATCCATGTTTTCATAAAAGCCTGATGAAGTCTAACGCTTAGGTTTCACATTAAACTTACCAAGTTCCCGAATGCTCTAGCCCAAAAATCATCATCAGCTTATTTTTCTGCAGCCTTCTCACCAACTGTTCTTTGGGTTGGGTAGGCGAAATCCGAACCATGTTGCCCTACAATTTCAATAATTTTAAAGTTAACATCCTCCTTAACCTTAAGATAATTATTAAACTCGATATTTTCTACCAAGTATAAAACCTGAATATTTAGTGCAGAATCTGCAAAACTATCAAACGTAACAGAACTATCAGTTGTATGCGGATTATTGGTTAAAAATGCCTCAAGATCTGCTATTATTTTTTTAATGTTTTCTGAATCTGTTTCATAGGTAATACCAATATTAAACTTCACCCTACGGAAGTTTCTACGCGTCATATTCTCCAGAACACCATCTATCATCGCCCTATTTGGGATAATGATAGTAGTTTTGTCTGTACTTCGCAAAACTGTACTCCTAAAACCAACCTTTTCTATTGTGCCTTCTACACCATCAACCTTAACTAGGTCGCCTACAGTAAAAGGCTTATCAATAAATATGGTAAACGATCCTATTAAGTTTTCTAAACTTTCTTTTGCCGCCAATGCAATTGCAATACCTCCAATACCTAAACCTGTAATTAAGCTTAGTGCATTTACCTCGAAAACATAGCCAAGCAGTACAAAAAAGCCAATAAAATAGATAATAAATTTAAAAAGTTCTTTCAGAAACGGAACCAACTGATCATCTGCTTTATTTGCCGACTTAAATGCTTTATACATAAAAACATGAGCCACAAAATCGATAATCCTTAAAATAATCCAGAAAAAGGAAAGGATAATGAGAAAAAGGAAAATCTTATCGAATAGCTCGCCAAGTGTAAAAACCTCCTTAACCTTAACTTTTTCGACTAGTTTGGTATAGGTAAAAACTCCAACTTCAAATGGATGTTTGAGTTGGTTAATTGCCAGATACAATGAGGCTATGCTAATAAAAAACTCAAATGGTTTTAATAATAAGGCAATGAAAGTGTCAATCTTAACTTCATCGGCAAATTTTTTGAACAGTTTAAAAAGAAGCTGACTAATACCTTTAGAAACAAATCTTTTTAGCAATAACCCAATAAAAATAATCCCTAAAAACAGACAATAAGCCTTTACTGTATTCCCCCAAAAAACTTGTTCAAAAAATTCGTTATTCATTACTATACCAATTGTTTCAGTGCAATTTCAAATGCGGTACTTGATAAATTTGTTTTACTTGTCGATGCATCGTAAACAGCTTTTAATGCATTATTAATAATGTTTGAAGCATCAGAAAAAATGGCATCATCGCTCATTTCTACATTGCGTTGCATTAAATAGGCAAATACCCTTGCCATACCACAGTTGGCAATAAAATCTGGAATAACCGCAACGTGATTGTCTGCATGCTCCATAATACTACCAAAGAAAATCTCCTTATCTGCAAAAGGTACATTGGCACCACAAGCAATTACCTCTAAGCCACCTTTAATCATCATGTCTACTTCGTCTTGCTTTACCAATCTTGAAGAAGCTGCAGGCACAAAAATTTCTGCCCCCACATTCCAGATCTGTTCGCTTGCCTCAGCAAAAGGAATTAAATTAGCTGCGAGCAAAGTATTATTTTCTCTTTTATTAAATAAATCTTTAATTTCTTCTACAGAAAACCCAGTGGGGTTGATTAAACCACCAACACGATCAATAATACCTACAATTTTAACGCCATGTTGCGCTAAATAATATCCCGCAGCAGCAGCCACGTTACCCCAGCCTTGTATAATTGCTTTTTTGCCAGCTAAATCTCCACCCCAGATATTGTAAAAATGTCTGATTGATTCAGAAACGCCGTAGCCAGTAATCATATCGGCAACTTTGTACTTTCTTTTGATATCTGGTGTATAATCTAAATCTTCCAATACCTTAGAAACCCCGTAACGCAATTGCCCAATTTGGTGGATACGCTCGTTTTCTCTAGCTTGATAGTGACCGCTAATTACACCCTCTTGAGGATGCCACAAACCGTAACTTTCAGTAATTGGAATAACTTCGTGTATTTCATCTATGTTTAAGTCTCCACCAGTACCATAATAACTTTTTAATAAAGGCATAACAGCTTTGTACCAGCGTTCTAAAACTTCCTTTTTACGAGGATCTGCAGGGTCGAAATTAATACCGGATTTTGCGCCACCAATTGGCGGACCAGACACTGTAAACTTAACCTCCATTGTTTTGGCTAACGATTCTACTTCACGTTTATCTAAGCCTTTTCGCATACGCGTACCACCACCTGCTGCACCACCACGCAAGGAGTTGATAACTACCCAGCCTTCGGCTTCAGATTCTTTGTCTTTCCATTCAAAAACAATTTCGGGTTGCTTTTCTTCGTACTTCTTTAATAAGTCTTTCATTTTGTTCAGTTTTATGAAGCAAAAAATACCTAAAGGGCACTATTTTAAAATAGCCCATTGGCAAATTTGATATTTGGTGGCGCAAAGATATAAACAAAAAAACCTCCACGAAGTTAATCGTGAAGGTTATATATCTTTTATAAAAGAAAATTATTTTCTTAAAGATTTAATACGAGCAGCTTTACCAGTTAACTCACGTAAATAGAACAATTTAGCTCTACGCACTTTACCGTGGCTGTTAACCTCTACTTTATCAATATTTGGAGAATTGATTGGGAAGATACGCTCTACTCCAACTCCATTACTCATCTTACGAACAGTAAACGTTTCATTTGCACCAGCGCTGTTACGTTGAATAACCACACCTTGGTAAATCTGAATACGTTCTTTATTACCTTCGCGAATTTTATAGTGTACACTAATTGTATCTCCTGATTTGAAAGAAGGAAACTCATTTTTCGCGATTACCTGCTCTTCTACAAATTTTACTAAATCCATGATTTTAAGCTATTAAGCCGATTTTTTTCTGTTTAAAATCGGACTGCAATATTAGGAATTTTTTTTTAGAAATAAAAGTGAAGTTTAAAATAAATTTATTTTTTAACAAAAGCCACTTTTTCCACACCTCTTTTAAAGATTTTTATTGTCTTGCTTTCTAACTTTTTGACACACAGCCCTACTTTAAAAGGTCTGGCCTTCGTTCTTGTGTTCGTTTAACAGCCTCATCATGGCGCCAGTTATTTATTTTTGCCTCATGACCACTTAATAACACGTCGGGAACTTTATGCCCTCTCCACTCGGCAGGGCGAGTGTAAAGAGGCGAATCCAGTAGGTCTCCTTGAAAACTATCTGATAATGCTGAAGTTTCATCATTTAATACACCCGGTACTAAACGAACAACTGCATCAACCACAACTGCAGCAGGCAATTCTCCACCAGATAATACATAATCGCCAATAGAAATTTCTCGTGTTACATAAATATCACGGATGCGTTGGTCTATCCCTTTATAGTGACCACATAAAATGATGATGTTTTTTTGAATAGAAAGTTCGTTTGCAATGCCCTGATTTAAAGTTTCTCCATCTGGACTCATGAAGATAATCTCGTCATAAGTTCTTTCGCTCTGCAATTTTTCGATGCAAAGCGCAAAAGGCTCAATAGACATCACCATTCCGCTTCCGCCACCATAAGGGTAATCATCAACACTTTTTTGCTTATTTGTAGCATAATCTCTTAAATTATGAACTACAATTTCTGCTACTCCTTTTTTTTGTGCCCGTTGTAAAATAGAATGAGCAAAAGGACTGGTTAATAAATCGGGTAAAACTGAAATGATATCAAAACGCATGGCGCAAAGATAAGTAATGCTCCTTTAGTTTTATAGCAACGAATAAAGTTCTCCTTTTAAAGAATATTTAATTAAATGTGGTTAAAGGTATAGCCTCTCCTACCGCAACTGGATCTTCAATGCCTTTCATATAAAAAAGTAGTTTATAACCCGTCTTCAGTCCTGATTTAAATGCTGCCGATTCAAGGTAAAAGCAGTCTGTTTTTATATTTGCACCGAAGCTTCTGGAGGCCACCATAGTTGCGTAGGTTAACTCTATTTTACTGATAGGCATAGTTGAATAAAAGCATAACGTTTTTCGAAAGTTTACTTCATCTTTTACCTCTAATCTGATTATCAAGTTTGCGGCTAGGTCCTTGATATAATTTCCATTTAAAGGTAGTTTTTTTACATCTAAAAGCCATTTCGTTTTAACATTAAGCTTTTTATTAGGGTCAACTTTAATGATATCGCTACCTGGCCTGGGTATGGTTACCGGTTTTTGGGCATTTGTCCCAATTGCAATGCCGATTATCGCAATCACTATCAATAATTTTTTCATGGTTCTTTATTTAAAGGTGATTAATGGGGTTACAATAATTGTGGCATCAGGCTTTTTTGATCCTTTAAAATAGCAAAGCAGTTTACACCCTTTTTGCTTTTCGCCTTCATTAACCCCAGAAAAATCAATACTATAGGTCTTAAACAATTCTCCTGAACCCTCTACTCCAGCTGTAAATCCACCCACGCCCTTGTAAGAATAAAATGCAATTCTTTCCAAATTTAAATTTGACGTTACAGTAATCACCTCATTTTTACCTGGTTCGACAACTACAACGGCGTTAATTTTAAGACGTGGCGTACTTAAACCTTCTACTTTACAAACCCAAGTTACTACTCGCTTTTTTAGTTTAAGATCATCTTTTGTAATCCTATCTTTTTGCGCATTCGCCGATATGGAAAGCGCTACAATTGCCATAATTATCATTAGTTTTTTCATCTTTTTAGATATTAAGTCTATACTAATTTAGCAATAAGCCAAATTAATATAAGCGAGAGATAGATGAACGTATGCTATAAATCGATGAACGGTTAAAGGACTTGTTTAACCAATTTAATTATAGTAATTAGCTTGATCTGTATTTTAATTCTTAAGAAACAAACCCCATTGAATGTAGAACCTTATCAAATGGAAATTATGAAGGTTCTTTTCAGAAAACTAAAAGCTATTCAACACTAACTCTCCTACTTCTTGCCCAGTATGGCTGCCAATAGCAATACCCATTCCGTTACAGCGTACCGCACAAAATACATTTGGTTGTATTTCTTCAATTATTGGTGCTAGCTGTGGGCCAAAAGCCATAATACCACTCCATTTATATTCTATTTCGAAATTTGTGTCTGGTAAGATCATATCTTTAAGCAGATGCGCTAATTCATTTTGGACCAGTAATGTCTCTCCAAAATCAGTTGTTTCTTCTGCTTTCATATCAAGATTTCTTCCACCACCTAAAAGTACTCTATTATCGATATTCCTGAAATAGTAGTAGCCTTTATCATAATGAAAAGTTCCTCTTAGTTTTAAATCGGAAATAGGCTTTGTTACTATCACTTGCCCACGACCGGGTACAACAGCTAAATCTGGAAAGAGCTCATTTATAAATGCGTTGGTAGTTGCCAAAACCTTTTTACAGCCAAACACACCTTGATCTGTGTGGATATTCATCTGAGAGCCTTCTGCTAAAACCATTTCTACCTTACAGCTATTTAAAATCTGTATTCCTAAAGAAAGTGCCATTGTAAAAAGAGCTTTCATCATTTTGCCAGGATCAATTTGCGATTCTAGCGTATTTTCTATCAAGACGTCAACACCTGCAAATCCAAACGTGTTTATTTTAGAATTACTTTGCTTAAAAACATTTTTTTGTAGTACAATATCTTCAATTAAAGTATTAAAATGGCTCATTTTTGATACACATTCTTCTGCTAAAATATCTTGGTCTGGTTTGAATAATTCATAACCACCCAAATTTCGATACTCTATTTTCTCATCCCCTAATAAACCTCTAAGTTTTAAAAGCCCTTGCCAACGTTTAGAAATTAATTGATGTAGACCATCCGATCCTGTTAATTTTTCTTGCTCAATTAATTCGGAGATGCTGCCAAAGCAAGCGAAACCAGCATTCTTTGTACTGGCTCCAGCTGGGAAAAACCCTCTTTCTAATACGATTACTGCTAATTTTGGGTTGTTTTGTTTAATGGTAATTGCAGCATTTAAACCCACGATCCCACTGCCAATAACTATTACATCAGCCTTAAAGAAATTTTTCCTCTCCCAGTAAGATAAGTTATCCTGCATAATTGAATCTTTTGTAATTTTTTTATGTCTGTTAAATATGGGAACACTTTTTGATTTAACCAAAGCGAAATAGGCATATTGTCTTTGCTACCTAAAGATTTTTATCAGGCTATTTCATGTTAATTAAAATAATAAAACAAAAGAAAAACATACACAATTGATATGGGAACCTATTTAATTTTAATCATCCCGGTACTATTGTTGAGCATGTTTGTGCAGTGGCGATTTAGAAATAAATTCTCAAAATATGCAGAAATGCAACTCAACTCTGGCTTATCAGGAAAGGAAGTAGCTGAAAAAATGCTACAAGATAATGGCATATATAACGTAAAAGTAATGAGTATGGAAGGTCAATTAACCGACCACTACAATCCTACAGATTTAACTGTAAACCTGAGCACGGATGTATATTATGGAAGAAGTGTAGCTGCTGCAGCGGTTGCGGCACACGAGTGCGGACATGCCGTACAACATGCTAAATCTTATAGTTGGCTACAATTACGGTCTAGCATGGTTCCTGTAGTAAGCATCTCATCAAACCTTTTACAATGGGTGCTTTTAATTGGAGTAATGCTTATCATTTTTAATGGTCCGCCAATTGTATTAGCTATTGGAGTAGCGGGTTTAGCTTTAGTAACTATTTTTAGCTTTATTACGCTTCCGGTAGAATTTGATGCCAGCAGAAGAGCTTTGGTTTGGTTAAAGAACAACAGAAGCATTATGTATACTGATGAAGAAAATGTACAAGCTAAAGATGCCCTATGGTGGGCTGCTATGACTTATGTGGTTGCTGCATTAGGTGCGCTAGCTAACTTACTATATTATGCATCAATGTTATTTGGCAGAAGCCGAGATTAAGATATACCTACTATGAAAACCTAGGGGTAGCAATTAATTTTGCTATCCCTTTTTACTTTTTGATGAGTGTGTCTGCAAGAGTAATAGTTGCCTGCTGTGCTTTAATAAAGCTATTTATTGGTTTGCTTGATGGTCTATTTGTAGATTGATACTTTTCTATTGCGGGCAGCGTTTGAGTAATTTTTAATACTAAATGCAGATCGTTTAATGTAACCTTATTCTTATCAAGTTGGGCCAACAGGGCTTTTTGCTTAAGCATGCTTTTATCATATCTAGCTAAGCTTTCTTTAACCAATAATTTAATTTTATCTCTTAAAACCGAATCCTTGATTTGGTTAACCTTGCCATCTGCGCTACCATAATAATTTAGGTTTTTTTGACTAAAGGAATAGAAATTTGCAGTTGAATCCGATCCGGTTTTTCCTAGTATATCTATTTTTGTTTCAAGATCAGTTAGTTGAGGAGAGTTTTTAGCTATTTCGGTATATAATTCATCTACTAAATCAGTATAGCCTCTTTTTGATAACAAGGCGCCTGAAGCGCCATCGTTTTGTAAGGCTTCTGGAGTATCGTTTTCTTTGGTTGATTTTTTGTCTGAACAAGAGAAGAGCATAAAAACGCTCATTAAAAATAAGATGACATTTGTTTTCATAGCATAAATTATAACTAAATATATGCTTTTATACGCTATTGGAAACTACCCCCAAACAAATAAACCCGAGGATAGCGGATACGTAACGAACATCAGGAAAAATTGCCATGAAACACTGACATACGTTTACAAATCCGTCGATAGATTCAGTATAAGTACTAAATATTAATTCAATTTATAAGGAACAACCAACTGAAATTCTGGAATTTCTACTTTGAAACTGGTTTCTTGAACTAAGTTGTGCATGGTATAATTGCCTCGCATACTGCCTATATCGGTTTTTAGGTTGCAGCCAGAAACATACGCATAACTTTCTCCTGGCTCTATTACAGGCTGTATGCCCACTACGCCTTCGCCTTCCACTTCCCTTACAGTTCCGTTGCTATCGAAAATAAACCATTTTCTACGCATCAATTGAATGGTATGGTCTGATAAATTCTCAACTTCTATACGATAAGCGAACATGAAATGCTCGTTTGCAGGATTAGAATGTTCATCTTGGTAAATGGTTTCTACCGAAATTTTTACACCTTCTGTTATTGCTGTAACCATTTGATAAATTTATTAAATGCTTTTCAATAATCAAGCCATTTCTGAAAAAGGCCAAATATGCTCATACTTTTCTGCCACTTCTGCCAATATCTGATGGATATTTTCTATATTTTCTTCTTTAACCAATAGCATTCTATATTGCTTAAAATCTGGCAAACCTTTAAAATAATTGGCATAATGGCGTCTCATTTCAAAAACACCAACTTTTGGGCCCTTCCACTCAATAGATTTATCTAAGTGGGTACGGCAAGCAGTAATTCTTTCTTCTAACGTTGGGCCTGGCAAAATTTCGCCGGTTTTAAAGAAATGCTTTACTTCACGGAAAATCCATGGATAACCGATTGCGGCTCTTCCAATCATAATTCCATCAACTTCATATTCTAATCGCCAGTTTGCAGCTTTAACAACACTATCAACATCGCCATTGCCAAAAATTGGAATTTTAATACGTGGATTACGTTTAATCTCTCTAATTAATGTCCAATCTGCTTCGCCTTTGTATAGTTGTGCTCTTGTACGACCATGAATAGTTAAGGCTTGAATGCCGATATCCTGTAATCGTTCTGCAACTTCTTCAACATTTTTAGTATTATCATCCCAACCTAAACGGGTTTTAACAGTAACTGGCAGATGTGTTGCTTTTACAACGGCTTCTGTCATTTTTACCATTTTATCAATGTCTTGCAGCAGGGCTGAACCAGCACCACGACAAGCTACATTTTTAACTGGGCAACCATAATTGATATCCATTAAATCTGGACCGGCAAGTGTTGCAATCTCGGTTGCCTCACGCATGCTTTCAATATCGCTACCAAAAATTTGGATTCCAATTGGTCTTTCGTATTCAAAAATATCTAGTTTTTTTCGGCTCTTTGCAGCATCACGGATTAATCCTTCTGAAGAAATAAACTCCGTGTACATTAAATCTGCCCCACCTTGTTTGCACACATAACGGAAAGGCGGATCACTCACATCTTCCATCGGTGCCAACAATAAAGGGAACTCCCCTAAATCAATATTTCCTATCTTTACAGACATTTTTCTATCTTCAAACCAAAATTAATTGTACAAAGGTACGGAAATTACAAATAATGCAATATATACCACCAGTTAAGGAAGAAAATCATCCATTTTTACAGCTTTTAATATTAGGAGTAAGCGCATTTATCGGCTTAATAATTTTTATAATTATTGGGTTTGTGATCTGTTTAGCTATTTATGGCTTTGATTTACTTCAAAATATGGATTGGATGACGGGTAAAGGATTAAAGAATATCGGTGCACTAAAAATTTTAGTTACCGCCCAACAAATCGGTTTATTTTTAGTACCGGCAATTGTACTATCCATTTTTGAAGGTAAAGCGCCACAGAATTTTTATGGGATGAAAGCCCCTAAGCTTAACCTTCTGTTGATTGTATTTCTGCTAATGCTTTGTTCTATTCCATTTATGGGGCTTATTAATGAATGGAATATGGCAATGCATTTGCCCGACTTTTTAAGCGGATTAGAAAAATGGATGCGTAAATTAGAAGATGATGGGATGCTTACCACTAAAGCTATTTTAGCAGGAAGTTCTATTGGCGCACTACTCATTAACCTATTGGTGATAGCGGTAACTCCAGCAATTTGTGAAGAAATTATATTTAGGGGCGGCCTACAGAGAACCTTTTTAAGATGGATCAAAAATCCGCACGTAGCCATCTGGACATCGGCAATTATTTTTAGCACCATACATTTTCAGTTTTTTGGCTTCTTCCCAAGGTTATTTTTAGGTGCAGCATTTGGTTACATCTATTTTTGGACTGGCAGCCTTTGGTATGCTGCATTTGCCCATTTTTTAAACAATGGCTATGCGGTTACAGTAGCGTGGTACATGCAAAGAAACAATTTACCTATTGATAAAGCCGATGATATGAACATGGCGTGGTATGGCTATTTAATTAGTGCAATATTAACCCTAGCTTTGTTCTGGATTTTAAAAGAAAAAGCTAAAGACAAGTCAACCCATTAATTTTGTCTAATATCTCAATACTTATATCTCAAATCTAATAATGAAAACAAGGGCAATAACCGCTTTCTTTTTTACCATTGTAATGCTTGGTTCTATTTTTTTAGGAGCTTACACCTTTACGTTCTTTTACCTTGCATTGAGCATTATCTCTTTATTGGAGTTTTATAAAATGGTAAAAATGGGAGGTATTCGTCCACATAGAAATGTGGGAGTTGCCGCAGCAGCTATTATTTTTTTACTTACAGCTGGTTATCATTTTTTTGAGTACGAACTTAAATACCTATTGTTAATTATTCCGCTCATTTTCTCTGTCTTTATTTTAGAGCTATACAAAAAGAACAAAATCCCATTTGCTAATATTTCCTACACTTTTGTGGGCTTTATCTACGTTACGGTTCCTTTCTCCTTCTTTTTCTCGTTGGGCTTTCTAGTAGATTTTAGCAATTACAACTACCATTTACCCCTAGCTTTTTTATTATTGCTTTGGGCTAGTGATACGGGTGCTTATTTATTTGGGGTAAAGTTTGGAAAAACCCGTTTATTTGAACGCCATTCGCCAAAAAAATCTTGGGAAGGCTTTTTTGGCGGAATGTTTACCAGCGTTGCTGTTTCTTATTTAATCTCCTTAAATTTTACAGAAATGAACCCATTAATTTGGGGTGGAATGGCTGTCCTAATCGTATGTTTTGGTACGCTTGGCGATTTAGTAGAGTCTATGCTTAAGCGCAGCTTGGACGCCAAAGACTCTGGCAGTTTTTTACCTGGTCATGGTGGTTTTTTAGATCGATTTGATGGTTTACTAATTGCTGCACCAGTAGTATATGTGTATTTATATCTGATCCTTTATTAGTGGCTATTTAATTACCTGTACTGGTTTTTTATGTTCATCAATAGCTACAAAAGTAAAATCACCATGTACGGCTAGTTCCCTGCCTTCAGCATACATTTGTTCGATATAAATTTCTACATTAACTTTTAAACTGGTATTGCCCACTTTGGTTACTTTGCCAATCAGTTCCACAATAGTACCTGCTGGGATGGCTTTTTTAAAATCAATCCTGTCGCTACTTACAGTAACCATAATTTGCCTGCTAAACCTAGTTGCGGTAATAAAGGCAACTTCATCCATCATGTGCATGGCTGTACCGCCAAACAAAGTGTCATAATGGTTAGTAGTATTAGGGAAAACTGCTTTGAAAATACTAGTTTTTGAGGAGATAATTCTTTCTTCTAATGTCATTTTGTATGGATTTGTTACGGCTAAACTCTATAACTATATAGATTGTGTAATTTGTGGGTGTTTTTTAAGGTAAAAGTAACATTTCATAATTAATTAATCTTTTTAGCATCAACTTATCAAAGATTAATGATGTTTTAGCCATGTAACAAATTTACAGCATGCCTAATTCAATTCATTTTCTGTTATATATTTGATACAACCATCAAACATTCCAGATTATGATCAAAAACTACTTAAAATCTTTAGGAGTAGCGTTTTTAATGGCAAACAGTTTTGCTGCGCTTGCCCAAGAAGTGCCCTCCCCTAAATCGCATTTTGGCTTTAACATTGGCGATGATTACCAATTGGCTAATTACACCCAAACTGAAGCTTATTTTAAAAAGCTAGCTGCCGCCTCTAACCGTGTAAAATTGGTTGATATCGGCAAAACGGAAGAAGGCAGGTCGCAATATATGCTAATCATTACTTCGCCAGAGAACCACAAAAATCTTGCTAAGTATAAAGAGATTTCGCAGAAATTAGGACGTGCAGAAGGCCTAAGCAAAGAACAAGCGAAAGCTTTGGCTGCAGAAGGCAAAGCCGTAGTTTGGATTGATGGGGGCTTGCATGCTAACGAAACAGTGGGCGCACACCAATTAATTGAAACGGCTTATAATCTAATTAGTAGAACCGATGCCGAAACCACCAAGATTTTGGACAATGTGATTGTGTTAATGACACATGCCAATCCGGATGGTCAAGAGTTACAAAGCGATTGGTATATGAGGGAGAAAGATCCAAAGAAAAGATCCTTAAGCGGACTTCCTCGTTTGTACGAAAAATATGCCGGTCATGATAACAATAGGGATTTCTTTATGCTTAATCTTAAAGAAACTCAAAATATGGGCCGCCAACTTTTTGTAGAGTGGATCCCTCAAATTATGTACAACCACCACCAAGCTGGCCCTGCGGGTACCGTAGTTGCTGGCCCTCCATATCGCGATCCATATAACTATGTTTTCGACCCAATGGTGTTAACCAGTTTAGATGCCGTTGGCGCTGCCATGCACAACAGAATGAACGTAGAAGGCAAACCTGGTTATACGCAACGTGGTGGATCAGTATTTTCTACTTGGTACAATGGTGGTTTACGTACCACAACCTATTTCCATAACATGATTGGTTTATTAACGGAGATTGTAGGTAGCCCAACACCATCAGATATTCCCTTGGTTCCATCTCGTTTACTGCCAAATGGAGATTCTCCCAATCCGGTTTTACCGCAAAAATGGTATTTTAAAAATTCTATAGATTATTCGGTTTCTTTAAACTATGCGGTGCTAAATTATGCGCAACGCTACAGTGATGAGCTATTGTTCAATATCTATCAAATGGGTAAAAACTCCATAGATAGAGGTAGCAAAGACACTTGGTCTTTCTCTCCTAAAAAGATTGATGCCATAAATGATGCTTATCAAAAAGATAGAAATACAAGTGCAACAACAACACCTGGCGGCAATTTTGCTGGCGCAAGAGGCATGTCTGTAAAATATTTAGACACGGTAATGAAAGCACCGAAAAACAGAGATCCAAGAGGCTATATTTTATCTGCAGACCAACCTGATTTTACTACAGCCATTCGTTTTTTAAATGCACTAATTAGAACAGGCATTGTTGTGCATAAAGCAACTTCTGCATTTACCGTTGCAGGTAAAAATTATCCTTCTGGAAGCTATGTTGTAAAAACTGATCAGGCATTCCGTCCACATGTCTTAGATATGTTTGAGCCTCAAGATCACCCTAACGATTTTAAATATGAAGGCGGCCCTCCGGTAGCGCCTTATGATGCAGCAGGTTGGACTTTGGCTTATTTAATGCATGTTAAGTTTGATAGGATACAAGATAAATTTGATGGTCCTTTTGAAAAATTGCCACATGGCGAGTTGTTAAAAGCTACACCAAAACCACTTCCTTCTGGTAGTGGATACGTACTGAGCGCAGCTGCAAATGAAAGTTTCTTAGCTGTAAACGAACTGTTAAAAGGTGGTGCTGAAGTTTTCAGAAATACAGCTGATGGATCATTTTATGTTCCAGCTTCTGCAAAAGCGAAAAACATATTAGACAAAGCAGAGCATGGATTTGGAATGAGGGTTACTGCAGCTTCTAAACCAGCAAAAGCAGTTAAAATTACGCCTTCTCGTATCGCTATTTGGGATACTTATGGTGGCTCTATGGATTCTGGTTGGATCCGTTTTATTATGGAACAATACCATTTTGATGCTACGGTAATTTATCCTCCAGATATTGATGCTGGAAACTTAAAGAGCAAATATGATGTGATTGTTTTTGTAGATGGTTCTATCCCTGCTTATAACCCAAATGCTACTGCAACAGCTGCTGGTGCAAGAGGTGGCTTTAGTGGCCCTGCTCCAGAGACCATCCCTGAAGAATATAGAGCTCGTATTGGTAGAATGAGCCAAGATAAATCTATCCCTCAACTCAAAGCATTTTTAGAAGCAGGCGGAGAAGTGGTTACCATTGGTACTGCAACTAATTTAGCTGCACACTTAGGCTTACCTGTTCGCAATGCGATGGTTGAACTGGTAAATGGAACAGAAAGAAGATTGCCTGCAGAAAAATATTACGTACCCGGTAGCGTATTAAACATTGCTGTAGATAAAACACAGAGCGCAAACTGGGGAATGGAAAATACTGCAGATGTATATTTTGACAATAGCCCTGTATTTAAATTAAGTGCTGATGCCGTTTCTAGTGGAAAAATTAAACCTTTAGCTTGGTTCCCTAATGCTACACCATTACGTAGTGGTTGGGCTTGGGGCCAGAGCTATTTACAAGATGGGGTTGCGGCTTTTGAAGCGGATTATGGCAAAGGAAAATTTTTTGCCTTTGGTCCGGAAATTACCTTTAGAGCACAAACCCACGGCACATTTAAGTGGATGTTTAATCAATTGTATAAGTAAATTTTCAGCATTAACACACTAAGAAATAAGACTACATGGCATTCTTTGTGCTTTTGTGGTTAATTTAACAAACGCCGAAAACCCAGCTAACATTTATGTTGGCTGGGTTTTTACTTTTAGCTTACTATTAAAAATTTTCTCTCGCTTACCTTTGCGCTATGAAAGTAGAAATTTGGTCTGATGTGATGTGCCCGTTTTGCTATATAGGCAAAAGACATTTTGAAAAAGCGATAGAAAAATTGCCATTTAAAAATGATATCGAAATTGAGTGGAAAAGTTTTCAGCTTAATCCAGAATATCATAACACAACAAACGAAGATTTGTATACCTATCTAGCTAGAGCTAAAGGAATGTCTGTAGCACAAGCTAAACAGATGACAGGACAGGTTGAAGATATGGCTTCAAATGTTGGTTTAGATTTAAACTTTGCAACCAATGTTCCTGCAAATTCATTTGATGCGCACCGGTTTTTACATTTCGCAAAAAGTAAAGGTTTGCAAGACGAAGCCGAAGAAGCTTTATTTAACGCCCATTTCATGGGGGCAAAAGACATAGCAAAACATGAAACGCTAATCAGCATAGCTGAAGATCTAGGTTTAGATAGAGCCGAAACTTTAAAGGTTTTGCAGAGCGAAGATTTTGCCGAAGCCGTGCGTTATGATGTTTATGAAAGTCAACAATTGGGCGTTAGAGGTGTTCCGTATTTTGTATTTGATAGGAAATATGCCTTGTCTGGTGCACAACCAATTCCAGCTTTCGAACAGGCAATTGTGCAAAGTTTTACCGAATGGCAAGCTACGCAACCTCAAACAGAGTTAAAATCACTAAATAAAAATGGCGATGCCATTTGTGATGAAAATGGTTGTGAGATTTAGTTGGCTAAGTCTTCATTTTGACATAACGCAACGAGGACAAATCTGTTTTTGCCCAACTCTTCCAGAACATTGACTTTTGCTAAAGTGACGTGAAGATTTGTCTCCCGAGGAAATCAGAGTCGAAAGGACGGCAGGGCATACAGGATTACTTCTTCAATCCCTGCAGTAAATACTCCAAACCATTTAATTTAATTTCGTACATGGTTCCTAATAGTTGCCCTAACTTACCAGGCGGAAAACCTTTGCTATGAAACCACACGAGATAACTTTCCGGTAATCTTGAAATGATCCAACCCTTATATTTACCAAAAGGCATCTGCATGGTAATCAATTCGTTTAATATTTGAGGATCCATTATTTTTGAGTAAGGTTAGTTAATAGTTGATAGACAATAGTATATGGCTTGGGCATTTGCTATGAACTATTAGCCATCAATCAGGTGCAATTACTACAAAACCATTTCTAGCATTTCTATTGCTTCATCCACATTGTTAATGTTATCAAAAGAAATTCTGAGGCTATCTTTAACTTCTTTTAAGTTACACAAACGAGGGTGTATTTGTGCAAAAGCTAATATTTTATTAAAAACTTCCGAATCAAAAAACCTCGATTGTTTATCGCTAACAAAATAACCACGTAAAATATTTTTCTTAAAACTGAGTTTCTCAAAACCTAAACGTTTACCTACCCATTGCAAACGTAATACTTTGAGCATGGCTTTAACCTGCTGCGGTACCGGACCAAAACGATCCTTCAACTCCTGTTCAAACGCCATCAGCTGGCTATCATTTTCTAGTTTAGATAATTCGGTATAAAGGTTATATCGTTCGGTAATGCTTGTTACATAACCATCTGGAATGTGCATTTCCAAATCAGTATCAACTTGGGTAAAGTTTACGAAAGCCCGAGCTGGCTCGTCTTTAAACAGATCTTTAAACTCTGCATCCTTCAATTCTTGAATAGCTTCGTCCAAGATTTTATTGTACATCTCGAAGCCAATTTCTGCGATAAATCCACTTTGTTCGCCACCCAATAGGTTTCCGCTTCCTCTAATATCCAAATCACGCATGGCGATGTTAAAACCACTGCCCAAATCAGAAAACTCTTCAATGGCGCTTAATCTTTTTCTCGCTTCGTTAGTTAAGGTTGATAAAGGCAAACTTAACAAATAACAGAATGCTTTTTTGTTAGAACGACCAACCCTACCACGCATTTGGTGCAAATCGCTTAGCCCAAACATGTGTGCATGGTTAATGATAATGGTATTTGCGTTAGGAATATCCAAACCTGCCTCTATAATTGTGGTAGCTACCAAAACATCCTTTTCACCATTAATAAAATCGAGCATCACATCTTCCAGCTGGTCGCCATCTAATTGCCCGTGTGCAATGCCAATTCTGGCTTTTGGCACTAGTTTTTGTATCAATCCGCCTAACTGGGGCAAATCATTAACCCGGTTATGGATAAAGAAAACTTGTCCGCCTCTATCTAATTCAAACTGCACCGCTTCCTGTATCAGTTTATCATTAAAAACATGTAATTCTGTATTAACCGCTTGCCTATTTGGTGGTGGAGTACTCATTATAGATAAATCTCGAGCACCCATTAAAGAGAAATGCAAGGTTCTCGGAATTGGAGTAGCTGTTAAGGTTAGTGTATCTACATTTACACGTAAAGCACGTAATTTTTCTTTAGCTGCAACACCAAATTTCTGTTCTTCATCAATAATCATGATGCCAAGATCCTTAAACTTCACATCTTTGCTCAATAAGCGATGTGTGCCAATTACGATATCTACTTTTCCTTGCGCAACACGCTCTAAAGTATCTTTAATTTGTTTACTTGTTTTAAAACGATTAATATAATCTACCGTACAAGGAAACTCCTTTAAACGAGAAGAAAACGTTTTAAAATGCTGTAATGCTAAAATAGTAGTTGGCACCAAAACCGCAGCCTGTTTACCATTTGCCACAGCTTTAAATGCTGCACGAATGGCAATTTCCGTTTTTCCAAAACCCACATCACCACAAACCAATCTATCCATTGGGTGTGGCGCTTCCATATCTTTTTTAACGTCGGCAGTTGCCTTAACCTGGTCTGGTGTATCTTCGTATATAAATGATGCTTCGAGTTCTGTTTCTAAATAACCGTCTGGCGAAAATGCCGTACCCACTTGAGCCTTACGCATTGCATAAAGCTTAATTAGATCTCGGGCAATGTCTTTAACTTTTTTTTTTGTGGTTTTTTTGAGTTTGTCCCAAGCTTCGGTGCCTAACTTGTTCATTTTAGGCTGCGTGCCATCTTTTCCGCTAAATTTCGCAATGCGATTTAGCGAGTTAATGTTCACATATAACAAATCATTATCAGCATAAACCAAACGGATCATCTCTTGGATTTTTCCATTAACCTCTACTTTTTCTAATCCAGCATATTTACCAATACCATGATCAATATGTGTAACAAAATCGCCTGGCTTTAGTTCACGTAAATCTTTCAGCGTAATTGCCTGACTACGTTGATAACCTTTTTTTAATTGGTATTTATAGAAACGATCAAAAATCTGATGATCTGTATAGAAAGCTACATGCTGACCAGCGTCTAAAAAGCCTTCTCTTAATGGGATATTAACTGGAGTAAACTTCGCTGTTTTATCTATATCATCTAAAATGGCATATAAACGCTCGGTTTGCTTGGTAGAATTGGTAAAAATGAAGTTATGAATATTTAGCTTTTCATTCTCTTTTAAATTTTTGATCAGCAAATCAAAATCTTTATTAAAAGATGGTTGAGGTTTGGTTTCAAATTGGATAATATTTTCTGTTTGATAGAAAAATTGCTTACCAAACTCTACTACCGCAAAGTCCTGAAAAAGATCCGACATCATTTTCTCATCTGTAAAAGAGAACTTCGGATCTAACCAATTCGGATTTTGTTGTTTATCAGCTAAGGTTAATGCTTTCCAAAGCTCAACTGCCTTCTTATAACCTCCTTTAACAATATCAACAGTATATTCTACATCTTTAAACCAAAGCTGAGTGTCTTTTTCAATATAATCTAATAAGCTGATGTTATTTTCAGTTAAAAACTTTGCTTGTACGTTTGGTACAATGGTCAAGCTTTTTACATCATCAACCGAAAGTTGGCTTTCGATTTCGAATGTTCTGATGCTTTCTATAATATCGCCAAAAAACTCAATTCGATAAGGCAATTCGTGCGAGAAAGAGAAAATATCAACTATACCACCCCGAATAGAGAACTGACCTGGTTCGTAAACAAAATCGGCTCTTTCAAAATCGTACTCAAATAAAAACTCATTTATAAAATCGATACTTAAGCTAGCCCCTAAGCTAATCTCTAATGTATTTTTCTCTAAAACAGATCTATCAATAACTTTCTCAGCCAAGGCCTCTGGGTAGGTAACCACAATTTTCCCGTATTCAGATTGGTGGTTTAACTCGTTAAGCACTTCGGCTCTAGCCAAAACATTGGCAGTATCTATTTGGGTAAACTCAAAAGCTTTTCTAAATGACGAGGGAAATAGCAAAACTTCCTTTCCTAAAATCCCTTCTAAGTCCGACAAGAAATAAGCCGCTTCTTCCCTATTTGGGAGAATAAATAATTGAGGTTTATGCAGCAAAAAGTAAGTTGCTATGGCAATAACAGCATCGGCAGAACCCACCAATCCCTTTAATTGGGTTTTGCTGCCCTTTCCCTTGTTCAACGATTGTGCTGTTGCAACAACACGCTCATCTGTTTTGTATCTATTAATCAGGTCGCGAATGTTCACTATGTAAAGGTAGAAAAAGTATTGCGTATTGAGTTATGAGAATTGATATATCAGACAAACACTTAAGCGTAAAAAATGTTCTTAAATCTCCTATCTAACTTTTATAGCTTTATGGGAAGCGCAAATTAATGCAAAACATATTGTGCAGTCCCGCTTTGTGCATTTACGCTTCGCTGCGTCATTCTTCCTTGCTGCAGGGTAACGCTGCAATCGGGGCTAAAGGGCAAGTGCTGTTCTGGAATTAAGTGTTAATTGTCCATAAGCAGACTTTTAAATTTATCATATTCTTGCCTAGAGATTATTTTGATTTTCTTGAGCCAAAATAAATTTTCTAACTGCGCTTCTTTAGATAAATCACGATCAATGTCCGTATACTTTTCTCTCAAATAGTTTTTAGTTCGGCTGGTTAGTTCTTCTAAAAAAACATTCACAGTTTGTTTATTACGGTTTAAAAGTTTAATAGCACCTCCATTTGCGGTATCAATAAAAACATATTTAATTCTACCTAACAGGGTAACTATTAGAAAAACAATAAAAAATATTGCAGAAACAGGAAGAAGACCTTTATAAATCCCATTTGGATTATCATAAACTCCCATCATTGATTTTAACATGACCAATGCAGAAGCTATACAAACAAAAAGGTTAAAATTATCAGTTTTTACTTGTCTGGTAATATTCCAGAATGAAATTTCTTCGTAAGCTATAAATAACTGTTTTGTATTTAAAATATTTCCATAGGTGTATAAAATGCCATTGTCTTTTAAATCAATTCTTATTTTATGGAAAAGGTATTTTTGATCAAGATAATCCATGATAGCGAAAATGTAATAATAAGCAATTGACCATGCACAAACAAGATGTTGACATTCTGTTCTGATACTTTTATAATGCTATTTATATTTAATTATTTAGGTTATAGGGCGCATAACTTTGTTTATAAACCCGACAGTAGCGGCAGCCCCGAATTTTCATGAGGGCTACAGCGAATGGCGGGGCTGCTGTCTGCCAAAACACGATGCCATTCGTTTCCAAATCATCTCAATATTTACAATTTAACGCTGTTTGTATTCGTTCTCTACCTCGGTTATAATCATGCTTGGATTACTAATTGCATATTTAAATGAAATCGAATCTCCTGTATTTAAACCTTTGGAATCATCCCAGCCTCCAACATATTCATAAGCAACACCATTAATTTTGTAGCTAACATAAACCGAATGTCCTTTGTAATGAAACATTTTTGTGATAACGCCTTTTCCATATTTATATCCACGTTGAACAATTGTAATCCTTTCCTTATCTTCTTCTTCCCCGCTGTTAACATACAAATAAACAATGCTGATTAGCACACCCATCATTATTACGAATGTTAAACCAACTTTTAGCTTGTTCATATTTGTAAAAATAGAATTTTGTATCCTTTTTATGAAGTATAATAGAATTTCGAAATAACTTTATAAAGCGATTGTCGGAGTTTGTCGATATTTTTTTTCAGTTCGTCGAGTACAGTTTATTTGCAGTAACAAAAAACTTATCATTGTTTCTAATTAATATAAAACGAGAAACATGAAACACTTTAAAAGCTTTCCGCTAGAATTATTTTTCTGGATTACGGCTTTGGTGTTGTTAGCAACTGCCAACCCACATGAACATCATTTTACCCTATGCCCGCTAGCAAATTTAGGGATAGATTGGTGCCCGGGATGTGGATTAGGAAGATCGATAACAGCATTGTTTCACGGAGATGTAAATGCAAGCTTTAGCCATCATTGGTTTGGTATACCCGCTTTGATGTTAATAGGTTACCGCATTTATGAACTTACTAAACAATTAACAAATAGAAAAAAGGAATTTAATTTAAAATATAAGGAGGACTGATTATGTTTGACGCACAATTTATGGCATTGCCTGGCATTACCCCACAAGAGTATAGTTACTTACAAACTGCCACAAACGGTTTAGGTGAGCAACAAGTAAGAACTTTTTTAATGATTTATACTGGAAAAAGAAAAAATCCAAGTGATATGTTGTTATTCTGTGTAATCGGATTGTTTTTGGTTCCAGGCTTACAAAGATTTATAGTTGGCCAAATAGGCATGGGAATTCTTTATCTCTTCACAGCAGGTCTATGTTTCATCGGCTCGATAATAGACCTTATTAACCATAAGGAACTAGCTTTTGAACACAACCAACGCATGGTTTTTGAAAGTTTACAAATGACAAGAATGGGTTCATTTTAATAGCAGCACCCAACCCTCCCCCGAAAGGGAGGGCTTAAAGCCAAATAAATAATCCTTATCTGTTTTAAAGCGGGTAAGGATTTACTATTTTTATACCATGAAGTTATTTGAGATTACCAATTTTTTAGAAGGTATTGCCCCCTTAAATTATCAAGAAGATTACGATAACTCTGGCTTAATTGTTGGCCAGGGCAATGATGAAATTAGTTCAGCTCTTGTGGCACTAGATTGTACAGAACAAATTGTGGATGAGGCTATCGCTAAAAATTGCAATCTAATTATCACCCACCACCCTATTGTATTTAAAGGCTTAAAAAAATTTAATGGCAAAACTTATGTAGAACGTGTGGTATTAAAAGCCATCAAAAATAACATCGCTTTATATGCTATACATACCAATTTAGACCATGTTGCGAATGGCGTAAGTGCTGAAATCTGCAAACGTTTAGGCATTGTTAATGGTAAAATACTTGCACCAAAAAATAACTTATTAAAAAAACTGGTTACATTTTGCCCTACAGCAAATGCCCATGAAGTGAGAAATGCACTATTTGCAGCAGGAGCTGGAGATATTGGCAATTACAGCGACTGTAGTTTTAATGCAGAAGGAACAGGAACATTTAAGGCCGGCCCAGACACAAACCCTTTTGTTGGAGAACGGGAAAATCAGCACCATGAGCCAGAAGTAAGGATAGAGACCATTTTTAAGGTGCAGGATGAGCGAAAAGTATTGTTGGCTCTGTTAGAAAACCATCCCTACGAAGAAGTTGCCTACGATATCTATGCGCTATCTAATAAATTAGCTAGCGTTGGCGCTGGTATGGTGGGCTGGTTACCAGAAGAAATTGATTCTATGGACTTTTTGCATCTGGTAAAGGATAAAATGCAAGCTAAAGTAATTAGGCATACTTCACTTTTAACAAAAAAGATTAAAAAAGTAGCCGTTTGTGGTGGATCTGGTAGCTTCTTATTGAAAGATGCCATTGCAGCAGATGCAGATGCTTTTATTACTGCAGATTTTAAATACCATGAATTTTTTGATGCAGAAGAGCAACTCATGATCTGTGATATTGGACATTACGAAAGTGAACAATTTACATCTAATTTGTTGATAGATAATATTCAAGAAAAATTTCCTAACTTTGCAATCCGTTTAACGGAGCATAATACAAACCCCATAAATTATTTCATTTAATGGAACAAACAGTAGAGCAAAAGCTAAAAGCTTTATACGAATTACAAAACATACACACCAAGATTGATAAAATTCGTCAGGTAAGAGGTGAATTACCAATGGAAGTTGCTGATTTAGAGGACGAAGTAGCTGGATTAGAAACTCGTATACAAAAAATCAAAGCTGAATTAGACGATACTGAAGATGCAATTGTTAACCGTAAAAACATGATCAAAGATGCACAAGCTTTGATCAAGAAATACGAAAAACAATTAGAAGATGTAAAAAACAACCGTGAATACGATGCTTTAACTAAAGAAGTTGAGATTCAAAATCTAGATATCCAGGTTTCTGAGAAGAAAATTAAAGAACATGGTTTCGAGATTGCTTCTAAAACTGAGATCTACGATCAGGCTTTAGCTAACATAGAAGCTAGAAAAGGCGATTTAGAAGTTAAAAAAGGTGAATTAGCAACAATTACCTCAGAAACTGAAAAAGAAGAACAAGCATTGGTTAAAAAAGCAGATAAAGCAGAAACTCAAATTGAAGAGCGTTTGTTAACGGCTTACCACAGATTAAGAGGTAATGCAGTAAATGGCTTAGCTGTAGTAACTATCGATAGAGATTCATGTTCAGGTTGTTTCAACCAAATTCCACCTCAACGTCAATTAGATATCCGTCAACGTAAAAAAGTAATTGTTTGCGAACATTGCGGAAGAATTTTAGTTGATGAGGCACTAACTCAAGAGTTAGCAGAAGCGTAACAATCAACCAAATATAATTTTAAAGGCTAGATGAAAATCTGGCCTTTTTTATGCATTAGTGATTAACGTATACCATAAGCAAATCCAATACTTGGATAAAGTTTACCTACTTTTAAAACTAAGCCTTTGTTTATTTGGTTAAGCTGATGCGCATATTCTAGACCAGAAAATAATCTATGACGCCTAGTAAGTTCGTAAGAGATATCCAACCCCGTGTTTAAATATTTTAAATTAAAATATTCCTCTTTTTTAATCGCAATTACATTTTTTGAATAGCCAAAACTTGGCCAAAATGCAATAACATGACCTTTTTTATTGGTTTCTATACCATATGTTAATTGATAGCTTGAAGTAGTGTTTCGTATGCCGCCTAAACCATAATTTGAATTACCAGCTAAACTGAAGAAAAGATTATGATAAAGCCTAAATTGGTAAGTTGCACCAAGAGTATAATTGCTTATATCTTTTAAATCCTTGCCAAGGATAGTTTGATTACTTGCAAAAGTTATTGGTGTTCTACCAGCTCGCAATACCATTCTGACATTGTCATTAGCCAAATAATTGAAAATCTTTGCAAGGATATTTTTCATCTCGTTCCGTTTCTTACTTGCTAATGAATCTGCCGCAGTAGTTACTGGGATTTCAACTTTCGTAAGCTCGCCAGTATCTTCTAAAGATCTAAACTTGCCTTCATACTTTTTCCAGAGGCTGTCTGTGCCAATATTATTTATTTTAATATCTTGTGAATAGGTTTGAATAACTTCAGCATACTTTAATGGGCTTGCGTTTATAGTATCTAACTCATTAGCTATATAATCAACTCTGAAAGTGTATCGCTCGTCTTTATATTGTTTAAATGTGTTGCGTTTTATCATATACCACCCTTGTTTTGTATCCTTATATTCAACATGCGCAGAGAAGTACCTCCCAGAATTACGAAATAATGGTTTCGGGTCAACTCTAATCATATTGACCGCTACGATGGCTAATGAATTGGTATCGATAAATAAAGTGCCTTTGTAATTGCTATTCTTTTTCGAGATAAAGTTTAATACAAAAGTTTTGTAGCCATTATAATTAACAGTATCATCTACCTTAAAATGATAATCTTTAATTTTCCTAATATCCAAAACAGGGTTGTCATTTTTAACAAAATCATAGGTAGGCACTAAATATCCATTTACCCACTTCATATTCTCTTCGTCCTGCTTTTCTATGCGGTAAGTGTTAGATTTATTCTGTACTAGAGCAACTTCTATTTTCTTATTTTTTGCTTGGTAACCAGGGTGATAAACGTCTATTATGGCGCTGTTTTCATACAAACTATTGGTAGTAGCTGCGGCACTATCTAAATGATAAATTCTTAAAATTCCTTTAACCATAAATGGTTTAGCCATATAGTTTTTTGGTATCCTTTCTATAACTCTTTTTATAAGTGGTTTTTCTGCTGAGAAAACAAGCTCGTTTAATACCAAAGTTTCCTTACTTAATTTTATAAGCTTAAGGTTGTTTATATTGGTTACTTTTTTCTTAGCATAACCAATAGAACTGAATTGTACTCCATACTTTGTTATGGAATCTTTTGGAATGGCTAGAATGAATTTACCCATAAAATCTGTACGGGTTTTGTACCAACCAACAGTAATGGTTACATTAGAAATGGGTGTTCTGTCTGCTTCGTCTATAACATTACCAACCATTTGCCCTTTTGCCGACAGGCCAGAAGTAAACCAAATGAGAGATAGAATAAGAGGTAATTTAAATGAGGCAGAAATTTTCATTAATTTTTAGACGTATAGGAGTAAACCTAAGCATTTAAATTAAAATAGCCTCACAAATGTGGATTGAAAAAATTTAAATAATCTAAAACTTATATACAATTGCATTGATATGCATTCCGGCACCTACAGAAGCAAATACAGCATATTGTCCTTTTTCTACCTTATATCCTTTTACTTTTCCTGCTAACACTAAATCTATTAAAGTTGGTATGGTAGCAACAGAACTATTACCTAGCCAAGAAATGGTCATAGGTACTAAATTTTCAGGAACAGAGTCTAAGTCATATAGTTTAAATAAGCGCTTCATAATGGCATTATCCATTTTTCCGTTAGCCTGGTGAATGAAAACCGTTTTGATCTGATCTAATGATATTCCCGATTTATCTATTGCTTTTTTAACTACTTGGGGCACATTGATAACTGCAAACTCATACAATTTACGCCCATTCATTTTTAAATAGGTATTACCATTCTTCTCTTCAGGGTTATTACTATTTCCCATTACTAGAAGCGAAGCAAATGGCCCTGCAAAAGTTTGGGTTTTGTGTGCAATAATACCAATCGGCTCTTCAGATTCCTTGGCTTCAAAAATAACCGCTCCTGCTCCGTCAGAAAAAATCATGCTATCTCTATCATGCGGATCAATAATTCTTGATAAAGTTTCTGAGCCAATTACCAAAACCTTCTTTGCATCCCCACTCCTAATCAAATAATCTGCCTGTATAGCCCCTTGTACCCAACCTGGGCAGCCAAAAATAATATCATAAGCTACACAATCAGGATTTTCAATTTCCAGCTCTTGTTTAACTTTTGCTGCTAATGCCGGCAACATATCCATGCGATTAGAGCCTGCCTTAACGTCTCCAAAGTTGTGGCAAAAGATAATATGGTCTAGTGTCTCTTTATCTACTCCAGCGTTAACTAATGCTTTTTGAGCAGCTAATGTAGCGATGTTGCTATTCTCCAAATTATCATCTACATACCTACGCTCTACAATTTCTGTAATTTCACTAAACTTGTGGATAATCTCCGTATTTTCTTTGTCAAGCTTTACGCCGTTATCAAAAAAAGCTGAATCCATAAAATGGTCGCCAGAGATAATATTTTCAGGAATGTAACTCCCAGTTCCCGTTATAACAGAATAAATTTTGTTCATATTGCAGATTGTACCGTATACTAATTTGGTATTTAGTATAAAATTATCACATTTTAATTGAAATTAAAAATAATTAATAAAAATCATCAATTAAAAATACAAATAACTCTTTTGGGCCGTGAGCTCCCAGTACCAATGTTTTTTCAATATCTGCCGTTCTGCTTGGCCCTGTAATGGTGCTAATCATAGAAGGGATTTGACTTCCATATTTGTTTTTTAGCATTGCAAAAGCATCTTTTAGATCTAAAACCAGCTGCCCTGTTCTTGCGATAACAATATGTTGATGCGGATAAAAGCTAATCTGTAACATTTTATAAAAGGTATGACCTGAATAAATTCAATAAATTAACTTTTGTGATTAACAATTTGATTAATATCAAATTGTAGGTCTGGTAATTTGTTTTTGATAATGTCTAGCACAATATCATAATCAACTCCAAAATAATCATGAATTAGTCTATTTCTTGTAGCCGACATTTTTCTCCATTCGATGTGAGAGTGAATAGCTTTAAAATCTGCATCTACTTTAGCGCTTGCCTCGCCAATAATCTCTAAACTTCTAATAATCGCTCTAGATAAAACAGGATCATTAACAATTCCTTCATCATCTTTTCCACTAATAGCAATTAGAACGAATGTGCATTCGTCTAAAATATGTTTAAGCAATTCTATATTAGAGCGCAACATATTCTGCATTATGTAAAATATGAGGGCCTATATGTTTACTTAGTGATTGTGGTGTTACAATTTCTACTTTTCTACCGAGTAAGTCTTCTAAATAAAACGATAGCTCAATAAAATTATCGTAACTTTTCTTTTCAGGCACAAAATCTATCAAGAAATCAACATCACTTTCGGCTATCGGCTCTCCAGTAACGAACGACCCAAAAATGCTTAGCCTTTCAACTCCAAAAGATTTAAGTTTTCCGCTGTTAGCTTTTAAGCGGCTAATTATAGTTTGTTTGTTTCTTACAGCGGCTATCATAAAGTAAATATAAGTATTGCTATTTAACTAAGAGTATCAAATTACCAATTAAAGCATTAAAGCTTAACTAAAATCATCAATTAAAAATACAAATAACTCTTTTGGTCCATGAGCGCCCAGTACCAATGTTTTTTCAATATCTGCCGTTCTGCTTGGTCCTGTAATGGTGCTAATCATAGAAGGGATTTGACTTCCATATTTGTTTTTTAGCATTGCAAAAGCATCTTTTAAGTCTAGCACCAATTGTCCGGTTCTTGCGATAACAATATGTTGATGTGGGAAAATGCTTAATCTTCGCCCTGCGGCATTTTGGTTACTTACCATTACCGAACCATTACGGGCAATTAAAGATTCGCACAAGGTGATGCCAACCTCGGCTTGTTCGAAATCTTTGTCGGTTTGATAGAATGGAAAACCATAATTATCTAAAAGAGCTTGTAATTCTGGTTCCCAGCAATAAATTTTTCGCCATTTAAAACGGTCTGCTAGCTCTAATATATTCTCGATAAAATCTACTCCGTTTTCGCAGAATATAAAATTACCTGCTACCGCAGTTAACTGCTCGGCGAACAAAATCTCTAGTTCTTCTGTATTTTTGGTATAGAGTTGACTTTCTTCTAAATTAGGATGAGGATTGTCTCGCTTCTCTAGCAAGGCCTTTCTAATTTTCTTTAGCATCAATTCTTTTGAAGAAACGTTCTCTTTCATATCATAAAAAAAGGATCTTGGGGCATAACCCAAGATCCCAAAATTAGTTATTAATTTTTAATATTAAACCTGTGTGTTTGTGTTTAAGCTTCTTCAGGTATAATTGTTGCTGTATTGGTGTTTTTTAAATTATCTTCAGCAATGTCTTTATCAAAAGGACGTTTTCCAAAAATAGTTTCTAAATCGTCTTTAAATAAAACTTCTTTCTCAATCAGGATATCCGCAAGTTGAACCAATTTATCTTTGTTTTCAGTTAATAAGGTAATAGCTCTCTGGTATTGAGATTCGATTAATAGAGAAATCTCCTTATCGATCGTTATTGCAGTATCTTCTGAGTATGGTTTAGAAAAATTGTATTCGTTATTGCCAGAAGAATCGTAATAAGTAATGTTTCCTAATTTATCGTTTAATCCGTAAACAGTAACCATTGCTCTGGCTTGTTTAGTAACTTTTTCTAAATCACTTAATGCCCCTGTAGAAATATTATCGAAGATTACTTTCTCAGCAGCTCTACCTCCCATTGTTGCGCACATTTCGTCTAACATCTGGTTAGGCCTAACAATTAAGCGCTCTTCTGGCAAATACCATGCAGCACCCAAGCTTTGCCCACGAGGTACGATAGTTACTTTAACCAAAGGAGCAGCATGTTCCAACATCCAGCTTACTGTAGCATGACCCGCTTCGTGTATTGCAATTGCACGTTTTTCGTCTGGAGAAACAATCATGTTTTTCTTTTCCAAACCACCAACAATACGATCAACCGCATCTAAAAAGTCTTGTTTTTCAACCGCAGCTTTACCTTTTCTGGCAGCAATAAGCGCTGCTTCGTTACACATGTTGGCAATATCTGCACCAGAAAATCCTGGTGTTTGTTTAGCTAAAAATTCGGTGTCTAGATTTTCGGCTATTTTAATTGGCCTTAAATGAACTTCAAAAATCTGTTTTCTTTCTCTAACATCTGGTAGGTCAACATAAATTTGACGATCAAAACGTCCAGCACGTAGCAAGGCTTTATCTAATACATCGGCACGGTTTGTTGCTGCTAAAATAATAACATGTGTATTGGTGCCAAAACCATCCATTTCAACCAAAAGCTGGTTTAAGGTGTTTTCTCTCTCATCATTACCACCCATCATGCTATTTTTACCACGAGCACGACCAATAGCATCAATCTCATCGATAAAAATGATACATGGCGATTTATCTTTTGCTTGTTTAAACAAATCGCGTACTCTTGATGCGCCTACACCCACAAACATCTCCACAAAATCAGATCCTGATAATGAGAAGAAAGGAACTTGAGCTTCGCCGGCAACAGCTTTCGCCAATAAGGTTTTACCTGTACCTGGAGAACCAACCAATAAAGCTCCTTTAGGAATTTTACCTCCTAATACCGTAAATTTTTGAGGGTTTTTAAGAAACTCTACAATTTCTTCAATTTCTTCTTTTGCGCCAACAAGTCCGGCAACGTCTTTAAATGTAGTGCTTACTTGGCTTTCCTTATCAAATAGTGTGGCTTTAGATTTTCCAATATTAAAGATTTGGCCACCGCCACCACCACCGCCGCCACCCATGCGACGCATTAAGAAAATCCATAAGCCTGCAAAAAGCAATAATGGCAATACGATGCTAATAAAACCACTTAGCCATGGACTAGATTTAGAGCTTGCCTCAATTTCGACTCTTTGATTCTCTGGTAAGCTTTCTTGAGCCTTTGCAAGTCTCTCTTGTAATGATTTGGCATCAGTCATTACCAATTTAGCTATAGGTGCATTTTTTGAAAAACCTAAACTATTGGCATTGATATATTTTTTATATTTTGGATCTTCCTTTTTTGCATCCTTTATGTAGATTTCTGCAGTATAGGTTTCTCCATCGCTAGACCTGTAACCAACAAGCCCCTTAACATCTCCGGGAATTAGCATGTTCTGCTCAAAATCCTTATAAGTAACCGTCTTTACGTCTGGACTATTAAACATAAAGTTGACAACCAAAAGCCCTATGATAATAGCGGCGTACACCCAAAAAATATTAAATTTTGAGCCCTTGATTGGTTTTTTAGGAATGTTTGGAATTCGTTTCTTTGGTTTGGTATCTTTATTTTCTTCCATGTTAGTTCAAATGTGTGTTAAATAATTGGTTAGGCGCTTTTATAAGTTGTGGTTTCTGCGTCTCCCCATAAATCTTCAATACCAAAAAACTCACGTTTTTCAGTTTTAAAGATGTGTACAACAATATCAAAGTAGTCTAAAATAATCCATTCGGCATTTTCTTGGCCTTCTTTTCGCCAAGGATTAGTTTGGGTAACTTTATAGATCTCATCTTCAACACTATCAGCAATTGCTTTAACTTGTGTAGACGAGTCGGCATTGCAAACAACAAAATAATCGGATACTGAACTGTTTAGTTCTCTTAAATCTAAACGCACAATATCATGTCCCTTTTTTTCTTGTATGCCTTGTATAGCTATTTCTGAGAGGTATGTAGAAAGGTTTACGGATTTCTTTTTTACCATTAAATTTTTTTAATTTTGATAATCAACAAATATAAAATCAACACTTGCAAAATAACACTTTTTCAACATTATTTGTTGGTCAAAATCTTATCAATTTATTAGCTGTCGATTCTACTAATAACTTTTTAAAGGATTTACTGTCAAAATCCGAGCCATTACCCGAAGGAACTGTAATTATGGCAGACGATCAGTTTGCAGGCAGAGGACAACAACAAAACAATTGGCAGGCCGAACCTGGCAAAAATTTAACCTTTAGCATTTTATTAAAACCTAGCTTTTTACCATTAAACAGGCAGTTTTTGCTAAATATGGCGATTAGCGTTGGTGTTAATAATGCATTAAAGCGTTATCTACCAGTAGCTAATTATATCAAATGGCCTAATGATATCTACTATGAAGGTAAAAAATTAGGGGGCATTTTAATTGAAAACTCAATTGTAGGGCAGAACATTAAAAATTCGGTTATTGGTATTGGTTTAAACGTTAATCAGCCCATATTTCCCCATGATTTAGCAGATAAAGCAATCTCTGTTCATCAAATTTTACAACAAGATGTTAATTTAGTTGAGCTATTGGCAGAAATTTGCAGTCAAATAGAAAGGTTATATTTGCAGCTTAAGGCTGGCAATTATACTTATTTGGAGAAATGTTACGTTGATAAGCTTTACCTTATAAATAAACCCGCAGCATTCAGCCAAAATGGCGAGGTATTTGAAGGTATAATTAGAGGAGTAACAGAAATTGGTTTGCTCAAATTAGAAAAAGCAAATAGAATAGAAAACTATAATTTTAAAGAAATAGAATTTTTAAACACAAAATAATGAAAAAAATAAGCTTAATCTTAACCCTAGTATTTTTTACAGCCGTTGGTGCATTTGCACAATTAGAGGATCCGGTAACTTGGTCTTATGGTGCAAAAAAAATAAGCAAAACTGAAGCAGTTGTATTTATTAAAGCTAATATAGATGAAAACTGGCATTTATATTCTCAAAATGTTAAACCAGGAGGTCCTAATAAAACTACTTTTACATTTGCAAAATCGAAAGATTACACCCTTGTGGGTACCACTGCAGAGCCGAAACCAATTGTAAAATACGAAAAAGTGTTTAAAGCAGATATTCCTTACTTCGAAGATGAGGTAGTTTTTACACAGAAGGTAAAATTGAATAAGGGCACCACAACCGTTAAAGGTGTAGTAAACTTTCAATTATGTAATGATACATCATGTTTGCCTCCTAAGGATGTAACCTTTAGCATTCCTGTTAAATAGATATCTAAAGCTCTCGTAACTGAGAGCTTTTTGTTTTAAATTACATTTCATGAAAAGATATTCGATAATTATAGCTCTTTTATTGATTTGCACAGCTGCTGTTGCTCAAATACAAAAGCCGGTTACATGGTCATACCGAGCTAAAAAGACAGGAAAAAACGAAGCTGTACTCTATTTAAAAGCGAATATGGAAAGCAATTGGCACATCTACTCCTTAGCGATTAAGTCTATCCCTGCCAAAACATCTTTTTCTTTTAGCCCATCTAAAGATTTCTCTCTTATCGGAAGCCCGATAGAGCCAAAACCTATTAAGAAGTATGATAAAAATTTAAAAGCGGAGTTAACTTATTTTGAAAAGGAAGTTGTTTTTACTCAAAAAATTAAGCTTAACAAAAACACTACAGTTGTTAAAGGCGCTGTAGATTTTACGGTTTGCAATGATAAAGCATGTTTGCCCACAGAAACAATTACTTTTAGTATCGTTGTGAAATAAGGCATACTATCTTTATTTAAAGTAAAATAAAAAGCATTATAAAGGCCCTTCCTGCTTAAATAAAAAATTATCGCTAATTTCACGGCTTCTTAAAATCACACGCATGAAAAAAATAGGCTTACTGATATTTATTGTCGGTACTTTTTTGTTTTTCTTACCTTATACAAGTGCTGCACTAACTTTAAAGCAAGATACAACTGCAGTTCCATCGATGGACGATGTTGAATTTACTACAATAGGTTCTGCAGAAGACAGTGTTGCTAACAATATCCAGAAAGATACCGTAAAAAAAGATACGGTAGCCACTACAAAAGCTGCTGCTGTAGCTGTAGAAAAAAAGGAGACTGAAAGAACACTTTGGGAAACTTTTATTAAAGGGTTGTTAGGAGGGTTTTTAGCGTTTATTATGCCGTGTATTTTCCCCATGGTTCCACTAACGGTGAGCTATTTTATGAAAAAGGGAGGTAGTAGAAAGAAAGGGATCACACAAGCTATTATCTATGGTTTATCTATTATTGTTATTTATGTTGCCGTTGGTTTATTAATTACTGTTCTTTTCGGCTCATCTAAATTAAATGAACTGAGCAGTAGTGGGACTTTTAATATCTTGTTTTTCATCCTGCTCATTGTGTTTGCGGTATCCTTTTTTGGAGCATTCGAAATTACTTTACCAAGTTCATTTGTTAATAAAATAGACCAAAAAGCAGATAAGAGTAGTGGTTTAGGCGGCATCTTTTTCATGGCGGCGTCTTTGGCCTTGGTTTCTTTCTCTTGTACTGGCCCAATTATCGGAACATTATTAGTAGAGGCGAGTTCTAAAGGCGAATTGCTTGGCCCAGCCGTAGGCATGTTTGGTTTTGCATTGGCTTTGGCTCTACCTTTTACATTATCAGCAATTTTCCCTGGCTTTTTAAGCAGTATGCCTAAATCTGGCGGATGGTTAAATAGTGTAAAGGTATGTTTGGGATTTTTAGAATTGGCTTTGGCCTTGAAATTCCTGTCATCAGCAGATTTAGTTTGGCATTGGGGATGGTTTGATAGAGAGGTTTTCTTAGTATTATGGATAGTCATATTCGCTATGATGGGTTTCTATTTATTGGGCAAATTAAAGTTCTCACACGATAGCACTTTAAATTACATCAGTGTTCCGCGATTATTATTAGCCATAATCTCTATTTCATTTGCAGTTTACATGGTGCCAGGCTTATGGGGTGCGCCTGTTAAAATATTAAGTGGTTTAGCACCGCCAATGCACACACAAGACTTTATTTTAAGCAATGGAGGTAATGCATCAACATCACAAGCATCGCTGGATTTTCCAAAAAAAGTAAAACATGACGAGGTATTACATCCTCCAGTAGGCTTTAATGTCTTTTTTGATTTGGATGAAGGTGTTGCTTATGCCAAATTAGTAAATAAACCAATTATGTTAGATTTTACAGGTTGGTCATGTGTAAATTGTCGTAAAATGGAAGACGATATTTGGATAGATGAGACTGTTGCTAATGTTATCAAAGAAAAATACGTGCTAATTCAACTTTATGTTGATGAAAGAAAGATTAAAATGCCTGCCGATAAAGTTCACTATTCGAAATATTTAAAAGGTGATACGGACGATTTGGGCAGGTGGAATCAAGATTTACAGGCAACAAAATATGGCGCAAATTCGCAACCATACTATGTTTTAACTGATCACGACTTAAATCCACTAGTTAAACCGCAAGGTGCTATTTTTGACGCAAAAGAATATACAGCATTTTTGCAAAGCGGTGTTGATCAATTTAAGCCCAACAAATAAAATTAAATGAGTACTATAAAAAATATCGGGGTATTAACCTCTGGCGGAGATTCGCCAGGCATGAATGCCGCAATTAGAGCCGTGGTTAGGGCCAGTTTATATCATAACCTAAGAGTTACAGGTATTTTAAGGGGCTACGAAGGTTTAATCCAATCAGATTTTATCCCTATGGATGGAAAATCTGTTGGCAACATTATTCAACGTGGTGGTACCATTTTAAAAACGGCCAGATGCGATGCCTTTAGAACAAAAGAAGGTAGAGCGCTTGCACACAAAAATTTAGTAGAAAGTGATATAGATGCACTTGTGGTTATTGGTGGTGATGGAACGTTTACTGGAGCAGATATTTTCTCAAGAGAATTCGATTTTCCGGTTATTGGCCTACCTGGAACAATAGATAACGACTTAGAAGGAACCGATTTTACCATTGGTTACGATACCGCCATCAACACTGTTGTTAATGCAGTAGATAAAATTAGAGACACTGCCGAATCTCACGATAGGTTATTTATTGTAGAGGTAATGGGTCGCGATTCTGGCCTTATTGCTTTGAGAAGCGGTATTGGAGTTGGGGCAGAAGCCATTATGATCCCGGAAGCTAAAATGGGGGTTCCAGATCTGGTTTCTCGTATCGAAAATGGCAGAAAAGATAAAGCTTCCAAAATTATAATTGTTGCCGAAGGCGATGAAGGTGGTGGCGCCTATACTGTTGGCGAAGCGCTAAAAGAAAAATTTCCTAATGCCGATATCCGTATTTCGGTATTAGGCCACATCCAACGTGGTGGTAAGCCAAGTTGCATGGATCGAGTTTTAGCTAGTCGCTTAGGCGTAGCTGCAGTAGAAGGTTTATTGGCTGGCAAAACAGACGTAATGGCCGGACAAATTAATCGAGAGATTGTCTTTACCCCATTTTCTCATGCCATTAAACACATCGACGCAGAAAAAGTAACACCAGCTTGGTTAAGATTGGTAGAAATACTTTCTTTATAAAAGATAGTTCACATGTTCAATAGTTCATTGGACTATTGAACATGTGAATAAATTAATCTTCCAACACAACTGCCGTACCACTGGCTGTTACCATCAACATACTACCACCGCTACCCACAGTTTCGTAATCTAAATCTACCCCAATAATTGCATTTGCACCCATTGATGCCGCAAATTGTTGCATTTCATTTACCGCGGTATTTTTACCCTCACGCAAAACTTGCTCATAAGAACCCGATCTGCCCCCAACAATATCTCTAATCCCAGCAAAGAGGTCTTTAAAAATATTGGCTCCAATAATTGTTTCGCCGGTAACAAGTCCAATATATCTAACAATTCGCTTGCCCTCTACTGTGTTTGTGGTTGTAATTAACATGTCTTTAGGTTTTATATTTCGATGCCTTGCGCCAAGAAATGTTACATATTTTTCGAAAATTAATGGCATCACTTTTTGGTAAAATCAGTCCTGCTTTCCATTCCAAGCCTCGCTCGTTCCTCGCTTCGGGCTTTCCATTGCTATCAGGTTTATAAACAAAAAACCGTGCCGCTACAAGAGCTTCCCAACCAAATGCAAAAAGATTTATGAAATCTTCTTCTGTTTTGCATCAATAGTTAAAACCTACTATGATGAAAACATATAAACTATTCTTTGCTGTATCGTTTCTATTTATTAGCATATCAGCTCATTCGCAAATGCCTGTACTAAAAATTAAAACAGAAAATACACAACAACAATCTGTTAACTTACAAAAGTTAGCTATTGATGTGGAGATTATGGGAAATATTGCCAAAACAACCATGACGATGACTTTCTATAACAATACAAATAGAATTTTAGAAGGAGAGCTCACCTTTCCTATGCCCGAAGGAGTAACTGTTAGTCGCTATGCTTTAGATATTAACGGTAAAATGAGAGACGCTGTGCCGGTAGAGAAGGCAAAAGCCACAGAAGTATTTGAAAGTATACAACGCCGTAGGGTAGACCCTGGATTACTGGAACAGGTAGAAGGAAATAATTTTAGAACAAGAATTTACCCTATGCCCGCTAAAGGTACAAGAACAATAATTGTAGGTTATGAAGAGGAATTGAAATTCGATAAAAGCAGTACTTTGCGTTATCATTTACCTTTAGGCTATAATCAAAGTATTGCCAATTTCAATTTAAAAACTACCATTTTCGAAAGCTTGGTTAAGCCAGAAATGCAAGAGCAACCAGATGGTAGTTTTACATTAAAAAATATTGGTAACACGTATATAGCCGAGATGAAGAAAACTGATTATGAACCAAAAAATGGCTTAACTATTCATTTGCCTAAACGTAGCGATATGCCCGAAGTGCAAATGCAAAAAGCAAGTAGTGGTTATTATTTTTTGGTAAACGTTTTTCCAAAAATACAAAATAGGCCTCGCCAATGGGCAAATCAAATCGGTGTTATTTGGGATACATCATTAAGTGGCCTGCAAAGAGACACCAAAAAAGAGCTTGAGTTATTGGACTTGATTATACAACAAAAACAAAATTTAACCATACAACTAGGTTTGTTAAATAATACGTTTAGCAATGGCGGCACCTTTATCATTAGTAATGGAAATTGGAAGGCATTAAAAGAAAAACTACAAAATATTACTTATGATGGAGGTACGAATTTTAGCGCAATAAATGCAAAATCTTTTAGTGCTGATGAGTACTTATTCTTTACAGAAGGTCTTTCTACTTTTGGCAAAAATAGTTTAGCATTGGCAAAACCAGTCCACACCATCAACTCCTCGGTAAAGGCAGACTATAGCACCTTAAAATACATCAGTTTAAAAACTGGAGGACAGTTTGTCAATCTCAATTCTAGTAGTGTAGACCAAGCTTTTAAACAAATCAGTGAAGAACAGCTGCAGTTTTTAGGCATTAAAAATGGGGCAGAGGTTCGCCAAACCTATCCTTCAATGCGTGTAAGTGTGAATGGACATTTATCTGTAGCAGGTATTTTAAGTCAGTTTAGTACGCAGCTTGTTTTACAGTTTGGTTATGGAAATACTGTGATCAGCGAACAAGTTGTACGCTTAGATCCAAATGCACAGGCACTTTCTACAATTGATGTAAGTAGGGTTTGGGCGCAAAAGAAAGTTGCTGAAATGGATATCCAATATGAACAAAATAAAGCTGATATAAGCCAGTTAAGCAAGCAATTTGGTATAGTTACAAGAAACACGAGCTTAATTGTTCTAGAAAGCTTAGATGATTATTTAAGATACGATATAACTCCGCCAACAGAATTAAAACCTGAGTTTGACAAAGTAATGAAAGAACGCCGCACGGCTATTTTGGAACGCAAAACCAACCTTATTGACGCTGCTGTTAACATGAGTAAAGATTTAAAAATTTGGTGGAATACCGACTTTAGCAACAAAAAAATTAAGCAAAAGGATACCGATTTCCCAATTCCAATTAGGTTAGAAGATCGTGTGGATAGGATAGCAATACCTCCGCAACCTGTTAATCAGGCTCCTGTACCCAGAGCACAGGCAATGTCTATTTCTATTGAAGCAGAAAGTAAAAATGCGTTATCAGAAAAAGCTGTAATTAGCTCAGATAGAGCTATGCAAGGTAAAGTTGCTGGTTTGCAAGTTAACAAGAGTACGGCTATAAGAGACGAGCAGCCTGTAATTATTGTTCCTGAGTTTAAAAGTGATAAGGATTATATGAAATCTATTACGGGAAAACCAGCCGAAGCTTATCAAAAATATTTAGCCATTAGAACACAATACATCAGTACGCCAACTTTCTACTTCGATGTAGCCAATTATTTTTATCAGCAGGCAGATAGTACACGAGCATTAACTATTTTGAGCAATATTGCAGAGCTAGATTTAGAGAATGCCGATTTGTACAAAGTAATGGCCTATAAGTTAAAACAAACGGGCAATTACCAAACTGCTTTATTTATTACAGAAAAAGTTTTGCAATGGCGCCCAATGGATGCGCAAAGTTACCGAGATTATGCTTTGGCATTGGCTGATTTGGGTCAACATCAGAAAGCATTAGATAATTTATACAAAGTATTAACGCAAAGTTACAATAGCCAAACAGCAGACAGGGATGAAGGTATTGAAGAGATCATTATTGCCGAAATCAACAATCTTATTGTCAAATATGGCACAAAATTAAATACCAAAGCAATAGATAAAAGATTAATACAAACTTTGCCTGTTGATGTTAGGGTAGTATTGAATTGGAATAAAAATGATACTGATATCGATTTATGGCTAACAGACCCGAATGGAGAAAAATGTTATTACAGTAGCCCCAGAACACAAATAGGAGGTAGGTTAAGTAATGATTTTACTTCTGGTTATGGTCCCGAGCAATTTATGCTAAAAAAAGCGCCTAAGGGAAAATACAAAATAGAGGTAGATTATTATGGAGATAGTCAGTTTACCATAAGTGGGCCAACCACTGTAACAGCAGAAATTTATACCCGTTATGCTACCGGCAAACAGCAACGAAAAATAATTGTGATGCCTTTAGAAGGGACTAGCGATAGAACTCGTTTAATTGGTGAGTTTAGTTTTTAGGTAGATGATTACTTAGATTTAAAGGATTACACCAATTTGAGATACAAACTTACAAAGTTTTAAAGCTTTACCGCAGCGAAACTTCGTAAGTCTTTTTTAGCCATTTGCTAGGAGCAGGCTCAACACAAGTTTTTTTATTTAAGCGGGTACCGATAGCTATCGATAGAAGCGATATCCTTTTGTTTTCTCTTAAGCTTTGACAACTTTTATAGCACGATGAAAAAAAGTTGTCAAAGCTGAAAACAAAAGATTTAGCGCAAAGCCCGACAAACTTTGATTGAAAAACCACATCTGCCTTTCCAATCATCAAATCTTACTTTCAGACTCTTGGTCTTCTGACCTCTCTACTTACATCAACTTATCTAAAACCTCTTGCCAATTATTTACGCGTTCGTAATCTGTTAACAACAAATTGTGTGGAGATGTAAATAGCAATGTCCTACCTTCAAAATCGACGAAGTTTTTTGCTCTATCATCAATCATGATATCTGTTTTAACGATTTTTTCGCCACAAAACATAATGTTCTTCCAACCGATAAACGGGAAGTGTTCAGCAAGCCAATGGTATTTATCTTCGAGCGAATTAGGAAATTCCATAGCTGCAGAAACAATGTAAACTTCGTATTTTTCTTGTAGTTTTTTTACTGCTTCAACACTACCCTCAATAAGTGGTAAGTTTCTAAAAAAACCTTTCTCATTAATATAATCGAACCATTTATTGTTTATATGTTCTGGAACATGTTGGAACATTTCATTGCCAGGTTCTATTTTAAGGTCTAATGGAATGCCGTAATCTCGGTTATATAATTCTATAAATTTAACAATGGGATCGGCTAGGACTTCGTCCATATCTATGGCTATCTTCATGTTGGTAAAGATAAAGAAAAGCCCAAATACTAAAGCTAAAAGCAGCATAGCGGGTAAAGATCTTTACATTTCTACGATTAGGCTTTGGTCTATAAGCTTTTAGCTTTAAACTAATTTGCAAATAATCAAGTTTTTACTTACTTTTGCATCCCCGCAAGCATGAAGCTCCGGGAACTATGTTGAATACATAAATTTAAAAGAAAATGGCAACTAAAATCAGATTGCAAAGATTCGGTAAAAAAGGTAAACCTTTTTTCCACGTGGTAGTAGCAGATTCTCGCTCACCAAGAGATGGTAAATTTATTGAGCGTTTAGGTTCTTATAACCCAAACACCAATCCTGCAACTATCGAAATTAACTTCGACAAAACTTTAGACTGGGTAAACAAAGGTGCACAACCAACTGATACGGCTCGTGCAATTCTTTCTTACAAAGGTGTTTTGTACAAAAAACATTTACAAGGTGGTGTTAAAAAAGGCGCTTTAACTGAAGAACAAGCAGATGCTAAATTTGCTCAATGGTTAGAAGCTAAAGGCGGTCAAATCGAAGGTAAAAAAGAAAACTTAAGCGCAACTAAAGGCGAAGCTAAAAAAGCTGCTTTAGCTGCTGAGGCTAAGAAAAATGCTGACCGTGCGGCTGCAATTGCTGCTAAGAATGCGCCTGTAGCTGAAGAGGTTGTTGAAGAAGAAGTAGTTGCTGATGAGGCTCCTGCTGCTGAAGCTGCAACTGAAGAAGTAGTGGCAGAAACTCCTGCTGCTGAAACTACAGAAGAAGAGAAAAAAGAAGAAGCATAATCATAGATTTGTTTTAACTTATGATAGCGTTCCGAGTTTCGGGACGCTATTTTTATACCCCTAAATCCCCCCTAAGGGGACTTTAACTATGACTAAGGAAGAAGCATTTTACATTGGTTATTTTACCAAAACAAAAGGATTAAAAGGCGAAATACAGTTGTATTTTGAATTTGATGCCTATGAAGATTTAGATTTAGATGTGCTTTTTGCTGATCTGAATGGTAAAATGGTGCCATTTTTTGTTTCGAGCCATAAATTGTACCCAAATAGTACTGGTCTTTTTTATTTCGACGATTTAGATCATATAGATAAGGCACAAGCCTTAGTAAAAAAGAAGGTTTACTTACCGTTAAACAAAATGCCAGAGCGTGATGAGGATGATTTTACCTACGAAGACCTGAAAGGTTTTACCGTAGTCGATGAAACTCATGGTGAACTTGGAGAAATTTTGGAAGTTCATGAATATCCCCAACAATTTGTAGCCACAGTTTTGTATAAAGAGAAAGAAATTCTGTTTCCTTTAAACGAAGATATGATTGTGGAAATTGATGAAGATGAAAAGACATTATTGGTTGATTTGCCAGAAGGTTTATTAGATCTATATCTAAATTCATAAAAAATTGAAACAATAGCCTAGCTTGTACCGTTAAATTGTTATGAAACGCTTACTTGCTATAGCTATACTTTTAATTGCCTTAAGTTATGGTTGTAATAATCAACCAGAAAATAAAGAAAAACCGAAGGTTAATGATACCCTTAAAACAACTGCTCCTACAACTAGTGGTTTAAGCCAACAAGATTCTATTAAAGCAGCAGGAACACAAATTTTAACTTTCTTAAAAACACAGAATTACCCTGAACTCGTTAAATATTTTTCTAGCGATGGCGTTCTATTTTCTCCTTATGGATTTATAGACACTACTAATTCTAAAAGGCTAACTCCTGAAGATTTTTAGAATCAATAGCCAAAAAATGGGTGCTTACCTGGGGTAATTATGATGGAACAGGCGACCCAATTAAGTTAACCGTACCTGCCTATCTTAAAAAATTTGTTTATAATGCCGATTATCTAACTGCTGAAGCCGTAGGTTTTGATGAGGTAATGAAACAGGGAAATTCTCGCAACAATCTAACTGAACTTTATCCCAATCATCATTTTATAGATTACCATTTTAGTGGTTTTGAGCAAAAAAATAAGGGTATGGATTGGACCAGCCTTCGGTTGGTATTTGAAAAAGAAAATGGACAATACTTTTTGGTTGCCATTATCCACGATCAATGGACTGTTTAAGCGCTACTCAAACACAATCGTTTTGTTACCCGTTACAAAAACCCTATCTTCTAATACTTGCTCCAATGCTTTACTAAGCACCGCTTTCTCTATTTCCCTACCAGATACCGCCATTTGCTTGGCACCAAAAGTATGGTTTACATGTATGGTCTGCTGACTTATAATTGGACCTTCATCTAAGTTATTGGTAACAAAATGGGCCGTAGCTCCAATAATTTTTACACCTCTTTCAAAAGCTTGTTTATAAGGATTTGCTCCTATAAATGCGGGCAAAAAGGAGTGGTGGATGTTTATGATCTTGTTAGGGTATTTACTGATAAATTCTGGAGATAAAATTCTCATAAATTTAGCCAACACAATATAATCTACTTCGTAATTAGCTAATAAAGTGATGATTTCATTTTCAAAATCTGCCTTGGTTTTCTCTTCATGAGATACGAAATAAAAAGGAACACCTAATTTTTCGGCCAATTCTTTTAAAGTAGTATGGTTACCAATAACACATTTTACATTAGCGCCAAGTGTTTTAAAATGGTCTCTGATTAAAATATCTGATAAACAATGAAACTCTTTAGTAACCAATACGGCAATGCTCTTTTCTGCTTTAGGCACCAATTTAACTATAGCTGCTGGCGGTAAGTGGCTTAATAATTCTGTAGTTAAAATAGTGCTGTCTTCTACACTTCCGCTGCATTCTATTCTAGTAAAAAATTGTTGTGCGGCTTCGTCTACAAATTCTCGCATAGCAATAATGTTGAGTTGATGCTCGGCTAAAATTCTGGTAATGTTGGTCACCAATCCAACGCTGTCTTTACATTGGATAAGTAATAAGAGGTTATTCATGAGGCAAATATAAGATTTAGCAAGTATAGCAAAATTGGATAATCATTATTTATTATTTTTGATAAAATTTTTAGCAAATGGAAATCGCGGTTGTTGTACTTTTAGTTATTGTTGTATTGTTGATTATTGCTGTATTAATGCGTAAGCCTGTTGCCAACAACGATACCATAAATTATTTAAAGGAAGAAAAGCTAAAATTAGAAGACGAATTAAACGATTTGCGTGAGCGTTTTAGTGCTGAACGGAGTAGGCTTGTAAAGGCCGAAGCTTTGGCAAATTCCTATCAGGATAAATTAAACGAACAACAAAAAAATATTGCCGATTTGCAACAAAAATTTACGCTAGAATTTTCGCTTATCGCCAATAAAATACTCGATGAAAAAACGGCAAAGTTTACTGCTCAAAATCAAACCAATTTAGACACCATTTTAAGCCCACTTAAAGCAAATATCAAATCTTTTGAAGAAAAAGTAGATAAGGTTTACCAAACGGAAGCTGCAGAAAGAAGTCAATTAAAAGGTGTTATTTTTCAATTGATGGATCAGAGTAAACAAATCCAAACTGATGCAAATAATTTAACCAAAGCACTAAAAGGCGATAATAAAAAACAAGGCAATTGGGGTGAAGTTATCCTAGAAAGAGTATTAGAGCGGTCTGGTTTAATTAAGGATAGAGAATATCGCATCCAAGCAAGCTTAAATAACGCCGAAGGGGCGAGATTACAGCCCGATGTGATCATTGACCTGCCCGATGAAAAACATTTGATTGTAGACGCTAAAATTAGCTTGGTTGCTTACGAAAGAATGATAAGCGCCGAAATAGAGGAGGAGAAACTTTTAAACCTTAAACAACACTTGTTTTCAGTAAAAGCTCACATTGATGGTTTAGCTGCAAAAAATTATCAAAATTTGTATCAAATTAACTCCCCAGATTTTGTATTGCTATTTATGCCTATTGAATCTTCGTTTAGCGTAACGGTACAAGCAGATAACGAATTGTTTAACTACGCCTGGGATAGAAAAGTGGTAATTGTAAGCCCCACTACTTTATTAGCTACTTTACGCACCATTGCCAGCATATGGAAAGTTGATAGACAAAACAAAAACGTATTTGAAATTGCTGAAGAAGCAGGTTCTTTGTATGATAAGTTTGTAGGCTTTTTAGAAGATATGGAAAAGATGGGCAAACATATCGATATGACTCAAAAAGCACACGATGATGCTTTTAAAAAGTTGCAATATGGTAATGGTAACTTGATTGGGAAAGTAGAAAAAATTAAAAAGCTGGGTGCTAAGACTAAATCTAATAAACAAATTGATAGTAAATTTTTTGAAGAGCCTGAGGAGGAATAAAAAGTCTAATATCCAATAAATATTATGGACAGACAAGAACAAGTATCATGCTGAAACTATCTAAACATCTCCATTAAAAAGTATTACAAATTCTGAAACAAGCTATTTCCTTTTTTATACATTTTTAATAAAATTTGATATACACTATTGTGCAAAATGGTGGCATGATCCTCCTTCCCAAAAAATTCAAAGTTTACTTTTAAATCTTTGTTTTTCTGAAGTAATTCAGAAAGTTTTTTAGCATCATCTTTCATCACTTTTCCTTCTTCGCCAACTGCAATATACACCTTTGTACTTATTAACTTTTGAGTGCTAATAATTGTTTCTGCATTTTTTAACAAGGATTGTTTATCCCACCATAAACTCGGACTTATAATAACATAATTGTTAAAAAGTTTGCTTTGTTTTAGCAATATTTCTGTAGCCAATAATCCACCTAAAGATTGTCCAATGATCGTTTTGGAAGCATTTGTTTTAAATTTTTGCTCTACAAATGGTTGTACTTCTTTTGCCAAAAAATTAATAAAATTTGCTGAACCTCCCGTAGTTGGAAAATCTTCTTTGTCCTTTTTTATCGTTGTGGAAAACGTAAAATCCCTCTTTCTATCTACATTGGCTATGCCAACTACAATAGATTTAGGCATGGCGTCTATCATGGTCAAAAACTGCACAATGCCCACAATGTGAATAAAGTCTTCGTTTGCAGAACCATCTAATAAATAAATTACAGGATAGGTTTTACTAGAATCTGCATGGTATCCTTCTGGAGTATAAATATTTAGCTTTCTATCTTCCTTTAATATTTTTGATTGAATAGAATAAACTTTACCCAGTACTAATTGCTCTTGTGCAAAACAAAAACCTATGCAAATAAAATTAAAAAGTAGCGTTATGACAATCTTCCTCATGCCCTTATCTTTTTCCGATAAATGATGTAAGCTCAGTAAGATAAAATGGAGAAAAATACTTTTGCTTAGTGTCAGGATCTGTAGTTGAACCAGATACAATACCAACTACTTTTCCATTTTCGTCTACCACGGGCGCTCCACTTAAACCTCCAAACAATTCTGGCACAATAACATCTTTTAGTAAAATACGATTACCAATTATTTTATAAAATTCGAATTCATAAACCCTCTGTTCGCCACTTTCCATTTTTCTTGTCCAACCAATAGCATAAAGTTTTTCTCCTGGAATAAGTGCGGTCGTTCTAATTTCTAATGGTTTAACTTTAGAATGGTTTTCTGTAATAGAAAAGACGAGTAAATCGTCAACATAAGTTGATTTATTTGCTAATAACTCCTCTTTATTTTCGTTTAACAATTTATTAGCGACTACCAATTCATCTTTTTTTGTTAAAGGATATAAACTCCAAGATTTGATGCTATTTTCAAGAGAAACCGCTTTCATTTGATCAGATTTAATCACATTTAATAAATGTTTTGCAGTAATAGCCAATGTATCATTGCCATATTTTACAAGAAATCCACAACTAAATCTGGGTTGATCAAACTTAGAATCGAAAAAAGTTATCTCATTAACCAATGCTATTTCATCGAATTTTTTTGATGATACTTTTTCTTGTGCGAAAGAATTTATTGAAACTGTAATTAGAAAGAAAAAAAGATTGATTGATTTCATAAGTTTTAATTTTTTTCATTCTGAGACCAACGAAGAATCTCTATCCTATCTAATTTTGAGATGCCCCGCTACACTCTGCATAACAAGTTAAATTATCCTTTAAAAGCATTCCAACCTTGTGCTTTCAATTCATGCGACACATTAGATTTTGAAATCATGTTGCAGCCTGCGTTTTTATCTGTTATATGGCCAATTATACTGATATCAACATCATTTTTTAACTTAGCATAATCACTTTGTTTAATGGTAAACAATAACTCGTAATCTTCGCCCCCATTTAAGGCACAAACTGTAGGGTCTAAACCTAATTCACGAGCGGTCTCATATGTCATCGGATCTATAGGAATTTTCTCTTCGTACAACGTACAACCTTTTTCAGATTGTGTACAGATGTGCAAAATTTCAGAAGCCAGACCATCAGAAACATCAATCATTGATGTTGGTTTAATCTTCATTTGAGCCAATAAATCCACAATGTCTCGTCTTCCTTCAGGTTTTAACTGACGTTCAATTATATAATCTTTTCCCTCTAAATCTGGTTGCAATTGTGGATTTTCTAAAAAGATTTGCTTCTCTCTTTCTAAAATTTGCAGACCAACATAAGCACCTCCTAAATCTCCAGAAACACATAATAAATCGCCTTCTTCAGCACCATTTCTGTAACAGATATCTGCTGCTGCTGCATAACCAATACTTGTTACAGAAATTACTAATCCCTGTTTACTTGATGAGGTGTCGCCACCAATTAAATCGATATTAAATTTGTTGCAAGCCAACTCAATTCCTTTGTAAATTTCTTCAACAGCTTCTAAAGGAAACTTACTAGATAAACCTATTGATACCGTTATTTGAGTTGCCATACCATTCATGGCGTAAATATCACTCAGGTTAACCTGTACTGCTTTATATCCCAAGTGCATCAATGGCACATAAGCCAAATCAAAATGAATTCCTTCTAATAATAAGTCAGTAGAAATGAGCATCTGTTTATCTTTAGATTCTAACACTGCAGCATCATCTCCAATGCCCTTAATGCTACTTTCGTGCTGTATTTTAAAATTAGTAGTTAAGTGTTTAATCAACCCAAATTCTCCTAATTCTGATATTGCTGTGCGTTCTTTATTTTCAAACATTATACTTTCTTTTTAATCTCTTTTAAAACCCAATCCAACTCATTGTCTTTACCTGCAACTATATCTTCAATTGTAGTTGTAACTTCTACATCCGGAAAAATACCTCTTCCAATTTGATCTGTGTGTGTATTTGGTAAAACTTTATATAAACCCATCCTTAATTTTAACTTAGAATTAGGTAAATCAATTAATGGTATCCTACCGGCAACACAACCATTGTAACCACCACCCGTTTCCTGGCCAACAAAAGTAGCTCTTTTTATTCCTTGTAAATTTGCTGCTAACAATGCTGCTGCAGAGAAGCTGTATCCATTAATTAATACATAAACTTTACCATTAAAATGATTTACATTTGCAGGTAATGGCTTAATTCCCTTATAGTTTACTTTATACTTTCCATTTTTATCTTCTTTTAAAATTACTGAAGACAACAAATTAAATGAGAACGATTTATAGCCATTTATAAAACCTTTTCCATAACTATAAGGATTAAATTTACGATCTACTTCTGTCTGTTGCAGATATACAAAATCTTTATCAACCAAATAAGAAAATAAATCTCTACAAGCCTTTAAAGACCCACCTCCATTATCTCTTAAATCTAAAATCAAATCATTAGTTTTTCCCTTTTTTAGAGCCGTAAAACTTTCTTTAAAAAATCTCTCAAAGTTAGCGTAGGGAAAAGAAAAACTTTTTACTTTTAAATAAGCTACACTACTATCTTTTTCTAAAAATTTTAAATCTAAAATCGGATTTTTAAGTTCATCATATCCTTTATAATTTAACTTTTGCTTATCCTTCGCAATTTTCTTTTCAGCAGCTTTTTCCTGTTTTGTTTTTTTCTTTAATGCTACACTATCTTTTACAACAGGTTTTTTATAAGTATTTAGTTTTAGCTCGATAAGGGAATCCTTTTCATTTTTAATTTTAAAATTTACGTTATCTACATTATCATAAAATGTGGTATAAAAACTGGTAAAAGACCTATTTATCGAAGCATTTTTAAAGGTTTGATTATATCCATCTGAAGCAATATTCTCCTTTAAATTATTTATAATTTCTATAGATGGGATATTGTTTATAGCAAGTATTTCATTTCCTTTTTTAACATCTTTTATTGATGAATTAAAGCTAGCCACATACAATTTGTTATTAACCATTTTATAACTAAATTGATTGATAGGTTTAACACCTAACTTTTTAATAGAATCTTGTTCTTTTTTATTTAGTTTTTTAGTTACCAACAACATTTTGGTATGTCCACATTTAACCTGGGCAACTACCGGTGCCAACTTTTTAAAAAATTCTTTTGTGGTTAAGGGTTTTGTTAAAGTGGTTTTTAAGCTATCAAATTTATAATCCAATTCTGCTTTATTAATGTACCAATATAAACCAGGATGACCATCTTTTAGCAATTGATAAGTAAAATCAACGTCCTTAATTAATTTTTCAGGTTCGTTTTTTTTTTCGCTTACGGTATAATTAAGCTCTTTTATCGAAGTGCATGAGACTACACTACTTGTTAATAAAATATAAACTAAAAATTTAATAAGTAATTTATTATTAGTCATTTAAAAATATTATAATCCTAAACTTGCAGATATTTCTAACATCCTTTCTATAGGTTTACGAGCAGCAACAATAATATTTTCTGGTACGGTAACTTCAGGTAAACCATTTTTTAAACACAGGTATAATTTTTCTAAGGTATTTCTCTTCATGTAAGGACAATCGTTACAAGCGCAACTATTATTTGGCGGTGCCGGAATAAATGTTTTAGTTGGACAAGCTTTTTCCATTTGGTGGATAATTCCACTTTCGGTAGCAACTATAAATTCTTGCGCATCGTTATTGATGGCATATTTTAACAATCCTGTTGTACTTCCAATATAATCTGCCATTGCTAAAACAGCTTCTTCACACTCTGGATGTGCAATAAATTTAGCAGCTGGATGGCGCTCTTTTAATTTGGTAATTTTCTCTCTAGAAAAAATTTCATGTACCATACATGCGCCATTCCACAATACCAAATCTCTACCCGTTTTTTTTGCTACCCAAGCACCTAAATTTTTATCTGGTCCGAAGATTATTTTTTGATCTTTTGGCAAGCTTTCCACAATTTGTACCGCATTTGTTGATGTACAAACAATATCGCTCAATGCTTTTAATTCTGCTGTACAATTCACATAAGTGATTACCAAATGATCTGGATATTTTTCCTTAAACTTTTTAAACAAATGTGGTGGACAACTATCAGCCAAAGAACAACCGGCCTTTACATCAGGCAACAGAACGGTTTTGTTAGGCGATAAAATCTTCGCGGTTTCTGCCATAAAATGTACACCAGCAAACACAATAATGTCTGCATCTGTTTTAGCAGCTTCTTGAGATAAACCTAAACTATCTCCTATGTAATCAGCAATATCCTGTATATCAGGTTCTTGATAATAGTGAGCTAAAATCACTGCATTTTTTTGCTGCTTTAATTTTTCAATTTCTTCAAAAAGATCTAGTGTAGGATCAATGTGTTCTTCTACAAAACCTTTTTTATTTAATTCTTCTAAAACATCTATGTTCATCATCGCTTGCTTTTATTCGTCTTCGAAACTTTTGTAAAGATACTCCGTTTCAACAGTACAATAAATTATAATTATTTTAAAATATAAAGAATCTTATTGTTTATTAAGGTGTTGGTATTGTGGACAAGTTCTTAATTTAAATGGTAGAAAATGAGTTATCACATAGTTACCAACATTTACCTTATGTTTTTATTTTAAACTTCTGCTGATTTACAACGTTATACTATTTTACCTATAAACTTACCAATACCAAAATGTGTATTGTTAGTAGTGGAGTAAAAAGTTAATAAACTATACAAAGTTGCTTAAAAATAAATTAAAAGATTGTGTCAAATTGCCATTTTAACTTAGCTTTAAACATTCTAAAATAGTTGTTGGTTTTATTTATACATTCTATTCACACTATTTACGATGTTGTTAACAAATGTGTGATTTACGTTAGTTTTAATGAGAAAAGTTGATTTTTTAGTTATTGGATCGGGCATTGCAGGCCTTAGTTTTGCTTTAAAGGCTGCCCAACATGGTAAAGTGTTAATTGTTACCAAATCTAACGAAGACGAATCTAATACCAAATATGCCCAAGGTGGTGTAGCGGTTGTTGTGGATAAGTCTGATTCTTTTGAGAAACACATAGAAGATACGCTTATTGCTGGTGATGGATTATGTGATGAAAAAATTGTTGAAATTGTAGTAAAAGAAGGCCCAGAAAGAATACAAGAGATTATAGACTACGGGATTAACTTTGATAAGAACACTGCAGGAGTTTTCGATTTGGCTAAAGAAGGTGGCCATTCAGAACATCGTGTTTTACATTATAAAGATGTAACAGGATATGAAATTGAAAGCGTATTACTAAAACAGATTCATGAAAATGATAACATCGAGATATTAACACATTACTTCTGCTTAGAGTTAATTACCCAACATCACTTAGGTAAACATGTTGATAAGAGTACTGAAGATATTAACTGTTACGGTATATATGCCTTTAATACAGAGCTTAACGATGTGGAAAAGATCTTGGCAAGTGTTACGGTAATGGCAAGTGGAGGTGCAGGACATGTCTATTCTAACACTACAAATCCAGTTATTGCCACAGGAGATGGTATGGCGATGGTATATCGTGCTAAGGGAAAAATTAGAAATATGGAGTTTATCCAGTTTCATCCAACTGCATTATATAACCCAGGAGAATATCCATCGTTTTTAATTTCTGAAGCCGTTAGAGGTTTTGGAGGTGTATTAAGAAGGAAAAATGGTGATGAATTTATGTACGAATATGATGAACGAGGCTCTTTGGCACCACGTGATATTGTAGCTCGTGCAGTAGATAATGAAATGAAAAAATCTGGTGATGATTTTGTTTACTTAGATATCACCATGAGGAAAAAGGCCGATATTTTAAAGCATTTTCCAAATATTTATGCCAAATGTTTATCAATAGGTATTGATATGACCAAAGATTTTATACCTGTTACACCTGCTTCGCATTACATGTGTGGAGGTATTTTGGTGGATGAATTTGGCAAATCATCTATTAATAATTTATATGCTTGTGGCGAAGTTTCTTCTACAGGTTTACATGGTGCTAACAGATTGGCATCAAATTCTTTATTAGAAGCTACCGTTTTTGCGCATCGTATTTACTTATCAGCATTAGAAAGTTATCAGAAAAACAGTATACCAACTGAAATTCCAGAATGGGATGACCAAGGTGTTACCCAGTCTAACGAAGACATTTTAGTAACTCATAACCTACGCGAAACCCAAAAAATTATGAGCGATTATGTAGGAATTGTTCGTTCCGATTTTAGATTAGATAGAGCAATGCGAAGGCTGTTTTTATTGTATGAAGAAACAGAAGATTTTTATAAAAAAAACAAAGTATCTGTTAAATTATGTGAGTTAAGAAATGTAATTCAGGTTGCTTACATGGTAATTAAATCTGCTAAAGCTAGGAAAGAGAGTAGGGGATTACACTTTACAACAGATTATCCAGAACACGCAAAAGAATTAGTAGATACTATTATTTAAATTGCCATCCTGAACCTGTCGAAGGATTGGTAGAATGGTTATGACGGAAACTTATCTCATATCACACATCTCAATACTCATATCTAATAAAAATGCCAGTAATATTACCAGTTAAAGATATACACCCTAAATGGGGAGAGAATTGTTTCATTGCACCTAATGCTACTATAGTTGGCGATGTTGTAATGGGCAATAATTGTTCGGTTTGGTTCAATGCAGTGGTTAGAGGCGATGTAAATAGCATCACCATTGGTAATGATAGCAATATCCAGGATGGTGCTGTAATACATGCAACTTATTTAAAAGCAGCAACCTATATTGGTAATCGTGTATCTGTTGGCCATAATGCCATTGTACATGGTTGTGAGGTAAAAGATCATGTATTGATAGGTATGGGCGCTATTGTAATGGATAATGCCATTATCGAAGAATATTGTATTATTGCTGCAGGTTCTGTAGTATTAGAAAATACGGTTTGCGAAACAGGTTACTTATATGCAGGTACGCCGGCAAAAAAAATAAAGCCCCTTACTGATGAGCAACGGGCTTTATTAAATAAACTACCTGACAATTATATCATGTATTCAGATTGGTTTAGGTAGTTACAATTATTTTGGAATGGTAAGACTATTCTCCACTTCCCAGTTTGGTTTAATGGGAAATTCTTTTGGTTCGTACCAGATTTTTTCTGGCTGACTTTTATCTTTCAAGCTACCAGTATCCCATTTACCATTTTTATTGGTATCATAAACCACACGTACAGAGAATGTTCCTGTTTTAAAATTAGGATAACTTAGTAATCGATCTGCTGTAACTACATCGCTTAATATAACTACCTTTTTATCATCAAGAATTTCTACTACATAACTTTTATTAGGTTCTGGAACTTGTACTCTTAATTTAAAGATACCGTAATCATCCCCACTAGCTGTTTTTAAAATCTTTTTAATCTCTTTATTTGTTGAGCCAAATATTTCAGTAAATGCACCTTCGCCAAATGTAATCTGATAAGGTTTATTCTTTTTCCAAGCGTACTTTAATAAATAAGTTAGCCGATCAGTACTGTCTTTTTCTATGGTAAATGTAGTTCTTGGAATAGAATCTTCTAAGAATTTAATTTTCGTTAAATCTACTTTATCTACTGGAAAATTGAAAAGTAATTTATAGGGTTGGTATGGATTGATGGTTGTACCTTGCTCGGTATTATCCGTAAAAGTAAGCACTCTGGTATATTTATCTCTTTTATCTCTATTAAAAGTTAGTGTATCTAATGCTTCTCCATTACTTTTAATGGCAACCCTAACCGAATCGAAGCTTAAGTCTTTTAGCCATAATTTTACACTATCATTCGTTTTTGTAAATCGGGTAATTTTGGTATCGTCTATCGTTTTTGAGTCTAGAATTATTAATTCTGGTTTAATTAATCTTTGATTAAAAATCATTGATATACTACCATCAGCATTGAATTTTCTGTCTAATATTCTAAAATTGGTAGCAACTTCCTTAAATATGCCAATATTGAGATCGGTGATATTGCTATCTAAAACAATAGAATCTCTATTAAAACCAACTTGATCTGTAGCTTGTTGATAGATTTTATCACCACCTGGATTTTCTTTTATCGCATAGATTTTATAGGTATCTTTTTTTAAATTGTTTAATCTATAGTTCCCACTACTATCTGTAGAGGTAAATATTGATGGTTTTTTCTTTCCAAAAAGTGTATCTCTATTTAATGGTAAAATAAAAACTACCGCATCTAGCTCTGGCTTACCAGTTAAGGTATTGGTTACTTTACCACTAATACTTAAGGAGTCTAATTTTGGACCTGTGGAAAAAGCATAGGTAAAATTTTTAAGTGCATTAGCTTCATTTACATCAACAATCATATTCCCAAAGTTTAGGGTATAAGTTGTATTTTTTTCTAGCGTATCTGTAAAGGTAATTTCTAACGTTCGCTTTTTCTTTTTCAAGGTTGGGGCTTTGTCCAATTCTGGCGAAATAGAAAATTCTTTAAATTCACTTTGTAAATTAAAATATTCGTCAAATTCTATTTCAATTTTTTCTGCCTTAAAATTTGTGGTTAAGTTTTTAGGTTCCATTTTTAAAACCTTGGGAGGAGTAGTGTCTTTTGGTCCACCTTCTGGTGCACGCATACTCGCACAACCATAAATTAAGGCAATACTTAAAATTGACAGGAAAAAAAACTTACGATTTTTAAGATTTACGTTTTTATACATTTAGCTTCGATATAATTAATCTAACATCTTTTTTGATCAGTATGATTAAAAAATTGAAATAAGCCCTTAAAACGCTTAAAAATAAGTCTGTTTTTCGAGTTGATTAATCAATTGATAATCAGAAAAATATAAATTATTTTGTAATATGCACCATTAAAACTGATATATCTGAAGGAGAAACACCGGAAATTCTGGAGGCTTGCCCTAAAGTTCGTGGTTTAATCTTCAATAATTTTTCTCTAGCTTCTTTTGATAAGGAAAGTAATTTATTATAATCAAAATCTGGATTGATATTCTTGTCTTCCATTTTTTGCATTTTGTTTACAATCTCATTTTCTTTTTCAAAATAGCTATCGTATTTAATTTTAATTTCTGCTTGTTCTACTGTTTCAATATCAAATGTATTTAAAAGTTCATCAAAAGCAGGACTTACTTTTCTAATGTCATTAATGCCAACTTGTGGTCTGCTTAAAACATTAAATAGTTTTACATTTTGGTTAAGTGCCGCTGTTCCCAAACTTTCTAATAGTTCGTTAGCACTTTCCATATCTACACCTTGTTTTTTAGTGAAGGCAACAATGGCATCAGAGTTGGCTACTTTTTCATTTACAATTGCTAAGCGCTCATCACTAATCAGTCCTAATTTATGGGCAATAGGGGAGAGCCTGATATCTGCATTATCTTGTCTTAATAATAAACGATGTTCTGCTCTAGAAGTAAACATCCTGTAAGGTTCTTCTGTTCCTTTGGTAACAAGATCATCTATTAAAACACCAATATATGATTCAGAACGCTTCATAATCAACTCATGCTGATCTTTTACCTTCTGATGAGCGTTAATTCCAGCTATAAAACCCTGACTAGCAGCCTCTTCGTATCCTGTTGTGCCATTAATTTGGCCTGCAAAGAATAAATTACTGATTAATTTGGTCTCTAAAGTCAAACCAAGCTGTGTAGGTGGAAAATAATCATATTCTATAGCATAACCAGGGCGGAACATCTTGGCATTTTCAAAACCTGGAATTTGTGTTAATGCTTTATACTGTACATCTTCTGGCAAAGAGGTGGAGAATCCATTTACGTAAATCTCACAAGTATTCCATCCTTCTGGCTCAACAAAAATTTGATGTCTTTCTCTTTCCGCAAAACGATTTATTTTGTCCTCAATAGATGGGCAGTACCTAGGGCCTAAACCTTTAATCCGACCAGTAAACATGGGTGACTTTTCGAAGCCTTCTTTTAAAGTTTCGTGTACATTTCCATTGGTATAAGTAATCCAACAACAGCGTTGATCTGTTGGTCTTGTTACATTGGTGTAAGAAAAACGACCAGGATTTTCATCTCCCCATTGTTCTTCCATTAAGCTATAATTTAGCGAGCGACCATCAACTCGGGGAGGAGTTCCAGTTTTCATTCTACCTGCTTCGAAACCGAGTTCAGTTAATTGTTCAGTTAAACCAGTTGCAGATTTTTCTCCAGTTCTACCGCCACCAAATTTCTTTTCTCCAATATGGATAATTCCATTTAAGAAGGTGCCATTCGTAAGTACAACAGACTTGCCTAAAATCTCTACACCTAAGGCAGTTTTTACACCAATAACGGTGTTGTTTTTGATCAATAAACTACCTACCATTTCCTGCCAAAAATCTACATTTGGTGTAGCTTCTAAGGCCAAACGCCACTCTTCTGCAAAACGCTTTCTATCATTTTGAGCTCTAGGACTCCACATTGCAGGGCCTTTAGATTTGTTTAACATTCTAAATTGTAAGGTTGTTTTATCTGCAATAATACCGGAATAACCACCCATAGCATCAATCTCTCTCACAATCTGTCCTTTGGCAACGCCACCCATAGCCGGGTTACAACTCATTTGTGCTATGGTTTCCATATTCATGGTAATCAATAACACAGAAGAACCAAGATTAGCGGCAGCGGCGGCTGCTTCACAGCCAGCATGACCTGCGCCTACAACAATAACATCGTACTCTTTAAACATCTATTTTTATTTATGTTTCACGTGGAACATGTGGAATTGATGAACAAAATTATTTGTAATTAATCTTGTTTCACGTGAAACTTTTCTCTTTTATAATATATTTTTACTATTCCAAATAATGCTACCATACACCAAACGCTTTCTAAAATCACAAAAGGCATGAAAGAAATTAGTAATGAAGCATAACCTGCAATGGCGGTCCCAATCATATTTAACAAATTATAAGTAAAACTTTCGCTCTTCAATATCTTTAGATTTTGGAAAGAAAGCGATCAATAATATGCTTACACCTATTGTTCTATGATGTCTGAAGTTTCCATTTATCAGTTTGTTTTTTCAGAAAGTTCAACCCAACGCTCCATTATACTTTCTAATTCTTTATTGTAAAGCTCAATTTTTTGAGATACTTCTTGAATTTTTATATAATCAGAAGTATCTATTGCGTTTAGTGATTTAGTTAAATCTTCAATTTCATTTTCTTTTTCTGCAACTTTTTCTTCAATTTCATCTAGTTCTTTTTGTTCTTTGAAAGATAATTTTTTTACAACTGGTGTAGCTTTAGGCTGTTCAACCACTGCCTTTTTTAGATTAACATTGTCTTTTGCTGTATCTAAACTAATCCGATATTCAGAATAATTGCCATTATAAATACTAACTATTCCTTCGCCTTCCATGATGAATAATTGTTCGCTCATCTTATCCAAAAGATACCTATCGTGAGAAACTAAAATTAATACACCAGGGAAGTTTTCTAAGAACTCTTCCAAAACATTTAGTGTATCAATATCTAAATCATTTGTTGGCTCATCTAAAATTAAGAAGTTAGGATTTTGCATTAACACCTTCATTAGGTGTAAACGTTTCTTTTCTCCACCACTTAATTTTTCTACCATACCATGCTGTTTTTTTGGAGGAAAAAGAAATAGCGTTAATAGGGCAGAAGCAGAAATGGTTTGCCCATCTGCCATTTTAATATATTCGGCATCAGATTTTACAATATCGATTACCCTTTGTTTTGGGTCGAAAGCCAAACCACCTTGTTTGTAATAACCATATACGGTAGTATCTCCTACATCAACTTTACCTCTTTCAGGATTTAAAAATCCTGTCATGATATTTAATAATGTTGATTTTCCTGTTCCATTTTTTCCTGCTAAGCCAATTCTATCACCCCTTTTAAAGGTATAGGAAAAATCGTTAATGATTTTTTTATCATCAAAAGATTGACCGATATGATCTAGCTCCAGAATTTTATTTCCTTGGCGAGCCATTTTAACATTTAACGTAACCTTTTGGTTGTCAGAACGTTGCTTTGTTTTATCTTCTAAATCATAAAATGCATTTACTCTAGACTGTGATTTAACCGTACGGGCAGCTGGCATACGCCTCATCCACTCTAATTCTTTCTTTAATAGGTTTTTGTTCTTCTGGAAAGTGCTTTCGTCAGAAGCTTCGCGTTCGCTTTTCTTCTCTAAAAAAAATGCATAATTGCCGTTGTAGTTGTAGATTTTTCCTCTATCTAATTCAACAATCGTATTGCATACATTATCTAAAAAGTACCTATCGTGTGTTACTAAAAGAATGGTTTTATTGCCAGAGGTTAATAACTTCTCTAACCATTCGATCGTATCAATATCCAAATGGTTTGTAGGTTCATCTAATACATAAATCTCCGGATCTTCGATCAACAATTTAGCTAATGCGAGACGTTTTTTCTGTCCGCCAGAAAGCGTAGCTATTTTTTGCTGCAGGTGATTAATTCCCATTCTGCTTAAAATCGTTTTGATTTCATGCTCGTATTCCCAGGCATTGTGCTCACTTAACTCTTCGTATAAACGGTTTAATGTTTTTTCGTCTGGGTTAGGATCTTCAATCAGTTCTTCATATTCTTTAATCAGCTGTTGCTGTTTGTTTTCTAAAGAAAAGATAAAATCACTAATAGAATAACCATCAGGGAAAGAAGGCTCTTGGTCTAAAAAGCCAATTTTTACTGCTTTATTTTTTACGATTTTTCCTTCTAAGGGAGCAAATCGCTCAGCCAATAATTTTAAAAGGGTACTTTTACCAGCGCCATTTATACCTACCAACGCTACACGTTGACCAGGGTTAATGCCTAGTGTTAAATTTTTGAAAAGCCATTCATCATGGTATCCATGGCCTAAGCCTTCGGCTGCAATTAATGTACTCAAAGTATTTTTTAACGAATTATGTTTAAGAAAATTACTGCAAAAGTAAGGATTAAAATTTTGGTATGATATGATCTCTTAAAGCAAGACTTAAAAGAGGTAAAATATTACCTAATTATTAGATGTTCTAGAGCCGAAATTTTAGGCATAAAAAAATGCGGACATCCACCCGCATCTTTTTAAACTAAAACTAAACTAAAATTTATGATGGATTATGAATTTTAAAGGTTGTATAAATCTGTAATGCTTACCGGAGCAGCAACTTTAGCAATGCTGATGTTCTTGGTTTGGATATCAGTATTCTGTGCATTAAAGCTTGCCAAGTTTACTTTTGCAATACTTCCCAATACAGCACTGTAATCCATAGTTTCACCAGTTAAGGTAAGGTTAGCTTGGCCGCCTAGGTTGGTATAAAGGCTAATGGTGCTGGTGTTTAAATTTGCAGTTGCCTGATCTTTCAAATCAACCATTAAGCTAGGTACGCTGAACTTTCCAAAAGTACTAACCGTTGCATTGTTTGATGCAGAGATAGAAGATAGGTTGGTTACATAAACGACTACTGTTAAAGTTTCTTTGTTGAAAGAGCTGATGCGCAACTCGCCATCTTTTTGCTGTACCAATGCATTTTTAGAGAAATAGCTGTCGTAAACTTTCACGCTCTCGTCTGCACTCTGTACCAATATTAGTTTCACGTTACCAGAAACATTGATGCTATTTACTTTTTTAACTTCAGAAAGTACAGTTACTGCGTTGCCGTCTGCTGCTTTGCTTGCTACTGCCGAACCTGTTAAAACTACTGTTGTTACTACTGCTGCGATTAATGATTTGATAGAAGTTTTCATATGCTTTATATTTTTAAAATCTTTTTGTTTGTTAATTATTTTACTTTTTTAACCGCCCCGTTTCAGGCTGGTTTCGTATATAAGACGGCACAAAAGGCAAAAGGTTGCATCGTAAATTGCTGTATTATACCAGCGGATGTTAACGCTCGACGAACGCCTGTAATTATTCGACAAACAGGAGCGGTTCATAGTAGGTGATTATCCTTGTATTTTAAACAGGAACATGTTTGGAGGGATAATATACTTAGATCATGGATAGGGGTTTAGCTTTACTTTGCTACGCAGGCAATAATTGAAGCTTGTAATAAGCTAATGTGCTAAGTAACCACGCTGCATTATGTTTTTTGTTAGATTCAATGGCTAAAGATTTGGTTTTTAACTTATTATAAACGCCCTCATTATCTAATCGATAAACCTAAGTGATTGTCATCTATATGATTTACTTGGCTGGTTTCTCAACTGTGGAAATACTGTGAATAACACTTGGTAGCAAAAATAGCGAATGTACAGCATTGAAAGAATTAATATTGTCGCTCAGAGATTGATGCTTCTGAAAGGTACCAAGCTTGTACCGAGACAAGCCAAACTTACCCCTTTTTAGAGGTATTTTATAGTGTTTATTTACCTTTTACTTACCCTAAAGGCATAGAAAAGGTAAGGGTTGGGTTAGGGAAAGGTGGGGAAAACCTTGCAAAACACTAGGCTTGATCCCTAGTTGGTATAGCGTAAGGATATGGTAAGGGCGTAAGACGGCTATTGTGTTTGTGCACTTTAGGTGGGCTTTTGGTAGACTTTACGTGAAGTTAGGGTGGACTTTTAGAAATTAGCTAAAAGAAATTTAGACAGTTATTTAGCTAAAGATTTGATTGCTAATATACAAAAAACAGACGAAGCTTTACTGCTACAAATAAATTATTTAGGAATTGACAAATTCAAATTTACTTGGATTTGAGAAAGAAGTTACTAGCTAACAGAGACTTAAAGGAGCGAAATATAGCTGCTTTTTGCCTCAAGCTTTCTTAAATACAATTGAAAATAAATAGAAGTCGAGATTCCACAACAAACAAAATATTTGGCCAATTAATCCTTTGACTAAAAAAATGAGTCACAGGTGAAATAAAAAACAAATTTAGATTTACATTTGTAGCTATTTGGATTTAAACTTAATAACACATGAAAATATTTGCCACTGCGCTTTCTGCTTTATTGCTAATTGGTACGTTTCCAAATACGGAGATACCCCATAAGGCAAAGCAAAGGTTGTTTGTTTCTAATTATGAAAATGTTTTAGGAACCTCTTTAGAGTTTAAAATTACCAGCGAAACCGAAGCACAAGCAGAAAAAGCTGAGATGGCGGCACTAGCAGAAATTGAAAGATTATCTGCTGTTTTTAGCGCCTACGATGCGAATAGTGAGTTTAGCCATTGGATGAAACAAGATTTAAATAGGCCTGTTAAAGTTTCGGCTGAGTTATTTGATATGTTAAGCTTGTTTGAGCGTTGGAAAACCAAGAGCAATGGGGCATTAGATGCATCGGCAGCTGTAGCTGGAAAGTTATGGAACGATGCAGCAAAAAAGCAACAAGTACCAACTACTAGGGAAATTAATGAAGCGGTTGCTACTATGGGAAAAATACATTATCAACTGGATAGCGCCAACGGAACAGCTACGCGTTTAAGTAATGCACCTTTGGTAATGAATACTTTTGCGAAAAGCTATATTATTAATTTAGCGGCTGATGCAGCTATGGCAGCTTCAGATGTAAGTGCCATTGTGGTAAACATTGGTGGCGATTTAGTGGTTAAAGGAAATGTTAAAGACCCAGTGAATGTAACTAACCCATTAGCTAATGCAGAAAATGATGCTCCATTGGCACATTTGTTAATCGAAAATAAAGCCGTAGCTACAAGTGGAAATTACCGTAGGGGAGCAAACATTGCAGGCAAATGGTATTCGCATATTGTTGATCCACGTACCGGCAAACCTGTAGAGGGTGTGATTAGCGCTTCAGTGGTTGCGCCAAACGCTACGGATGCTGGCGCATTGGCTACTGCATTTAACGTGCTCAATTTAACGGAAAGCAAGGCCTTGGCAGCAACAATTACTGATGCCGAATACCTGATCGTTACCAAAGATGGAAAAAGGATTGAGAGCCAAGGATGGAGCAAATTGATAGTTCCTAATTCTAACTTACCAGTTGTGGAGCATCATACAATACCTAATTACGCCGCTGAAAAACCTTGGGACGCAAAACATGAATTGGTAATCGATTTTGAGTTAAAGTGAATTGAAGGAAACAGTCACCGCCCATTTGCTGCAATTTGGGTAGAAAATGAAAACAAAGTAGCCGTAAGAAATTTAGCTTTGTGGTACAATAAAACCAAATGGGTGCCTGATTTGAGGAACTGGTACAGAATTAACGGAGATAAATTTAAAGAAAATAAAGATAATTATGCTTCTGTAACTGGGGCAACACGTAATCCTGGTAAGTATACCATAAAATGGGATGGGAAAGATGATAAAGGCGTTTATGTTCCGCAAGGAAAGTATACCATTATTATCGAGAGCTCTAAGGAGCACGGTACTGACGAAATTATTCGCCAACCGATGGAACTAAAAAAAGCCCTTAAAAAGGTAACAAACCCAGGAAATGTAGAAATCTCAAATGTAACTTTTGACTTCCGTAAAAAATAACCCCGATCCGAGTTCAATAGCTTCAAAGAAGAAAGGAGCTCAAAAATCTTCAAGTCCTAAAAAGGATATTGCCAAAGTATCTCGATGGTTGCACATTTACCTTTCTATGGTGAGTTTTGCGATTGTACTCTTCTTTTCGGTAACAGGTTTAACCTTAAACCATCCGAGTTGGTTGGGCGGAGATAAACAAATCAATATTAAAAATAAAGGGCAACTCAATGTGAAATGGGTTAACAGTCCTGATACCAATAAAATTGCGAAGCTAGAGATTGTAGAATTTTTTCGCACCAAGTACGATGTAAAAGGTGCGGTTAGTGAGTTTAGGATTGATGAATCAGAAATAACCGTTACTTTAAAAGGTCCGGCTTATTCTTGTGATGCTTTTATAGACCGTGAGAACGGAAACTACGAGCTTTCTGAAATAAAAATGGGAGTTGTTGCGGTAATGAACGACTTACACAAAGGACGGGATTCTGGCAAAGGCTGGGCTTGGATTATCGATATCTCAGCAATATTTTTAATTCTAATCTCACTAAGTGGATTAATCTTGCTTTGCTTTATTAAGAAAAAACGAGTGGCAGGTTTTATAACGGCTATTGTGGGCTTGATGATCTGTTATTTGATTTATGTAATTTTTGTGCCTTAGTTTCTTGGCGCCAATTTGAGGAAGGAACGACCGAGAGATCTACTAACCTCAGTTCTATTAATAAAACTGTAAATAATAATGATTTGGGCGTTTTGACACGTTGTCCGCTATATCTTTTTGGCTGAAAAAGCCAAAAAGGATGCCGCTTCCATCGTTAACGCTAGCAAATCGTACAAAAAGCATATCTAAGTGTTTTAACCTACATTTAATAATCTAACTCAGTTTACTAGTAATTTGCTTGTTTTTTGGGCAGTAAAAACAATAGATTCTCTACACTATGTTGCGTTCGAAATAATGAGTTGTGATTCGTCATTTTGAGGAAGGAACGACCGAGATAAAAAAACAGATTTCTCCTCGCTGCGCTGCGTTCGAAATGACGGGTTGTGATTTCGTCATCTCGAGGAAGGAACGACCGAGAGATCTACTAACCTCAGTTCTATTAATAAAACTGTAAATAATAATGATTTGGGCGTTTTGACACGCTGTCTGCTATATCTTTTTGGCTGAAAAAGCCAAAAAGGATGCCGCTTCCATCGTTAACGCTAGCAAATCGTACAAAAAGCATATCTAAGTGTTCTAACCTACATTTAATAATCTAACTCAGTTTACTAGTAATTTGCTTGTTTTTTGGGCAGTAAAAACAATAGATTCTCTACACTATGTTGCGTTCGAAATAATGAGTTGTAATTCGTCATTTTGAGGAAAGAACGACCGAGATAAAAAAACAGATTTCTCCTCGCTGCGCTGCGTTCGAAATGACGGGTTGTGATTTCGTCATCTCGAGGAAGGAACGACCGAGAGATCTGCAAGCTATTTTCTTTCTATTTGTGTAGTAAAAGCAAATAGATTTACCTACGCTGAGCTATTTGGGGTTCTACTCGCTACCTGCCTGAGCTAGACAGGCGCTCTTTCGAAATGATGGCAATGCTGATCTATCATCGCCCAAAGCAATCTCATTCTATTAATTAATGATGAAATAACGCTTTAAGATTGCCTGCCTGCGTGTAGGCAGGCTTCGTACCACGCAATGACGTACCTGATTGCAAAATCAAAAGCTTAAGTTAATAGTGCTCGTAATAATGGGAACAAGCGTAATAAATTAAAATTCAAGCTTAGCTAAATAGAAATCTTCCTTTTCGGTCATTAGCGTTTTAGCGGCTTTTGTTTTATCCTTATAGCCCAATAAATGAAGCGTTCCATGGATAATTACCCTGCACAATTCAGCTAAAGCTGTAGATTTAAAATTAACTGCATTTTCTTTGATCCTTTCTATGCTGATAAAAATATCGCCAACGATCTTTTTAAGCTCTTCTGAGTTGTCGAAAGTGATGACGTCGGTATAATCGTCATGCTGAAGAAAATCTTGGTTTATACGCAATAAATATTCGTCGGAACATAAAATAAAGTTCAGTTCCGCTAATTGATATCCTTCGGCAATGATGGTAGCCTCAATCCATTTTTTGATAATGATTTTATATTTAAGCGTGTAGGCGATGTCTTCGGTAAAGAAATTGATTTTTGGCATGGGTTTTTAGACTTATCCGTCATTTCGAACGTAGAGAGAAATCTATCAAGCTAGACTAAATATTTCTCTTCGCTTACTCGAATTAACGATTAACGATTAGGCGAATTTAGTAATTTAAAATACTCGGCAATCTTGTTTTTGTAGTAATAGTTTAAATTAGGTGGTAACTTCTGGATCAGCTCACTCTCACTTTGTTGTTGCTTTTTAAATTGCTCTAACATTTTTTGATAAGAAGGAGGGAACGCTTTGGCGGCTTTGCTTTCTCTTTTCGAATCCTCATCCTGCTCCCGTTGGGCCTTATCTGCATCTAATAATTTGGTCATTAAGTTTTTTTGACGGTTCATGGTTTCTTCAGCAATTTTTTTATTCACCAAATCCATTTCAGTTTGTTTCATCTCTTGTGCCAACTGGTTTAAATTTCCTAAAGCACCTTTCCCGTCTTTATTATCTTCCCTATTTATTTTTTGCAAAGCCTCCCTAATCATTTGCTGTTGTTGTGCCATTTTAGCAAATTCTTGGCTCATTTGTCCTTTTGGTACAGTACCTTGATTACCTTCTTTTTGCATTTTTTCTTTTGCATTTTGCATGTTCTGGTTCAATTGCTCTTGCATTTTTTGCAAATCTTGCATGCTTTGTTTTTTGCTTTTTCCGCCACCTTTTTTGGGTTTTTGCATCTGCTCTAAAGATTCATTTAACATCAATGCCAAATTATTTAAAGAAGTCATGGCAAACTGTTGCGATCGATTAGCCTCTGCAGTACGTCTATCGCCTAAAAGGTCTATTGCTTTAGCGATATTGAAATTAATTTTTTCTACTTCGGTATTTACGGTGCTCTGTATTTGAGGGACCCTTTTGCTTAATGAAAACAAGCTGTCTGCAATGGTTTTCATATTATCCTTAATCGTGTTTTGCTTTTGTACATTGCCAACATAAGAAGGATCGTTGTTGCTTAATCTTCTTAAACCCAACATCACTTTTTCTTGTTCAAAAGAGGTGCTAAGTAAATTTTCTAATAACCTGCGCAGTTCTGCGGCATTCGTTTTTGATTCTTCTTCCTCTCCTTCTTCTTGGTCATCTTTCATTTCTTGAGCCAATTGTTCCATTTCTTGAGCAGCATCTTCTTGGCTTTCTGCAGCTTTTTTGGTGTCGTTTTTATCTAATTGTTCTTTACTTTGCTGCTGTTTTTGTTTAATTTCTTTGCTTTGTTTTTCAGGGTGTTTAAAATTATTCGGACGCTCTAATTCTTCGTTTTTTTCAGCAAGTTTTGCCATTTCCTTTTCAAGATCTTTGAAATCTTTATTGAGCTGTTCTTGCTTGTTTTTAATATCAGAAACAGGTGTGTTTTTATTTTTAGATTGTTCGCTTAGCGATTTCTGCTGCTTCGCCATTTCATCTAACCTGTCTATTTTATTTTGAAGATTTTGCTCAAATTCTAGTTGTTTATATAACTCTAAAATGCGATCCAATTCATTTTTTACAGATTTATTGTCCATTTGCATTTTAGACAATTCTTCTCTGGTTAAATCTTTATTATTCATTTCCATTAATTGTTGTAGTTTTTGCAACAATTCTTTGGTTTTTTCATCGAGCACATTGTTAAACAAATCATCAATTTGTTTTTGTTTTTCTTTTAGTGCTTCGGCAATGGCATTGTTTTCTTCCTTTTGGAAAGTGTTTTTCTCATTCAGTTTTTTAATGTCTTTAACAGCCTCTTCTAGCTGCTTTTGTTTATCTAATAACTGCTCAATTTGCTTCTTGTCTTCAAAAGAAAGCTGTTTTTTGTCTAACAAATCTTGGCTTAATTTTTTGCTATCTTTTTCAATTTTATTGGCCAATTTAATGGTAGATTCCATTTTCTTTTTCAGAGCTTCGCTTCCTTCGGCTAACTGCTCGGCAATCTGTTGTTGAGTTGGGGCTTGATAACTTTTTATTTCTGATCGGCTGAGTTTTGCACCATTTACACCATCATTATCTGCAACCTCAAAATAGTATTCCAGAATTTGTCCGGGTTTAATATCGATGGCCGCTAAATTCCATAAGTAGAAAAATGTGTTTTCTAGCTGATTATTTTTGATTGCAATTGGCTTGCTTTGTTCGCTTATCTTTTTTCCATCTTGTTTAATGGTGTATTTAAATTTTAAAGAAGAGAAACCATAATCGTCGCCTATATTTCCTGAAAAATATAAAGTTTTTGAGCTTAAAGAATCTGGTTTTTCGGTAATGGCGATACTAGGAAATTGGTCTGCAATTACTGCAATTTGATGATTTAGTGAATCGCTGTTGGTTACAAAATTGTTTTTTGGTATAACACGGTAACTGCTGTTTTTTGTTAAAGTTGCATTAAAGCTAGCCAAATCATCTTCTACTTTTAGGTTATAGCTCTTATTTTGCAATACAAAAGCTAATTCATTGCTATTTTCTGTACGTAATTGCCAAAAAACTTTGGTGCCTTCCGGAATTAACAAATCGCCTACGTTGCTCACTTCTTCAGTTTTTCTGTTCAAGTAGTTTGGATAGACCAGCTTAGCGCTCATGTTCAGCAAAGAAGGACGTGGTTTTACTTCTACTAAAAATGAAGCGGAGTTAAATCCTCCGCCAAAAAAACGGATAGATTTGCTCTTTTGTACGTTTTTAAAGGTATAATTGAAACGACTAATATTTTCTTTTTCGAGCTTGTAGGTATTTGCACCATCGGCGATGTAAACTTCTTGAGGAAATTCATCTCCTGTAAGCTTTAGGTTGACGGTTAAATCATCGCCCTGCGTAACTGTTAAATTTTTATTTAAAACATTAAAATTAAATGGTGCTTTAGGTAAAATTTCCTCATTGTATTTAATGAAGCTGTTTGTGCCTTCTTTTAAAATTGTCGGAGCAATAATGCCAATGCCTAAAATAATTGCCAAAGGGATTAAAATGTATTTGATATGCTTTTTGTTATCGCCCAAATTAATTGCGCTTGCAAAAGGAATTGGTCTTAAATCTCCAATTTTTTGGTCGATACCAGCCAAGATCAGTTGACTATTTTGAGGGGAGCTATCTGCCAAACTTTTAAGTTGTAAGGTATTCAACAACCTATCTTTAACGTTAAAGAAGTGGTCTCCTATAAGTTTTGCTGCTTGCTCTATTGTTAGTGTTTTGCTCAATTTGAAATAGGCAAGGGCAGGTCTTACAATCCAAATAACCGATACGGTAATAGCTAAAACTAAAAAAGAAAAGAAAAGTGTGGTTTTAGCAATGATACTTGGATTTGTATAATAAACAAGTACAAAAATGAATAGATATAACCCCAAAATTGTTGCTGCAGCGTAAATGCTTCCACGTAAAAGTTTATTTAAGTAAAACTTTTTCGTAAACTCATTAATCTTTGCAATTAAAAGGTCGTAGCTATTGCCCATATTTTATTAACGAACAAAAAGGATAAAATGGTGTGTTTAAAACCCCAATATACGCTGTATTTAATGGTTTTTAAAATATGAGTGATAAGTTAACAAAAAATCGATATAAGTTTTATCTCAAAACCATAAATTAGATAATTAAATATATAAATAACCTGCATTAGTATTAAATAAATGATGGGTTTGCGGTCTATATAAACAATAATAATCAATTGTATTCCAATGAAAAAACGATCAATGGCAATTTTGCTATTAATTCTAATAACCAACAGCATGATGGCTCAGCGAAAAATTACTTCATGGAATAAAAACGAGGTAATTGCCCACAGAGGCGCATGGAAGAAAAATAACTTGCCAGAAAATTCAATCGCTGCTTTAAAGGAGGCTATCAGGTTAAAGTGTTTTGGCTCTGAATTCGATGTTCACCTTACTTTAGATAGTGTTATTGTGGTAAACCATGATGCTACATTTTTAGGGACATCCATCGCAAAATCTACCTATAAACAGTTATTGGCAAAAAAATTATCCAATGGTGAAAGTATCCCAACTTTAGAAAACTACCTAAAAACAGGGATGAAACAAAAGGGAACTAAACTTATTCTGGAAATTAAACCACAGAATATGGGTAAGGAAAGAGATCTTTTGCTAACAGAAAAGGCATTGCAAATGGTAAAAAAACTTAAGGCCGAAGAGTGGGTAGAGTATATCAGTTTTGGTTATGATATTTGTACCTATATCATCGGCCATATGCCAAATGCCAAAGTAGCTTATTTAACAGGAAATGTAACTCCAACGCAAATGAAAAAGGATGGTTTTTCTGGTGTTGATTATCATTTTTCAGTTTACCAGCAAAACGGGAGCTACATACCAGAGTTTAAAAAATTGGGGATTAGTATCAATGGTTGGACTGCAAATAAACCAGAAGAAATAGCATATCTAATTGCGAATGAGGCAGATTTTATCACAACAAATGAGCCTGAATTGGTTTTCGATTTAATCAAAAACTCTGTTATAGCCAAGGGATGGAAGTTGAAATGGTCTGATGAGTTTGGGGGTAAAGGCTTGCCCGATCCAAATAAATGGACTTATGATGTTGGCGGAACAGGATGGGGTAATAATGAAAAACAATACTATACCAAAGCTGATACCATTAATGCCATGGTTGCCCAAGGAAATCTGCATATTATTGCGAGAAAAGAAGTTAAAGAAAATATGGCTTTTACTTCAGCAAGATTAGCCAGTCGTAAAAAATTCGATATGAAATATGGCAGGGTTGAAGTTAGGGCAATGTTAGCAAAAGGAAAGGGAACATGGTCTGCCATTTGGATGCTGCCAACAGACTGGAAATATGGAAATTGGCCAAAAAGTGGCGAGATTGACATCATGGAGCATGTAGGTTACGAGCCGGATAGTGTTTATGGAACTGTACATACCCAATCATTTAATCACAGCATTGGCACTCAAGTTGGCAAAGCCTTAAAAGTTGCAGATGTTTACAACACTTATCATGTGTATGCAATGGAATGGTTTGAAGATAGAATTGATTTATTCATTGACGATCAAAAATACTTCACATTTAATAAGAGTAAAAATGGAATTAACGAATGGCCATTTGATCAGGACTTTCATTTAATGATGAACTTAGCTATTGGCGGAAATTGGGGCGGAAAGATGGGAATTGATGAAACTGTTTTCCCAGCAACAATGAAAATAGATTATGTAAGAATTTTTCAGAAATAGAATTATTACTGCAAAAAAAAGCCCCGATTTTCGTCGGGGCTTTGGTAAAATATGATAATAATTAGATTACTTTCACATTAACGGCATTCAAGCCTTTTTTACCGCTTTCAACATCGTATTCAACTTTGTCGTTTTCACGAATTTCATCGATAAGGCCTGTTGAATGTACAAAAATTTCGCTATCGCCGTT
>Ga0247807_10000094_pt1 | contig 75535 bp, 76 predicted proteins | sample UWRJL074202C1_FD_179931 | JGI IMG/M metagenome (GOLD analysis project Ga0247807, IMG submission 179931) | Plant litter microbial communities from Arlington Agricultural Research Station in Wisconsin, United States - UWRJ-L074-202C-1 | ecosystem: Environmental > Terrestrial > Plant litter >...
ACCCGCCGCACCTCATTCCGATGATCGAGATCATCCCGGGCAAGGCTACCGACGAAGCACTCGTCGGCCAGCTCACCGAGATCGTCAAGGCCTTCAACTACGTGCCCGTGCTCGAGAAGGAGATCCCCGGATTCGTCGAGAACCGCGTGCTCTACGCGATCCTGCGCGAGTGCATGGCGCTGCTCGAAGAGGGCATCGTCACCCCCGAGGGTCTCGACGCTTGCGTGAAGTGGGGCATCGGCTACAAGCTCTCCGTGATTGGCCCCACGCGTCTGCTCGACATGGCCGGTCTCGACATCTACCAGGCCGTCTCGAGCTACCTGAACAAGGATCTCGACGTGAGCACCGACACCCCGCAGTTCATCAAGGACAAGATCGCGGCGGGTCAGCTCGGCTTCAAGTCGAACGGCGGCATGTACGAGTACGGCGAGGGTGACGTCGACGCGAAGCGCAAAGAGATCATCACCGGTCTCATCGCGGCCCGTAAGACGCTCTCCACCATCCCGAACGTCTGATGACCCCGGCCGTCTCCGTCGAGAGTATTGGTGACGGTCTCTCCCGCACCCGGGGCGCCGATGTCGACATCGCGTTCCGCGTGCGGGGTTCCGGTCCCGCCGTCGTGCTGCTGCACGGAACCTCGGCGAACCACGCCGTCTGGGAGCCGGTCGGCGACGCACTAGAGGGGCGCGCCACCGTGATCGCGCTGGACCAGCGGGGCCACGGCCGCAGCGACCAGCCAGAACACGGTTACACGGGCGACGACTTCGTTGGTGACGTGATCACCGTGCTCGATGCGCTCGGCCTCGAACGGGCCTGGGTTGCTGGACACTCCCTTGGCGGACGCAATGCCTGGCTCGCCGCCGCGCGCCATCCGTCTCGCGTTGCGGGCGCAGTGGTTATTGACTACACGCCTTTTGTGGAGGCACCGGTACTCGACCAACTCTCTGAGAGGGTCGCGCTCGGCTTTCGCCCGTTCGGAGACCTCGCAGACATCGAGCACTATCTGCGCGAGCGCTACCCGGCCATCCTGCCGGGCGCGGTGCAGCGGCGCGCTCGCTGGGGCTATCAACAACAGCCCAATGGCGAGTGGATGCCGCGCGCTTCCGCCGCGGCGATGTCACAACTAATCGAGGGCTTCCACACGCCCTATGAACGGGAATTCCGTGAAGTTCCTGTGCCCATGACCCATCTGCGAGGCGCCGAGAGCAAGCTATTAAGCGAGGCCGCTTGGCAGAAGGCGATCGCGCTGCGGCCCGCCGACCGCTGGGTCGAGGTCGCTGGCGCTGACCACTACATCCCCGAGGAACAGCCTGACTTGGTCGCGGCCGAGATCGCTCTGGTCCTCGGACTCTGACCCCACGAACCACCTGATCGAAAGGAACCACCCATGCCCCTCTTCATCGACAAGCTCGCCATCTCGAGCCCCGACTTCACGAATCTCGAGCGCATTCCCGAGAACTTCAGCGCCGATGGCGGCAACGACACCCCCGGCATCACCATCTCGGGAGCGCCCGAGGGCACGGTCGAGTTCGCTCTGATTCTGAACGACCCCGATGCTCCACTCGCAAACGGCTTCACGCACTGGGTGGTTTACGGCATCCCCGCGGACACGAGCACCCTCGATATTTCGGCAGACGGCGTGCGAGTGGCGCCGAACGGCGGCGGAGCCACGGTCTACTACGGTCCCCAGCCGCCAGCCGGTCACGGCGTGCACCACTACTTCTTCCACCTCTACGCTCTCAGTTCTCCCGTGGTGGGCGAGCCGACGCGCGAAGGGTTCCTGGCCACCTATGCCGACTCGATCATCGAGGTCGCCCGCACGGTAGGCACTTTTAGCCGCGACTGATCCCACGCCTCGTACTAACGGAGAAAGCCTGAGACCGAACACGGTCTCAGGCTTTCTCCGTTAGTTGTACCGTCAGCCCGGGTAGGAGTGCGCAAACGACTCGGCGATGGCGATGACCGCTGCGTGCACAGGGCCGGCCGTTATCGAGGGGATGACTGAGGCATCCACCACTCGCAGGTTGTCGAGGCCGCGCAAGCGAAGGTCGGGTGTAACGGGGGCGTGTTCTGACCGCCCCATACTGAGCGTGCCCACGGGGTGGTGATGGGTGATCGCCGCGCGAGCGATGAAGGCATCCGCTTCGTCATTGGTCGAGAGGCTCGTGGAAGGAAGCACCTCGGCGTTCCGCCACGCGGCGAGCCCCTCGGAGCCTCCAACGAGCCGCGCATGCTCGAGTGCGAGCCGGAACGTGTCGCGGTCGTGCGCGGTGGAGAGGTAGTTGGGGTCGATGACGGGTTCATCGCTGATATTCGGTCCCGAGATACGCAGCGATCCGCGGCTCGTGGGGTTGGTGACCCCGAACAGCAACGTGTAAGCCTCGCCGGGTACGGCTCCGGCGGCGTCGGCAGCGAGTGCTTCCGATGCGCTCGGTCCGACCACGCAGCCGACGACGATGTCGGCGGCTCCGGACCTCTCGGACAGGCCATCCTTCGACAGGTAGGTCATTGACTCCGACAGCTGCAACCGTGTCGGCGGTACCGGTCGGCGGGAGGAGTAGACGTTGCCAGCACCCAGAAGGTGGTCGTGCAGGTTGCCGCCCACTTCGGGTGATTCCAGCACGGTTTCTACACCGGCCTGCCGTAGCGTCCGCGGATCTCCCACGCCCGAGCGCATAAGTAGCAGCGGGTCGCCGATCGATCCGCCGCAGAGGATCACCTCATCGGCTTCCACGATTTCGTCGCGTCCCTCGCGGGTTACGGCCACTCCCGTGACCCGGCCTCCCTCGATAACCAGCCTATGGACCGTCACCCCAGTGTGCAGAGCGAGGTTGGGGCGGTCGAGCACCGGATCGAGGTAGACGTCGGAAACGGTCACGCGTTGTCCGTTGCGAATGGTGAGCGAGTTCGGGGTGGCGCCGATCATCTCACCGCCATTGTGGTCAGGGATGCGAGAGACGCCGAGTGCTTCCCACGCGGCGAGATAGTCGAGCACAAGAGGACTGGACAACTCCGGCCCCGGCAGCATCACGGGCAGCGGGCCACTGTCGCCGTGCACCGCGCTCGCGCCGCCCGAGAAGGTCTCGGAGCGGATGAACGCGGGTAGCAGAGCGTCCCAAGACCAGCGTTCGTCGCCGGTCTCTTCCACCCATCGATCAAAGTCGGCCCGGCAGCCGCGCATGTGCGCCATCGCGTGTACGAGGCTCGATCCTCCCGGTCCTTTGCCGCGCGCCCATTCGAGCGAGCGACCGGCTAAACCGGCCTGTGGTGTTGTGCGATAGGCCCAGTCGTAGGATCGCCCGTGGATGAACGGCCACAACTCTGGTCTGCGCATCTCCGGATCGGTGACCCGGTGCCCCGCCTCCAGCACGGTCACGCGGCGCGATGGATCGGCGCTCAGCCGGTTGGCGAGCACGCTCCCGGCCGACCCGGCACCGATGATCACGACGTCGGAGCCCATGTCATACCTCTTTATTAAGCATCTGTCGTGGAGCGGCCGCCGATAGGCAGACGGGTGGTGTTAGTTGCGGGTGTGACCGGCGTCGACCACGAGGGTCTGGCCCGTGATCCATCCGGCCTTCTCCGATGCCAGGAAGGCAACCGCTGGTGCGACATCCTGGGGGAGCCCGCGCCGGTCGAAGGCCTGCATGGGCACCACGAAGTCGAAGCCGGCCTCGTGAGGGCCCGAAAGCACTCCTTCACTCGCGATGATGCCTGGAGCGACCGCGTTGATGGTGACGCCGAGGCGTCCGAGCTCGCCAGCGAGACCGCGAACAAGTCCGATCGAAGCGCCCTTCGTGGCCACATAGTGGGCGCAGTCAGGGGTCCCCGCGACGAAGGTGTTTGAGGCGATGTTGACGATGCGGCCGTAGCCGGCTTCTCCCATCACCGACGTGACCGCGTGGGTCACGAGGTAGATGCCGTCGAGATTCACGGACATCACCTTGCGCCACTCGGCAAAGGAAATGTCAGCCCAGGGGGTGAGGGGCACCAGGGCAGCGTTGTTCACGAGCACGTCGATGCGTCCGAATTCGGCCACGATCTCGTCGATCACCGTCTGCACTCTCTCGGGATCGCTCACGTCGAGCAACTTGGCAACTCCGGAGTTACGTGCCGCAACGGCCTGAGCGCCGGCCTCGTTGACATCGGCGACGATGACCTTCATGCCGTCGGCGGCGAGCTCGTCGGCGATGGCCGCTCCGATGCCCTGCGCTGCACCCGTAATGAGGGCGACTCGTTGGGTAGTTTCGGTCATGTCAGTTTCCTCCGTAGTACTCGGGTGCGAGCTTCCAGGTCTCGAATGAGGCCAGCTCGTGCGAGGGGTAGATGTCGGCGTTCTTGGTGCGTGCCAGGTAGTTCAAACGTCGGATCGCTTCGACCGACTTGGTTGGGTCGAGGTGGAAGCCCGCGATCCATTCCTTCTCGAGTGTGGTGTGGGTGTATGCCGCGTCACCGCAGAACAGCATGTTGCGTTCGTTCTCGAGTTCCACGAGCAGGGAGTAATGCCCAATGGTGTGACCAGGGGTTTCGAACAGCCAGACGCCGGGAACGATCTCGTGGTCGCCCGAGATTGGCTTGTAGGTAACAGCGCTGTGGTCGAACGAGAGGTCAGAGTAGCCGAGACGCTCGAAGGGCTCGGGCACCTTGGCGTGCCGCAACTCCTCCTTGTGCACGAGCGTGGTCGCCTTCGTGAGGTACTTGTTGCCACCCACATGGTCGAAATGGAAGTGCGAGTTCACCACGATGTCGACGTCGTCGGGGGTGAAGCCGCACGCGGCGAGCTGCGCCGGGATGGTCTGCTCAGGGGTCTGCAGCGGAAGTTCGAATGGGAGCACGGCGTTGACGTGGTCGAGGTCAAAACCGGTGTCGAAGAGGATCAGTGCATCGGGGTGCTCGATCAGCACGCTGTATACGGGGAAGCGCACGGGATTGCCCGCATTGATGTGCCAGTGCACATCCGACTCGTCGATCACGAGCGTGCCACCGTCGAGCAGGTATACCTTCGGGTCAGTCATGTGAGGCTCGCTTTCTTAATTATCAGCCCACGCTAATTGTTGATCACGTTATGAGAAGAAAAAGAGTGGTGTCAAGCATCCGTTACCGAGTTAATGAGTCGGTAACACGCGCTTGTGTTCGCTGTGCCGCCTCGTTCTTGTCTGCGGCGCGACTCAGGGGGCGGTGACGCCGGGGTAGTCCTCGAACAGCGGCATGCCGGAGTAGTACGCCCAGCGATAGCAATGGTCGAGCATCGGCTCCGCGGCAAAGTCGCCGACGCAGGTGGCGTCCTGGTAGCGCTCGCCGCTGGAATCGGTGTAATGAGCGCGGCAGAGCACACGCCAGGTCGTCGGGCTCACTGTTTCATCGTCGATGAGGTGATTCGAGGGCAACCAGCACTCCGTGCTCGTTATCGCCGCCGGATCGACGTTGGATGTCGGGCCCGCAACCTGAGCCAGCGTCTCGAGTGCCTGTGCATCCTGGTCCGACAGCGCTGGAGCGCTGGCGCACGACGTGAGGGCGAGAGCGAGCGCGACGAAGAGCGCCACCGGGGTCCAACTTTTCATGGGGACTGCCTCCTTCCGACATCGTTGACGGAGCGTGTTTCGAGCGTGTAACAACTGAATTTCAGGCTTGGCTTCGGTTGCTAATTCTCATATGGTATCGCTACCCCTGCACAATGTAAGAGGATTTCGCTTCACATCACCGGGGCCCCATCACCCTGAGAGGAAGATCTCGGCAATGAACAGAATCACCAGCGGCACTTCTCGCCGCACTGCAACCCGTCTGGCTGTGCTCACTATGTCTGGTGCACTCGCCTTCAGCCTCGTCGCCTGTTCGTCGGGCCGTGGAGACGATTCCGGCACCGACACATCATCTGGTGGTGCCACCGAGGTCGCCCAGTTCGCACTGGTCGCCCCCGAAAACGAATCAGACTTCGGCTACAACCAAGCAGGCATCGAGGCGGCCAATGGTGCCGCAGAGGAACTTGGCATCGAGGTCACGATCGTTCCGGATGCCGGTTACGACAACATCGAGACCGTCCTGAACCAGGTAGCCGACGGGGGAGCGCAGTTCATCGTGGCCCACGCCTCCGGCTACAACGTGGGTGCGGCAAGCGCCGCGGCCGCCAAGAAGGTACCGATCCTCATCCAGGATGCTGGCGCCGACGAGAACGTGCCCGGCCAGATCGCGGCCGCCAAGCCCGAAGGCCAGGAGGGTGGCTACCTCGCGGGTGTCGCAGCCGCCATGTCGACGACGTCGAAGAAGGTTGGCCTCGTGCTTTCGGCCGACAACTCGAACTGGTTCGCGATGTCGTCCGGATTCGTTGAGGGTGTTTTCAGCGTCGACCCGACCATCCAGGTGCTGTACACCTCGGTCGGACCGGCTGCCTACGCCGACGCCGCCGGCGGTAAGACCGCTACCGAGCAGATCATCGCCTCGGGAGCCGATGTCGTCTTCGGCATGGGTGACGGCGCAACACACGGTTACCTCCAGGCGATCGACGCCGCTTCGGGAGTCAAGTACATTGCCGACATCGGCGACGTCACCCCCGGTCTCAGCGACCCGAGCAAGCTGCTCACGTCGGTGCGATGGAATTACGAGCCCGCTTACGTGCAGGCCATTAAGGACGTCGAGGCCGGCATTTACGGCACGGTGACCTACCCCGTCGACGTGGAAAACGGTGGCATGTACCTGCAGGAGACCGATCAGATGACGCCGGAGATTCTCGCGGCCGTCGAGAAGGCCTCGCAGGGAATCATCGATGGTTCGATCGTTCCGACCATCGCCACCTCGGCCGATGAGGTCGCTGCCGTGATCGCCGCCAAGGGCGCCAAGTAGGCCGAGCAGCCGGTGTCCTCACTTGAGGGCACCGGCTCGCTTGCCCATCCCGTTGGACGAGCCCGGTCCAACCGCACGCTGCTAGCAAGGAGGTCCCGTGACGACAACGGCCACAAGTGACATCATCTCGCTGAGAGACATCACCAAGGCGTTTCCTGGCGTCATCGCCAACGATCGTGTCTCGCTCGACATCGTCAGCGGGCAGGTGCACTGCCTGCTCGGCGAGAACGGAGCGGGCAAGTCCACGCTGATTAGCATCCTTGCTGGCATGCAGCAGCCCGACTCGGGAAGCATCGCGATCGGCGGCAAAACCGTCGACATCTCGTCGCCTAAAGTTGCCGTCGACTACGGCATCGGTGTGGTGCACCAGCACTCCACATTGGTTCCCGCGTTCACGGTGCTCGAGAATCTCATGCTGGGCGAGACCGGCGTGCTGCAGAACAAGAAGCGTGCGGCCGAACACCTCGAGGAACTGGCCGAGCTCCTCGGCGTACAGATCGACCCGCACGCGCTCACTTCTGACCTCGGTCTCGGCCAGCAACAGCAGGTCGAGATCGCGAAGGCAATGTGGAAGGGCAGCAGACTTCTTGTGCTCGATGAGCCCACATCCATGCTGACTCCACAGGCGATCGAGCACCTCGGCGAGAGTATCGCCAGGGTGAAGGATCGAGGCCTTGCCGTGGTGCTGATCACCCACAAGCTTCGCGAGGCGTACGCGATGGGCGACTGTGTCACCATCCTCCGCGGCGGACGCAACGTCGGCCACATCGGCATCGACGAGCTCTCCTCTTACAGCGAGAAGCAGGCTCAGGATGCGATCTTGGCTGCGATGTTCGGCGACGACCTCACTGCGGCGAGCACAGATCCCGCCGCGGTGGACCTCGAGGAGGCAGCAGAACTTGCCGGCGCTAACGAAGCAACTCGAGAGACGCGCTCCATCGACTTCGCCACTCGCCCGGTGCGGCTCGAGCTGCGAGGCATCACGAGCCGCGCTGGCGGTCGCGATATCGAGGCGGATAACGTCACTCTCACGGTGCACGAGGGCGAAATTCTCGGCATAGCGGGTATCGACGGCCACGGCCAGGCCGCTCTCGCGGAGGTCGTAGCCGGGCAGCGCTCGGCCGCATCCGGAACAGTGTTGTTTGATGGTGTGGATATCACCCGCTCGGGTGTGCGCGATCGCCAGCAGTTGGGCGTGCGGTACGTAACGGATGATCGGCTGCACGAAGGCACAATCGGATCGATGTCGGTTGCTCTCAACCTCGTGATCAAGCGGATCGGGCAGAAGCCGTTTTGGCGTGCCGGACGCATTCAGCCGAAGGCCGTCGATGCCGAGGCTGTCCGATTGATCGACGAGTACGGTATCCGCACACCGTCGCCGGCGACGCGCGCCGGCACCCTCTCCGGGGGCAACATCCAGAAGATCCTTCTGGCCCGCGAACTGACCAATGGTGCGCGACTGGTCGTGGTGAACAAGCCCACCTACGGTCTCGACCTCAAGACCGTGCACCTCGTGCGGGAGATTCTCATCGACTTCGCCGCCCACGGCGGCTCGGTGTTGCTGCTCTCCACCGACCTTGACGAACTGATCGAGCTCTCCCACCGCATCGAGGTCATCTCGCGCGGCGGCCTCGTCGGCGGCGTGGTCAACGACGGAGCCGGAACTGCAGAGAAAGTGGGCCACTATATGACCGGCGCGATCGAAGGCACCGACTGATGACTGCTCCTGACCTCCAGAACGTGACCGGCACCAACGGCGCGGCCCAGCGCTTCGCTCAGGGCTTTATCCGCTCGGTTGTGCCCGTTCTCTTGGCGCTCGTAGTCTCGGGCCTCGTCATGCTCGCCATCGGTGCGAGTCCGCTCGACTTCTTCGCAGGGGTGTGGAAGTACGGCATCACCGGCAGCAATTGGCAGCGCAGTCTCTCGCTTATGGCGCCGCTCCTGATCGTGGCGGTGGGCCTGATCGTGGCCTTCCGCGGCCAGCTTTGGAACCTGGGATACAACGGCCAGTACTTGCTCGGAGCGGTCGTGGCCTCAGGCCTGGGTCCGATCCTGTTCCAGGTGATGCCGGCCTTCCTCGCCACACTTGTCATCTTCATCGTGGCGGTGCTCGCGGGTGCCGTGTGGTCACTGATCCCCGCCATCCTCAAGGCCCGCTATGGAACAAACGAGATCATCACCTCTCTCGTGATGTCGTTCATCGCCGTGGGCGTGGTGAACCTACTGATCAAGGGCGTGTTCAAAGATCTCGGCACCTCAACCCCGCAGACTGCGGTGATCCCTGATAACGATCTGCTGCCCTATATCCCCGGCACCGAGATTCACATCGGCTTCGTGATCGCCATCGTGCTCGCCGTCGTGGCGCAGTTCGTGTTCAGTCGAACCTCATTCGGCCTGCGGATCGACATCTTCGGCGCGAGCCCCAAGGCCGCTCGACACGTTGGACTGAACTCCACGTGGATGGTCATCCTCTTGTTTGCGCTCTCTAGCGGCCTGATTGCGTTCGCAGGAGCCATCGACATCCTCGGTCAGTTCAGCTATCAGCGCGCGGACTGGGATCCACGGTATGGCGATGCCGTGATGCCGCTCGTGTTCCTCGCGCGGTTCCGCCCCGTGGCAGCCATCCCGTTCGTGGCGTTCTACGCCGTGCTTGCCACTGGCGGCACGCTCGCCGCGCAGCAGGCGGGCCTAAACGTCGACTTCTTGCTCGTGATCGTAGGACTCATCCTGCTGTTCATGACCATCACCGAGTACATCGGCGATCGGCGCCGACTCGGTCAGAGTTATCTTCCCGCTGGCTTGAAGCGCACGGTGCTGCAGCCCTTCCGCCGCGCCTCCGAAAGGAACTCGGCATGAGCGACATGCTGTCCGCAACATTCATCACGGTCTTCATTGCCACCGTCATTGCCCAGGCGATGCCCCTCATGCTCGCGGCGGTCGGGGAGACGATCGGCGAGCAAGCCGGCATCCTGAATCTCGGCATCGAGGGTGTCATGCTGGTCGGTGCGTACACGGCTTTCGTCGTGACTCTCACCTCGGGCAGCTTCTGGATCGGAATGCTCGGCGGCATCATCGGGGGAGTGGTAGCGAACCTCGCGATGCTCGTGCTGAATGTGTGGCTCGGGCTGAACCAGATCGTCATCGGTCTCGCCGTCACACTCATTGGCGAGGGCATCACGGGTGTGCTCTACCTGCAGAACTACACGAAGTCGCCCGCAAGCCTGGGGACGCAGCCCAAGCTGCCTATCCCGGGGCTGGTCGATATTCCCGTGATCGGCCCGGCGCTGTTCCAACAATCGGGCATCTTCTGGATCTGCATTCTGCTGACACTCGGTCTTGCCTTCGCGTTGGCTCGTACCAATTGGGGCTTGTCCACTCGCTCGGCGGGGCAGAAGCCTTCGTCACTCGATGCGGCAGGCGGCAGTGTTATGCGCACCCGGTCGATCGCGGTCGTGCTGAGCGGTGGCCTCGCGGGTCTTGGCGGTGCCTATCTGGCGCTGCTGACGACGGCCACGTTCAGCCCGTTCCTGACCAACGGACTCGGCTTCATCGCGATCGTCATCACGATGCTCTCGCGTGGTCGCATCCTTGTGGTGATGATCACCTCTCTGGTCTACGGTCTAGCGGTGGCCATCGGACCAGCGCTACAGGTGATCGGCTTTACGGTGCCGGCGGACATCATCAAGATGCTGCCGTTCCTGATCGTGATCGTGATGCTGATCGTCTTCGCCAGAAGTTCCGTTGTGCCACCCGCGCTAGGAACGCCGTACACTCGCGGAGCGCGATGACGACAGCTGTGGCGCGCCGATTCATCGTGGACACCAACCGTGCAAACACGCCCTTACGATAGAGCGGAGCCGACTATGACCGACATCACAGACGAGAGCGAACCCGCTGCCGAGCCGCAGCGCACCAAGGGTGTCGACAGCGCACGGCGCGCTCTCCAAATCCTGCTCGAGTTCAGCGAGAACACTCCGGAACTCACCGTCGACAACGTGCTCGAGAAACACGACATCTCGGTGCCGAGCGCATATCGCTATATTTCGCTTCTCCGCGAGCTCGACCTCATCGAGGAGCGTGAGAAGGGGCGTTTCGTTCTCTCCCCGCAGATTCTGCGGCTCTCCCGCGCGGCGGAGGCCACGATCGACTTCCGTGCCCAGGTGCAGCCGATCCTGAACCGAATGACAGAAGAGACCGGTGAGACGGCGCTGTACCTGCGTCGGGTGAACGATTCGGCGGTGTGCTTGGCGATCGCTGAGTCCGATCACCCGATCTCGATCTCGTTCCAGCCCGGAAACTTGATGCCTCTCTACGGCGGAGCGGCCGCGAAGCTTTTGCTGAGCGAACTCAGCTCGGCCAAGCTCACCCAGTACTTCAATCGCCTGGGGTCGACGCTATCCAAGCAGGAGAAGAAGAAGCTCGAGCGCGACCTGGAGCCGCTGCGGGCCTCCGGCTATGCCGAGAGCGCCGGCGAGGTGGACCGCGGTGTGTGGGCGTCTGCGGCAAGTGTTCGCGCGAACGGCATCTCGGCGGGCGCGCTCACCGTGGTGGCCCCGGATTATCGCCTCACGGACGAGCACAAAGCCCAGATTGCGGATGCTGTCCGCGACGGGGTTAAGGCCTTCCGTGAGGTCATCGCTCAGCGCAGCTGAGGCGTGGGCATAACACGCACGCACAACGCCTCTCTTATTCCGTCGGCGAGCGCAACCCGAAGAATGATTGCGCATCCGTCCCGTAGAATTGAGTTGCGGCCCGCGGGAAACCCCGGGTGCTCCCCAGTGACGTGCACCTGCCGCCCTTAACGCCCTGGAGGATCCTCAATGCTTGCACTCCTGGTCGTTTTCGGAGTCGCAGCCATTGTCATGCCCTGGATCGTTCGGCTTGTCGGACGCAAAGCCTTCCTCATCGCCGCAGCGGTTCCCGCTGCCGCTTTCGTTTACACCGTCGCACTCGCTCCACGAGTCATCGCGGGCGAGGTGATCACCGAGACGTATCGGTGGATCCCTGCGCTCGACTTCTCCATTGCTGTTCGACTGGACACGCTCTCGTGGGCTCTGTCCCTCGTCGTCACCGGAGTTGGCGCGCTCGTTCTCGTCTACTGCACGCGCTACTTCCGCAGTGAAGAGGAAGCGCTCGGCCGATTCGCGGCGGTGCTGCTCGCGTTCGCGGGAGCCATGTACGGTCTCGTTCTTGCCGACGACGTCTACCTGCTGTTCGTCTTCTGGGAAGCCACGAGCATCCTGTCGTACCTGCTCATCGGTCACTCGACGGCGCGAAAGACCAGTCGCGGTGCCGCGCTTCAGGCGCTCCTCGTAACGACGTTTGGTGGACTCGCCATGCTCGTCGGGCTCGTCATCCTTGCGGTGACTACGGGAACCTCGAGCCTCACAGGAATCATCGCCGCGGCCCCGAGCGACGGGCTCGCTATCGCCGCCGTCATGCTCGTGCTCGTCGGAGCGCTGTCGAAGTCGGCAATCTTCCCCTTCCATTTCTGGCTGCCCGCAGCAATGGCAGCCCCCACTCCGGTCAGTGCCTACCTGCACGCGGCGGCCATGGTCAAGGCCGGCATCTACCTCATCGCCCGCATGGCTCCGGGTTTCTCCGACATTCCCGGGTGGAAAGAAGTGCTCATCGGGCTGGGCGTCTTCACGATGATCATGGGCGGCTGGACCGCACTCAAACAGCACGACCTCAAGCTCGTGCTCGCGTATGGAACGGTGAGTCAGCTCGGGTTCCTCACGATCGTTATGGGATTCGGCACGAAGGAAGCTGCGCTCGCTGGCCTTGCCCTCCTGCTTGCCCACGCGCTCTATAAGTCGACCCTGTTTCTGGTTGTCGGAATCATCGACCACCGCGCCGGTACCCGTGACCTACGCAAGCTTTCGGGATTCGGTGCGGAAGCCCCCGTGCTTGCCGTTGTCACCGGTGTTGCCCTCGCCTCGATGATGGGGCTTCCGCCCACGCTCGGGTTCGTGGCGAAAGAGGGCGTGTTCACCGCTTTTCTCACGGGCGCCGAAGACGGAAGTGTGTGGGGCTGGATTGCTCTCATCGGAGTAGCGGTGGGATCGGTGCTCACCGCCGCCTACAGCGTGCGGTTCTTCTGGGGTGCGTTTGCTCGCAAGAAGGATGTCGAACCCCTCGCGCTTGGACACAAGCATCCCGACTTCCTTATCGCGCCGACGATTCTCGCGGCATCCGGCCTCGTGCTCGGTGTGCTTGCCCACCTTGTTGACGGCTGGCTTGCTGGCTACCCGGCGTCGTTCCCCGAGAGCGCCGGGCACAGCTACCACCTCGCGCTGTGGCATGGATTCGAGCCCGCGCTGTTCATCTCGGCCGTGACCATCGCTCTCGGTGTGCTGCTGTTCGTGTGGCGCGACCGCGTCTCCCGGGTGCAGACGGCATTCGGCACCGGCCTCTCTGCAGCCAACGCCTACAGCGCTCTCATGCGCTCGATTGATCGCATCGCCGCACGCACCACGAGCCTCACCCAGCGTGGTTCACTCCCGTTCTACCTCGGCGTCATCCTGCTCGTCTTTACCGTGACGATTACCACGGGCCTCGTTCTCAATCGCAGCTGGCCAGCCGAGTTCCGCCTCTGGGACTACCCAGCCCAGCTCGCTATCGGCATCGTCATGGTTGTCGCGGCGGTCGCCGCTACCCGTGCGGGCAAGCGATTCCAAGCGGTTGTGCTCGTGGGCGTGACGGGCTTCGGGATGGCTGCACTCTTCGCCCTTCAAGGCGCACCCGACCTCGCTCTCACCCAGATCCTCGTCGAAGTCGTGACTCTCGTCGCCTTCGTTTTGGTGCTTCGACGTTTGCCCGCTCGACTCGGCGCGCGTAACGGCAGCCAGAAGAGACTCCTTCGCGCCATCCTCGGAATTTCCATCGGCATTCTCATGGCCGTCGTCGCCGTTGTCGCGCTGGGCGCCCGCACCGATCTGCCGATCTCGCTGGAGTGGGCCGACCTCGCCTACAACCAGGGCCACGGTCGCAATGTCGTGAATGTCGCGCTTGTCGACCTTCGTGGCTGGGACACGATGGGGGAGTTGTCGGTCATCATTGCTGCGGCCACCGGTGTCGCTAGCCTCATCTTCATCAGCGGTCGCACGGACAACCTTCCCCGGGTCAACCGCCGCACCGCTCGCCGCAAGGCGCACGCGAGCCTCGACAACGCAATCGACCCGAGCAATGACGAGCGCGGTTCGTGGCTCGTCGCCGGGCGAACGCTTGCCGCACGCAACCGGTCGATTCTGCTCGAGGTGGTTGTGCGACTCATCTTCCACTCGGTCATCATCGTGTCGATTTACCTCCTCCTCGTGGGTCACAACGCCCCGGGCGGTGGCTTCGCCGGTGGGCTTGTCGCGGGCATGGCCCTCGTGGCGCGTTACCTCGCGGGTGGCCGCCACGAGCTCGGAGCGGCTGCACCGTTCGACGCGGGGAAGTTGCTTGGTACTGGACTCGTGCTCGCCGTCGGAACCGCGCTCGTCCCGCTCTTCTTTGGAGCGGATGCGCTCACCTCGACATGGTGGGAACTCGACCTGGGCATCTTCGGGCAACTCGAATTTGTGACATCCACGATCTTCGATATCGGTGTGTACCTCGTCGTGATCGGACTCGTCCTTGACGTTCTTCGTAGTCTCGGCGCCGAGGTCGATCGCCAGCAAGAGCAGAGCGAGGTGAGCTCATCATGAGTGTCTCCGTTGTGCTCCTCATCGTCATGGCCGTGCTTTATGCGTGCGGCATCTACCTGCTGCTCGAACGCAGCATGACGCGTGTGCTGCTCGGCTTCCTGCTCGTCGGCAACGCGACCAACCTGCTCATCCTGATCATGGCGGGCAAGGCGGGGCTCGCGCCGATCGTCGCCGACGGTGTCACAGCGGACGAGATGACCGACCCCCTGCCCGAAGCCCTCATCCTGACCGCAATCGTCATCACCTTCGGAGTTTCCGCCTTCCTTATGGCCCTCATCTACCGCTCGTGGCGCCTGGCTCGCGAAGATAACCTCGAGGATGATGCCGATGACATCGCGATGCGTGATGGCTCGATGATCATTCCTGGCGAAGGTTCGGATGACCCGAGCTCCGGCCCGGACGAACCGGACACCGAGTTCCCCGTGCACACCGAGGGTGGTGATGCGCGATGAACGTGCTCGTCCCCCTCGTCGTACTCGTGCCGCTCGTCGGTGCCGCGACCGCTCTCATCCTGGGCAAGAGCCCGCGCGCGCAGCGACTCGTCGCCATCCTCGCGCTCGCGATAGTGCTCGTCATCGGTTCCGTCATGCTGTGGGCAGTCGACACGGTCGGACCGCTCATGATGGAGGTCGGCGGCTGGGCCGCGCCGTTCGGAATCGTGCTCATCGTCGATCGACTCGCGGCTCTGATGGTCGTGGTCTCCGCGATTGTTCTGCTCGCGGTTCTCATCTTCTCTATCGGCCAGGGTCTCGCCGACGGAGACCGCGAGACACCGGTGTCGATCTATTACCCGGCCTACCTCATCCTCGCCACCGGAGTCTTCAACGCCTTCATCGCGGGTGACCTGTTCAATCTGTACGTCGGGTTCGAGATTCTGCTTGTGTCGAGCTACGTGCTCATCACCCTCGGCGGCACCGAAGCGCGCATTCGCGCAGGCACGACATACATCGTCGTGAGCCTCGTGTCGTCGATGCTCTTCCTCGCCTCGATCGCGATGATTTACGGAGCGGTCGGCACCGTAAACATCGCGCAGATCTCGCTCAGGATGCAGGACATCCCCGTCGATGTGCAGATTCTGTTGCACATCATGCTGCTCGTGGCCTTCGGCATCAAGGCGGCAATCTTCCCACTGTCGTTCTGGTTGCCCGACTCGTATCCGACCGCGCCAGCGCCGGTCACGGCCGTGTTCGCGGGCTTGCTCACGAAGGTGGGTGTCTACGCGATCATCCGCACCGAGACGATCATCTTCCCGGGTAGCGAGCTCAACACACCACTCATGATCGTCGCGCTACTGACGATGGTGATTGGTGTTCTGGGTGCCGTAGCGCAAGCTGACATCAAGCGACTGCTGTCGTTCACGCTCGTGAGTCACATCGGCTACATGATCTTGGGGATCTCTCTCGGATCCGAGATCGGCACCGCCGCCGCGATCTTCTATATCGTGCATCACATCGTCGTGCAGACGACCCTGTTCCTCAGCACGGGACTCATCGAGCGCCAGGGCGGAAGCACGTCCATAACCAAGCTCGGTGGCCTGCTGAAGGCGGCGCCCGTCATCGCGGTGCTCTTCTTTGTGCCCGCGCTCAACCTCGGCGGCATCCCTCCGTTCTCCGGCTTTATCGGCAAGCTCGCGCTCTTCGAAGCCACGGCCGAGCAGGGCACAGCGCTCGCCTGGGTGCTCATTGGTGCCGGTGCGCTCGTGTCACTGCTCACGCTGTACGCCCTCATGCGTGTGTGGAACTTGGCGTTCTGGCGACCGGCGGAAGACGTGGAGGGATATGAATCAGACCTCCTCGACAACGTGCGCGAGGCGCCGGGCGCCGGCACCGTGCAGAAGAAGCGCACCATTCCGGCGCTCATGATTGGCGCGACGGCAGGCATGGTTGTGGTGAGTCTCGCCCTTACGGTATTCGCGGGGCCGCTCTTCGGCATCAGCGCGCGCGCAGGCGAGAATCTTGAGACCCCCGACACCTACGTGCAGATCGTCTTCCCGGGCGGTGCCGATGATTAAGCGACTGAAGAAAAAGGAAGTGCACTGGCGCCTGTGGCAGCAGCTGCCGCTGCTCGTCGGACTCGTCGTGTTGTGGATGCTTCTCTGGGGCACCATAAGCCCCATGAGTGTGCTCAGCGGCGCGGTTGTCGCCGTGGTCGTGACGCGACTCTTCTACCTGCCGCCCGTCGAGTTGTCCGGACGCTTCAACCCGTGGTGGGGATTCCTGTTCCTCGTGCGGTTCGCGTTCGACATCGTCGTAGGCTCGTTTAGCGTCGCGTATCAGGCCTTCCGCCCGCGCGGGCTGCGGAGCAATTCGGTTGTTGCCGTGGATCTCGTCACCCGGTCTGACTTCATCATGACGCTCACGGCGCTCGCGATCTCGCTCATCCCCGGCTCGCTCGTTGTCGAGGTCGACCGCGGCCGAAGCATCCTGTACCTCCACGCGATCAACTCCGAGTCCGAGAAGGATGTCGAGGGGCTGCGTGAGCGCGTGCTCACGGTTGAGCGTTCCCTCGTGCGTGCGCTCGGTTCGGCCGAAGACGTGAGGAGGACAGCGGTATGACCGACGTTAAAACGATCGGATTCCTCATCGTGGGAATCATGTTCACCGCTGCGGCATTCATGGCGCTCTATCGAATCGTGCGCGGGCCGTCGATTCTTGACCGGATGATTGCGTCCGACGTGCTCATGACGACGATCATCTTGGTTGTGGGAGCGGAGATGGTCTACAACGGGCACACGCGCAGCATCCCGTTCATGCTCGTGCTCGCCGCGACCGCGATCTTCGCGACGGTCGCGGTTGCGCGGTACGTCTCGCGGCAAGACAAGAAGACGGAGGACCAGTCATGACCTTTGACGACGTTCTCGACATCATCTCGCTCGTCTTTCTTTTCCTAGGCGCGTTCCTCTCGGTCGCCGCAGGCGTCGGTCTCGTGCGGTTCCCGGATGCGTTGAGTCGCCTTCACGCCGCAACCAAGCCGCAGATTCTCGGACTCATCTTCGTGCTCGCCGCAATCGCGCTCGAGGCCCGAAGCTGGTCAACGCTGCTCGTGCTTGCGCCGGTGCTCGTGTTCCAGATGCTGACGGCGCCGATCTCCGCGCACATGGTGGGGCGCGCCGGCTACCGCCACGGCACGTTCCGCAAAGACATCATGTTTACAGACGAACTCGAAGAGGTCATCGAGCGGGCGACGAACGAGCCGGGGTAGCTGAGCACGCTCTCTGAGCTTGTCGAAGGGGGCATGAGGGGCAGTCGCGACGACCGTTGCGGAGGATGACACGCCTTCTTGCATCCCGGGCCGGGTGCTTTTGTGGAGTGTCGTCCTCCGGAACGGCTCGATCGCACCCGGGCATCGATCCCGAACCTCCCGATTATGAGTCGTGAGCCCAACGATTGACCCGATCGCGCACGAGTGCATGCTCAGCAGGCAGTACCCTCGTAACATGCCGGAAACGCACGATATCAAGCCCCGCTCCCGCACCGTCACCGACGGCATTGAAGCCACCACGAGCCGCGGAATGCTCCGCGCCGTCGGAATGGGCGACGCCGACTGGGATAAGCCCCAGATTGGTATTGCGAGCTCGTGGAACGAGATCACTCCGTGCAACCTCTCGCTCGACCGTCTCGCGCAGGCGGCCAAGGAGGGCGTGCACGGCGGCGGGGGATACCCGCTTCAGTTCGGCACGGTCTCCGTGTCCGACGGCATCTCGATGGGCCACGAGGGAATGCACTTCTCTCTCGTCAGCCGCGAAGTCATCGCCGACTCGGTTGAGGTTGTCATGCAGGCCGAGCGCCTCGACGGCTCAGTACTGCTTGCGGGTTGCGACAAGTCGATCCCCGGCATGCTCATGGCCGCAGCTCGCCTCGACCTCGCGTCAGTCTTCCTCTACGCGGGTTCGATCGCTCCGGGCTGGGTGAAGCTCAGCGACGGCACCGAGAAAGACATCACGATCATCGACTCCTTCGAGGCAGTCGGCGCCGTCAAGGCGGGCAAGATGAGCCTCGAGGATGCCAAGCGCATCGAGTGTGCGTTCGCTCCGGGTGAGGGCGCTTGTGGCGGCATGTACACGGCCAACACCATGGCGAGCGTCGCCGAGGCCCTCGGCCTCAGCCTTCCCGGATCGGCGAGCCCGGCATCCGCTGACCGCCGCCGCGACTACTACGCGCACCGCTCGGGCGAAGCCGTCGTCGGCATGCTCAAGCGTGGCCACACCGCCCGCGACATCCTCACGAAGAAGGCGTTCGAGAACGCCATCGCCGTGGGCATGGCACTCGGTGGATCCACCAACATCGTTCTGCACCTGCTCGCGATCGCGCACGAGGCGGAGGTCGAGCTCACGCTCGACGACTTCAACCGCATCGGTGACAAGGTTCCGCACATCGCGGACATGAAGCCCTTCGGCAAGTACGTCATGAACGACCTCGACCGCCAGGGCGGCATCCCGGTTCTCATGAAGGCGCTGCTGGATGCAGGACTCCTGCACGGCGACGCGCTCACCGTCACGGGAAAGACCGTCGCCGAGAACCTCGCAGACATCAACCCTGACCCCATCGACGGCAAGGTGCTTCACACGCTCGATGACCCGATCCACGCGACCGGAGGGCTGACGATCCTCAAGGGCTCGCTTGCCCCCGAGGGCGCAGTCGTCAAGACCGCGGGCTTCGACGCCAAGGTCTTCGAGGGCAAGGCTCGCGTCTTCGAGCGCGAGCGCGCGGCACTGGATGCTCTCACCGAGGGTTCGATCGAGCCCGGCTCGGTCGTCGTCATCCGCTACGAAGGTCCCAAGGGTGGCCCCGGAATGCGCGAGATGCTCGCCATCACCGCGGCGATCAAGGGCGCTGGCCTCGGTAAAGATGTACTACTCTTGACAGACGGCAGATTCTCAGGCGGCACAACCGGACTGTGTATCGGCCACATAGCTCCCGAAGCGGTGGACGCAGGTCCAATCGCCTTCGTGCGCGATGGTGATCTGATACGGGTCGATATCGCAGCTCGCTCCATTGACCTACTGGTCGAGGATGCTGAGCTGGAAGCTCGCCGAGATGGCTGGGCTCCCCTCCCACCGCGTTATACCCGCGGTGTTCTCGCGAAGTACGCACGTCTGGTGCGGTCAGCCGCAGAAGGCGCCGTCACCGGCTAGTTCGCGATTCAGATCGCGACAGGCTCGATCAGCGGGTTCTCGCTCATCGGGCTCAAGTAAGGAATCACATGTCTACGGACCAGGCCCCCCGGCCGAAATCGACAGCGCCCGAGATCCTCACGGGGTCGGGCGCGATCCTCAGAACACTCGAACACCTCGGCATCAAAGACGTCTTCGGTCTTCCGGGCGGCGCGATCATGCCGTTCTATGACGAGCTCATGGCATCCACCGCGGTGCGTCACATCCTCGTTCGCCACGAACAGGGTGCCGGCCACGCCGCCGAAGGATACGCCTCGAGCTCAGGCAAGGTCGGCGTCGCGATCGCGACGAGCGGACCTGGCGCCACGAACCTCGTAACGGCGATCGCGGATGCCTACATGGACTCCGTGCCGCTGCTCGCGATCACTGGCCAGGTCTTCTCGACCTCGATGGGAACCGATGCTTTCCAGGAGGTTGACATCGTGGGAATCACGATGCCGATCACCAAGCACTCCTTCCTTGTGACGAAGCCCGAAGACATCCCGGCGACCCTCGCCGCCGCGTACCACATCGCGACGACCGGTCGTCCAGGCCCCGTGCTCGTGGATGTCACGAAGGACTGCCAGCAGAACAGCGCGCCGTTCATCTGGCCGCCCAAGGTTGACCTGCCCGGCTACCGCCCGATCATGAAGGCTCACGGCAAGCAGGTTCAGGCCGCGGCCCAGCTGCTCGTCGAGGCCGAGCGCCCCGTGTTCTACGTGGGTGGTGGAGTCATCCGTTCTGGCGCTTCCGCAGAGCTGCTCGAGCTCGCCGAGAAGGTGGGCGCGCCCATCGTCACGACGCTTATGGCTCGCGGTGCGTTCCCCGACTCGCACGACCTGCACCTGGGTATGCCCGGGATGCACGGCTCGGTTCCCGCGGTGCTCTCGCTGCAGGAATCCGACCTCATCGTGTCGCTCGGCGCTCGATTCGACGACCGCGTGACGGGCAAGACGAGCGAGTTCGCTCCTCACGCCAAGATCGTGCACGTCGACATCGACCCCGCGGAGATCGGCAAGATCCGCGCGGCAGACGTTCCCATCGTGGGCGACGCCAAGGACGTGATCGTTGATCTCTCTGCGGCGTTTAGCGATGCATCCAGTGCCGTCGAATCAGGTGCAGAGCGCCGCTACGCCGCCTGGTGGAAGCGCCTCGACACGCTGCGCACGCAGTTCCCGCTCGGCTACACGATGCCCGACGATGGTCTGCTCTCACCGCAGCAGGTCATCGAGCGCATCGGTCAGCTCACAGGACCCGAGGGCGTCTACGCCGCCGGCGTCGGACAGCACCAGATGTGGGCAGCGCAGTTCATCAAGTACGAGCGTCCGAACTCCTGGCTCAACTCCGGTGGAGCAGGAACGATGGGCTACTCGGTGCCAGCGGCCATGGGCGCGAAGGTTGCCAACCCCGACCGCGTCGTGTGGGCGATCGACGGTGACGGGTGCTTCCAGATGACCAATCAGGAGCTCGCCACCTGCACGATCAACAACATCCCGATCAAGGTCGCGATCATCAACAACTCGTCGCTCGGCATGGTTCGCCAGTGGCAGACCCTGTTCTACGACGGACGCCACTCGTTCACCGACCTCAACACGGGGCACGGGACGGTCATGATTCCCGACTTCGTCAAGCTCGCGGACGCCTATGGCGCTCTCGCGATTCGCGTGACGAAGCAGGAGGAAGTGGATGCCGCGATCAAGCTCGCGCTGGAGACGAACGACCGCCCGGTTGTGATCGACTTCGTCGTGAGCCGCGACTCGATGGTGTGGCCCATGGTCGCCCAGGGTGTCGGCAACTCGAACGTTCAATATGCCCGCGATCACGCCCCCGAGTGGGAAGAGGAGTAGAGATATGAGTCACGTACTGTCCCTCCTCGTCGAGGACAAGCCCGGTCTGCTCACGCGAGTTGCCGGTCTGTTCGCTCGCCGTGGGTTCAACATCGAGTCTCTCGCCGTGGGCAAGAGCGAGATCGAGGGCCTCTCCCGCATCACCGTTGTGGTGGATGTCGAGGAGCTGCCGCTCGAGCAGGTCACCAAGCAGCTCAACAAGCTCATCAACGTGATCAAGATCGTTGAGCTCGACCCAGCCCAGGCCGTTACGCGCGAGCACCTGCTCATCAAGGTGCGCGTCGACAACGTCACTCGCTCGCAGATTCTCGAGGCCGTCAACCTGTTCCGTGCGCGGGTCGTGGATGTCGCGACCGACGCTCTTGTGATCGAGACCACAGGGGACTCGGGCAAGATTCAAGCGTTCCTGCGTGTGCTCGAGCCTTACGGGATCAAGGAGATCGCGCAGAGCGGTCTTCTCGCGATTGGTCGAGGCTCGAAGAGCATCACCGAGCGGGTCTTCAAGAATTAATCCGTCGCTCGAGAATCTCGGGCATGCGGACACAGAATCTCCAACAACCAACGAAAACAAAGGAATAGACAAGTGGCAGCAGAACTCTTCTACGACCAGGACGCCGATCTCTCCATCATCCAGGGCAAGAAGGTCGCCATCATTGGGTACGGCTCGCAGGGTCACGCCCACGCGCTCAACCTGCGCGACTCGGGTGTCGAGGTCAAGATCGGGCTCAAGGACGGCTCCAAGTCGACCCCGAAGGCACAGGAGGAGGGCTTCGAGGTTCTTTCCGTTGCGGACGCCGCCGAGTGGGCCGACCTCATCATGATCCTCGCTCCCGACCAGCACCAGCGCTCGATCTACAGCGAGAACATCAAGGACAAGCTGACCGAGGGCAAGACCCTCGCGTTTGCTCACGGCTTCAACATCCGCTTCGGCTACATCGACGCCCCCGAGGGTGTCGATGTGATCCTGATCGCGCCCAAGGCTCCCGGCCACACCGTGCGCCGCGAGTTCGTCGCTGGCCGTGGCATCCCGGACATCATCGCCGTCGAGCGCGACGCCTCGGGCACCGCGTGGGACACCGCGAAGAGCTACGCCAAGGCGATCGGTGGAACCCGTGCTGGCGTCATCAAGACGACCTTCACCGAAGAGACCGAGACCGACCTGTTCGGTGAGCAGTCCGTGCTCTGTGGCGGAACCTCGCAGCTCGTCATGTACGGCTTCGAGACCCTCATCGAGGCTGGCTACCAGCCAGAGATCGCCTACTTCGAGGTACTTCACGAGCTCAAGCTCATCGTGGACCTCATGTGGGAGGGTGGCATCGCCAAGCAGCGTTGGAGCGTCTCCGACACCGCTGAGTACGGCGACTACGTTTCCGGCCCCCGCGTCATCGACCCGTCGGTCAAGGAGAACATGCAGGCCGTTCTCGCCGACATCCAGTCCGGTGCATTCGCCGAGCGCTTCATCGCAGACCAGGATGCTGGAGCTCCCGAGTTCCTCGCCCTCCGCGAGAAGGGTGCCCAGCACCCCATCGAGGCGACCGGCAAGCAGCTGCGTTCGCTCTTCGCGTGGAAGCAGCAGGACGAGGACTACGTAGACGGTTCCGCAGCGCGCTAGTCGTCTGATCCGTCTCGCAGAGACCAGGCCGTCCCGCCACAAGCGGGGCGGCCTTCTCTCGTTAACGACATCAGTGCGGAGATTTGTGGTCCGCGCGGCGGATTAATCTTCAGCGCGGACCACAACCCTCAGCGCCGTATCGTCCGGGCGCGAGGACGTCCGGAGATCACGTCGCACCGACGTTGTCGGCGAACGGTGGGATCAGGAACTTGAGGGCGGCGTGCTCTCTGCGGGAGCCTCAGCCGGACGCGTCCGACGGAACCAGGGGAAGCGGGGACGCCGGGTCTCAAGCTCGTCGGGCCCGTCCACTTCGAGGCCGTAGTACTCGCCGATCGTGCCGAGCAGGGCCGCACGCTGCGCCCGCTCGTACGCGCGCTTCTCGCGGGCGAACGCTACAGCGGTCGACCAACACGCGAGCAAGAGCACGATGGAGAACGGTAGGGCGATGCTGATCGCGGCGGTCTGCAGAGCGCCGAGTCCACCGGCCAAGAGCAACGCGGCCGCGAGCAGTGACGTGATGATCGCGAAGAAGGCGCGAATCCAGTTCTTCGGCTCTACCTGCCCACCCGTCGCGAGCATCGCCATGACGAGAGCGCCGGAGTCCGCCGACGTGATGAAGAAGATGGCAATCAGGATAATCGCGCCGATCGTCAGGACGACCCCGCCCGGCAACTCCGCGAGCATATGGAAGAGCGCGCCCTCGACATCGATCGATCCGTCGGCCTGGGCAAAATCGACTTGGCCGGACAACTGCATATAGAGCGCAGTTCCACCCAGCACCGAGAACCACAGGAAGGTCACGAGGGTCGGCACGAGCATGACGCCCGTAACGAACTGGCGCACGGTGCGGCCGCGAGAGATGCGCGCGATGAAGACGCCGACGAACGGGGCCCACGACATCCACCAGCCCCAATAGAACGTCGTCCATGCCGACTGCCACTCGATGCCGTCTTCGCCGGTGAATGCGCTGACGCTGAAGGTGAGGCCCACAAAGTTCTGTAGGTAGTTGCCGAGCGACTGCACGAAGTCTCGCAGCAAGAACTGGGTGGGGCCGACGATGAGAATGAACAGCAACAGTCCGCCCGCAAGCATGAGGTTGATGTTGGAGAGCCACTTCATGCCCTTGCCGACACCGGACAGCACCGAGAACAGCACGAACCCGGTGATCACTGCGATGATCACCATCGACGACAGGGTCGACGCGGGAAGGATGCCTGCCTCCTCGAGCCCCGATCCGATCTGGAGCACTCCGAGCCCGAGCGAGGTTGCGACTCCAAAGATCGTGCCGACGAGCGCGACGGTATCGATCAGGTTTCCCCATCCTCCGAGCACTCGACGTCGCCCGAGTAGCGGCTCAAGAGCCCAGCGCACGCTCACCGGGCGTCCTCGGCGGTGGATGGCGTAGGCCAGGGCAAGCCCGAGCACGATGTAGATCGACCAGGCGTGTACGCCCCAGTGCAGGTAGGTCTGAGACAGTGCCTGCTGCGCAAGTTGTCCGGGTGTTCCCACGACGCCGGGCTTGGGATCAACGAAGTGGCTGAGCGGCTCACTGACCCCGTAGAACACGAGACCGATACCCATCCCCGCCGCGAACAACAGGGATAGCCAGCTCAGATTTGAGAACTCGGGGGTGTCGTCGTCTTTGCCGAGTTTGATGTCTCCGAACTTTCCGAAGCCCATTACGAGGCTAAAGATCACGAAGAATGCCGCAATGAGCACGTAGTACCAGTTGAAGTTGCGCACGATCGACGACTGCACCGCGTTAAATGCCACACTCGCCGCGTCTGGTGCCAGCATCGAGAACGCCGCGAAGACGAGAACGATGATTGCGGCGGGCCAGAACACCCATCTCTTGATGACGGGTTGCTTCGCGGCGGGGGTGGTTTGTGGGTTGGCGGCAGGGGTCGAGTCGCTAGTAGTCACCACACGAGGGTACGCGACCCCCAAACGGGCGGCATCTGATGGCTACGCAGGCAGCGCGAGGCGTGCGGTCAGCACGGGGCGAGTCAGCCGCATCCCGAGCCACACGATGCCGATTCCAGCCGCGAGGCTTGCCGCAATCGTGAGGAGGGAGAGTGGCGCCATCATGAGCGAGAGACCGATTAGAGGGAGCACGATAATTGCCGCGATTGCTGCCGATCCGAGCGAGACGAGAAGCAGCGGCCACATGACCGCGCGTTCGCGAGCCGCATCCAGCATGGCACGGGGCATACCGAGAAAGCGCAGGTTTCCATAGAGCTCGCCGCGGTCGAACACGTCAGCAGACTGGTTGACTCCCACCGAGCACGCGACCATGAGGAACGAAATCACGAGGGTGATTGTGAGCCCCGTGCCGATGTCGGTGATGAGGAGGGCATCCTTGCCGCTCACTTGATCCGTCGACACGGATGTGACGAGAGCGACACCACTGCCCACGGCGACCGCCATGAAGCTCGTCATGGCCACTCCCGACACTTGACGCCAGGCGGCGCGCGGAGAGTCCAGGATCGTGCGGGCGGCGAGCAGCCTCGGGGCGGTGCGAGCTCGACGAGCCTGTCGAGAGGCGAGCACCCGGATGACGAAGGGACCGACAAGGTTGAGCACCGCCATGGTTCCGCCGAACGCGACCCCAAGCATTATCGCGACGGTGCTGATCTCCGGCGCGACACCGAGAATCTGAGTGAGGCCGTAACCGAAAGCGATGACGACGAGGCCGATGAGTACTCGTGCCCAGTGCATCTTCGGAGCGTTCTGGCGGGTGCGCACCCCGAGCGGCGAGACGACGACCTGGCGAAGACCGACGAGCGCGCTAATCGCCGAGATCCCGGCAACACCGACGACAACGCTCAGGATGCCCCACGCCGGCAGGATAAGACTCGCGGCACCGAGGGGCTCGCCTCGGAACGAGATGAGTCCGACGAGCGGCACCAGCGCAAAGTAGCCCGCAACTCCTGCCACGGCTCCGAGGAACGCGAGGCTCGTCGACTCGATCACGGTCAAGCGAGCGACCATGCCGGGCGTGCACCCGAGCAGTCGCAGGGTCGCGAGCCGATCATCGCGGCGGCGGGCGGAGAGGCGCGCGGCGGCCCCGCCCAGGGACACGAGGGGGACAGCGAGCAGGGCGAGGGCGATCGCGGAGAGAACCTGGTAGAGCCCGGCATCGGCGTCGGTCCACGCCCAGAACGCGCTCGCTCCGCCGGCTACGACGAGCAGCAGGGCAGTGACGACACCGAAGGCGACGATGGGGAGCACGGTGGCCGAGCGGCTTCCGCCGCCCGCCCGTGCGAGCATCCACGCGATGCGGGCGGTCATGCGCCTGCCCGCTCTACGTACGTCATGTCCGGGTGGCCGGGCACGCTGCTTGAGGTCTCCACGATGCGACCGTCGCGCATCCTGAGCACTCGTGAGCAGCGGGAGGCGACGGTCTCATCGTGGGTGACGACGACGAGGCTGCGCCCGATGCCGGTGGTTGCCGCGAGCAGCGCGGACATGACCTCCTCGGACGTGTGCGAGTCGAGAGCCCCAGTCGGCTCGTCGGCGAAGACGACCTCGGCCTCGGTGACCTGAGCGCGCGCGATCGCGACGCGCTGGCCTTGTCCGCCAGAGAGTTGTCCGATTCGGCGGTCCTCGAGCCCCGCGAGTCCGAGGGCGGCGAGCTTGTTCCGGGCGGCTTGTTCTGCGGCCGGGCGTGCAACCCCGCTGATCATGAGCGCGAGCGCGACGTTCTCGAGCGCGGACAGTTCGGGAATCAGCAGACCCTGCTGAAAGACGAAACCGAAACTCTCGCGACGCAATTGCGACCGCCGGGTCTCGCCCAGGCCATCCACTCGCACCGGCGTGCCGTGGTCGTCGAACGTCACCTCACCGGAGTCGGGGATGAGGATGCCGGCGAGCACGTGCAGCAGCGTGGTCTTGCCCGAGCCCGATGGGCCCATGAGGGCGAGTGACTCTCCAACGTGGATGTCGAGGTCGACGCCGTCGAGGGCAACTGAGAGTCCGTAGGCCTTGCGAACACCGTGGGCACTGAGGATGGGGGAAGTCATACTTCGATCCTTCTCGCGCTGGTCCGCCCGCGCGTCGGGCGAGCGGACGATTCGCGTCATCCTGCCGATGTATGCCCTTCACGGACTTCGGCGGTCGCCGCGGCGGCGATCGCCCACACAAGCAGAAGGGGTAGCGATACGTAGGCCGCGCGCATGAGGGTCTCTGACAGAGCGAGATATCCCGCGCCCGTTAGGGCGATTGCCACAGCGGCAATGGTAGTCATGGGGAGAAGCACAAACTTCACCAAACCACTGCGGCGTGACCGGGCCAGCACAGTGACCATGAGTGTCGCGAGCACGAGCATTTTCGCGCCGTCGAGGAGAATCAGCGCCACACCCCACCCCTCGGGACGAGCCAGTGCGTCGGCTAGAACGACTTCGCAGGCCAGCTGGGCGAGAGACAGCAGCGCCGCGAGGCAAGCAAGCGCAGGAATGAGCCGCGAGCGCAGTATCTTGCCGAGAGCGAACCCCAGGGCGGCGAGAGCGATGGCCGCAAGGCCATGGACGAGAAGCGGCTGGGCGATTCCCGCATTCGCGTATCTGGTGGTGACCACGACGCCATCGATCACCTCGACGGTTATTCCATCCAAGCTGAGCCCCACTACCCAGGCGATGACGAAGAGTCCGGCTGAAGCCAGGGCTGCTATGCGGAGAGCGCTCATCTCCCGAGACTCGCGCACCACCGTTAACGGGGGATGAACCCATGAGTTCACCTGTCGCATCCCCGAGTGACGCCGGGCGTTCACCGCGGGCCATCAACCTGGGCGTGTGCTTCGGACCTCGCTCGCAGTCCTGCTCACCGGTGTCGCCATCTCGGCTCTGGTGATCGCCGCTCCAACCCCAGTGAGTGCAGACGAAACGCCGCCGCTCGTGCTCATCAACGAGATGTCCAACGGTGGTCCTCACTCCGACTCCGACACCTTCTTCGAGCTGCGCAACTGGGGTTCCGAGAGCGTCGACCTCACCGGCTGGCACGTCTACCGCTGCAGCGTGCAGGGGCTCAGGTCCAACCTCGGCAGGGCAGAGGCCGACCTCACGGGAGTCGTGCTGCAGCCCGGCGAACTCTTCACGGTCTCGAAGATCGGGATGGCGGGCGACGCCCACGTGAGCCAGCCCCTGTCGAGCGCGGGCTTCGGGCTTCTCGTCCAGAGCCCGGACGGCGCCGTCACGGATTCGGTCGGTGTCTATCCCAACCTGCCCTGGCCGACCCAGAGCGAATGCACCGTCGGCCGCAACCTCCCCAACTCGCTCGACTTCGCCGCCAACGAGAGCTGGCAGCGAGTGGATGCGACGGGCGATGTCTCTCAGGACTTTGTTGCCGCGACATCCACCATCGCTGCCCCCAACCGAACGGCCCCTGATCCGCGATCGACCGCGACCGTTGTCGTGTCTGAGCTATCGGGCGCGGGACGCGTCGCTAACGATGACGAGATCGTCGAGCTTCTCAACAGGGGCGACTCTCCGCAAGAGATCGGCGGCTGGCAGCTGTTCCGCTGCACTGCGGCGGGACGCCTACGTCCGGACACTCTCGAAACCGTCGTCCCCGAGGGCACCGTGCTTGCACCGGGGGAGCGGTGGCTTATCGGGGGCCACGGCTTCGTGGGGGACGCGGATGCGCGGCTCACCGGCTCGCTCGGCAACGTCAACTTTGGGGTTCTGCTGCGTGACGGCGAGGACCGCCTCGTCGACCGTGTGAGCGTCTCGTCCTATGACGACAGCGCCTGCCAAGACGGTGACAGCAAGCTGCCCGCGATTCTGGATGCCGTCGCTAACGAGTCATATCAGAAGGTCGGCGAGACCTTTGTTGTTGCCGAGCGCACACCCGGGGCCGCAAACGCGATCGAGGATACGAGCGTCTTCCGCGCCGAGCTCGCCTACCCGGAGCTCCCGTCCGTCGCGATCAGCGAGCTCGCCACCGACCCCACTCCCGAGGGTATGCCCGCGGGAAGCGGGCAACGCAACTTCGTGGAACTGGGCAACTACGGGCAGACCGCGGTCAACATCTCGGGCTGGAGCGTCAGGCGCTGTCAGGCAGACGGCACTCGCGCTCGCGAGGTGCAATTCGTCGTGCCGAATGGCACAACCCTTGCTCCCGGGGCGGTCTATCTTGCCGCTCGGGAGGGCACCGAGCTCGCCGCTCGCGCTGACACGACATATCCGTTGTCCTTCGACTTTCTCGGAACCGGGGTGTGGGTCGCGGATGCTAATGGGCTTCGCGTCGACAGCCTCGGCGTCTATGCCGAGAACGAGATGGATGCGAGCAACGTCACGCCGAGCGCGTGCACCAAGGGAGCAGCGCTCACGACCTACCTCCCTGACCGTCTGCTCGAGGAATCGTTCCAGCGCGCGAGTTTTACGGGAGTGGATGTGCAGGACTTCATCGCGGCGAAGTCCACGCCCGGGGAGCTCGATCTGCACCCCTTCGCCGACCCGACCGAGCGAGTAGTGACGGCCCGCCCCGCTTCGACTCCCGCGTCTGCAACCCTCGCCAATCCCGCGTCGGCCCCTGCGCGCCCCACGTCCCCTGAGCGCCCCACGGTCCCTGAGCTTGTCGAAGGGCGCGCCCCGCGCTCGCTCGCTACCCCGCAACCCACGATGGTCGCCGCTCCCGTGCTCGAGGCCTGGTCCGGCATTACCGGAACCCCTCTCACAGCGCGGGTCGGCACATCCGAGACTGCCCTGGATCCCGCGTCCCCAGCACCCATAGCCGACGATGCTTTCGGCATCCCGTACCAGCGCTTCGTGCTCGACGCCTCGGCGCTCGCCGTGGGATCGAGCGTCGGTTGGAGCGGCACCACCGTCGCGAGAAGCGAGCTGCAACTACTCATCTGGAACTCCGAGACCAACAGTTGGCGACTCGCGGACGCGGGGATGGGTGACCCGGTGTCGCTCCACGGCACACTCGAGGCGGGTGAGATCCACAACGACACCGTGACGATCCTCGTGCAAGACGGCGCGAGGACCGAGCCGACCATGACCACGGGCCGCGACGGGAACCTCGAAGATCCCGAGGACTACGACCTGGCGATCACGCACATCACCGACACTCAGTACCTCTCCGAAAGCTACCCGGAGGTCTACGCGCAGCTCGTGAGTTGGATTGCGGACAACCGTGATGACCGCAAGATTGCGTTCGCGACGCACACCGGCGACCTCATCCAGAACTGGGTCGACCCCGACCAATCCGCCGATCGGGCCACCATCGAGTTCGAGCGTGCGTCTGCCGTGCAGGCGATTCTGGATGACGCGGACGTGCCCAACAGTGTGCTGCCCGGCAACCACGACAACAAGCGCGGAGTGACCGACGACCTCTTCAACGAGTACTTTCCGCCGGAGCGCTACGCCGGTAAGGGCTGGTACGGCGGGTCGATTGCACCAGGGGATAACAGCGCAAACTTCTCGACATTCGAGAACTCCGGTGCCCGCTTCCTCATGCTGAGCCTGCCCTACGGTTATGGCGAACGCGAGATTGCCTGGGCCGAGCAGATCGTGACCGGGCATCCCGACCACAACGTGGTCGTCTCAACTCACGAGCACGTCATGCCCAAGACCGTCGAGGAGTCCGCGCACCGCTCGGCCAACTCCCGCTGGCTCTCGAAGGGCCAGGAACTGTGGGAGCGGGTCATCGCTCCGAACCGCAACGTTGTTGCCGTTCTCTCCGGTCACTTTCACGGTCTGGGCCAGCTCGTCACCGAGAACGCTGGCGGCATCGATGGTCACACCGTTGTCGAGTTGCTCGCGGACTACCAAGAGTTCCGCACGCACACGGGGGAGCGGGCGACGGGCTTTTACCGCATGCTTCAGCTCGATCTGGATGCCGGAGCCATCGCCGTCGATACGCGAAGCGTTCGACTCGCCGAGGCCTACAGCGCCGACTATGACTACCTGCAGTTCAAGCCAGACAACGGACTCGCGACGACCATCTCGAACGCGCGACCCTGGCGCATCGTGGAGGCGGGAACGCAGGATCGTTACACGGAAGAGGACGACGAGTTCGGCGCGAGCGTGCAGTTTCAGCATCCGAAGCTCGTGAACACGCTCACCGTCTCCGTGTCTTCGCACTAATTGGCCGAGTTTTCCCACACCCCTCGTCGTAGGCTGAGCGCATGGCGAAGACAGCAGTGCACTTTGGTGCTGGCAACATCGGGCGCGGTTTCGTCGCGCAGTTTCTTCACGCGAGCGGCTATGAGGTCGTTTTTGCGGATGTGAGCGAAGAGCTCATCGGCGCCCTTCAGGCTCAGCCCAGCTACCAGGTGATCGAGGTCGGCGACGGAGCCGTCACTCGTGTGGTCGACGGTTACCGGGCCATCAACTCGAAATCCCATGAGGCCGATGTCATCGCGGAGATCGCCGCCGCTGACATCGTCACTACGGCCGTCGGTGCGCGCATCCTCCAGTTCGTCGCACCCGTGATCGCCCAGGGGCTCGCTCAGCGCACCAACCCCAACCCGCTCATCGTCATCGCCTGCGAGAACGCCATCGGCGGAACCGACATGCTCGCGGCCGAGGTCGCCAAGCACGGCTCGACCGATGGTGCGATCTTCGCCAACTGTGCGATCGACCGCATCGTGCCGGAGCAGCATGGGGGATTGGATGTCACGATCGAGTCCTTCTTTGAGTGGGTCGTCGATCGCACCCCCTTCGTTTCGTCAAGCTCAACGACCGGCGGCGGCACCCCGGACATCTACGGCGTGACGTGGGTCGACGACCTTGGCCCCTTCATCGAACGCAAGCTCTTCACCGTCAACACAGCTCACGCTGCCGCGGCGTATCACGGCATCGATCGAGGCTGGGTGTCGATTCGCGAGGCCCTCGCCACGCCGGAGCTGCAAGCGGAGATCCGCGCGGTTCTCGCCGAGACCAAAGCGCTGCTTGTCGCTAAGCACGGCTTCGATCCCGACGAGCAGCAGGCCTATATCGAGAAGACGCTCAAGCGGATCTCCAATCCCTTCCTGCCCGACACCTGTGAGCGAGTGGGGCGAGGCCCTCTGCGCAAGCTCTCCCGCAAGGAGCGCTTCATCGGGCCCGCCGCGCAGCTGGCCGAACGCGGTCTCGAGGTCTGGAACCTGCTCAACGCGGTGGGTGCAGCCCTGCGCTTCGACTCGGAAGAGGATGCCGAGAGCGTCGAGCTTCAGGCGATGCTCGAGAGCGGGGCATCGGCCGCCTCGCTCGCCGAAACCATCACGGGACTCGAGCCCGCGCATCCACTGTTCCCGCATGTCGTCGAGGTCATCGAGTTGAGGCTTGCACGATGAGCCGACTTGATGAGGACGACGACGATGCGGCAATCACCTGGGCGGGCGATTCAGATCCCAGCCTCGTAGCGAGCAAGGTTACGGCCACCCCCGAGCCCGTTGTGCTCGAGGCCGTCGACGGTGAGGCGAAAGAGAGCATGCCGTCGTTCCTGCTTGTCGCCTACGGGGTGCTCGGTGGGGCGTATCTGCTGTACACGGTCGGATGGCTCGTGGCGCTGCAGCGGTGGGATGCCGTTCGAGGTCCATCCGCTGACCTGCTCACCGAGGCGATGACCCAGATCGGATTCGTGCTCGCCATGGCTGCTCCGCTGCTCTGGTTCATCACGACCTGGGTTCTCACGCGCTCTCGCAAGCCGGTGATCCGCTTGCTCTGGATTCTTATCGGGTTGATCGTCGTCTTGCCGTGGCCGTTCGTGTGGGGAGTGTGGTCATGAGCGACAAGAAGGAGAATCCCGTCGAAGAAGTCATCGAGGATGACGCTCGCGAGGCCACGCGGGGTCGCTACGGCTGGCTGAGTCTCGTCGTAGCCGCACTCTTCGGCCTGTTCTACGCCTGGAACGTGTGGCAGTCGGTTGCGACGATGTTCGTACTCCCGCAGTTCTACGATGCCTACGGTTACGGTGCCGAGAACGTGCCGTGGTGGCTGTTGTGGGTCGGGGTCGCCGTTCCCATCGTGGCGTTTTTGCTCGCGTTCGTCATTGGCCGCCACAGCAACGTGCTCGTGAAGGCGCTTGTCTTCCTTGCTGGCCTCGCGGTCACCTCAGCCCTGGGTATCGCGATAATCGCTCTCGAGGGTGTGCTGCGTCCCGTCGTGCTCGTGCTTCCTGGCCAGTAAGGTCATTTCACGCTCGCTGAGCTTGTCGGGGCCAGGTTCAAGGGCCGAGGCGCTCAGAGTCGCTAGGCCGTCGCGAGCGTAAACCCGATGACTGCGATCAGTGCCACCTGGGCCACGAACCGCGGCCAGAACGGGATTGCGGCGCTGCCGAACCGCTCCGGATCCGCAGCCGCGTAAGCGTTGGCCGGGAAGACCGCGATCAAGAACACAATGAGCGCGATTGCGGCCGCCACCTGAGTCTGAGGAACGAGTAGCCCCACCCCGCCGGCAACTTCGCACAGACCTGTGAAACGCACGAGCGTCTTGCCACTAGGGAAACCCGCACGCTTGAGACTCGGCGGGATCATCGCGCTCATCCCGCGTGCCGGTCCGGGCAGGAAATGGGCGGCTCCCATACCCACGAACACGACCGCAAGAGCGACGCGGATGATGAGCTGGGCGAGTTCCATGGCTCTATCGTCGCAGCTATCCTCCCTCGCAGGCTCGGCCGGCGCTGGGGGCGCGGAAGACTGCGTCTTCCCCCTAGCCCCACCGCGGACGTCACATGAACGGCCGAGCATGCGCGGCCCACTAAAGTTGGGGGAGTGTTCGCGCGCGTGACGCGCCCATTCCCCAAGCAAAGGATTCGATCCGTGGCCAAGCCGATCGTGCTGATCGCTGAAGAACTGTCCCCCGCCACCGTTGAGGCCCTCGGCCCCGACTTCGACGTTCGTAACGTCGACGGCACCGATCGAGTCGCACTGCTCTCCGCGCTCGCCGACGCGAGTGCGATCCTCATCCGCTCCGCGACGAACGTGGATGCCGAGGCGCTCGCCGCCGCGAAGCAGCTCAAGGTTGTCGCTCGTGCCGGTGTCGGTCTCGACAACGTCGACATCAAGGCCGCCACGACCGCGGGTGTCATGGTCGTCAACGCGCCGACCTCCAACATCATCTCGGCGGCGGAGCTCACAGTTGGTCACATCCTGAGCCTCGCGCGCCACATCCCGGCCGCCCACGCTAGCCTTGCCGCCGGCACCTGGAAGCGTTCCAAGTACACGGGCGTCGAGCTCTACGAGAAGACCGTGGGCATCATCGGGCTCGGTCGCATCGGCGCGCTCATCACGGCTCGCCTTCAGGCATTCGGGATGAACGTTGTCGCGTTCGACCCTTACGTCACGAGTGCGCGTGCGCAGCAGCTCGGCGTCACGCTCGTGACCCTCGACGAGCTTCTCGAGCAGTCAGACTTCATTTCGATCCACATGCCTAAGACTCCCGAGACGACGGGCATGATCTCGACCGATCAGCTCGCGAAGATGAAGCCGACCTCGTTCATCGTCAACGTTGCACGCGGTGGCCTCATCGACGAGGACGCTCTCTACGCCGCCCTCAAGTCGCACCGCATCGCGGGTGCCGGCCTCGACGTGTTCGTGAGCGAGCCGCCCACCGCATCCCCTCTTCTTGAACTCGAGAACGTTGTGCTCACGCCGCACCTCGGCGCATCGACCGATGAGGCCCAGGAGAAGGCGGGCGTCTCCGTCGCCCGCTCGGTGCGTCTCGCACTCGATGGCGAGCTGGTTCCGGATGCCGTCAACGTCGCCGGGGGAGTCATCGACCCCTCGGTACGCCCCGGCATCCCGCTCATGGAGAAGCTCGGCCAGGTCTTCTCGGGCCTCGCGGACTCGCCCGTCACGAGCGTTGACGTCGAGGTGCGCGGCGAGATCGTCGACCACGACGTGAGCGTGCTCAAGCTCGCTGCCCTCAAGGGCATCTTCTCGAACATCGTGAGCGAGTCGGTCAGCTACGTGAACGCCCCGCTTCTTGCGGAGCAGCGCGGTGTCACCGTTCGACTCATCACCGAGTCCGAGAGCGACGAGTACCGCAACTTGCTCACCATTCGTGGTGCGCTCAGCGACGGTTCGCAGATTTCCGTGTCGGGAACGCTCACGGGTGCCAAGCAGACGCAGAAGATCGTCGAGATCAATGGATATGACGTCGAGGTGCCGATCCCTAAGCACCTCATCGTGATGGTTTACACCGACCGTCCCGGAATCGTTGCCGTCTACGGCAAGGAGTTCGGCGACGCGTCGATCAACATCGCGGGCATGCAGATCGCTCGTCAGAGCGCTGGTGGTCAGGCCCTCAGCGTGCTGACGGTGGACTCGCCCGTTCCCGATGAGCTGCTCGCGAAGGTCGCCAAGTCGATTGATGCTGACCTGCTGCGCGAGATCGACATCACCGAGGCGTAGTTCTTAGTGGGTCGAGCCTGTCGAGACTTATCGAGCTTGTCGAGATGCTGTGTGCCTCGACAAGCTCAACCCGCCTAGGTTTCCAGCAACCGGTCTATCGCCGCGAGGATGTCCTCGGTTGTGGGATGCCCGAAGCCTTCGATCGCGGGAAACAGCGACGCGAGGTAGAGGCCGTCGCTCATGAGCATGACGAGTCGCGCCACCACGGCATCGCCAGTGGCATCCGTGATGAGTTGTAACCAGGTCTCCTGGATCTTCTGAAAGACCGCCGCAAGCGCTGGATCGTGTGAGGACTGTGCGAGCATCGCGACGGTTGTAAACGCGCGGTCGAAGGGCATGTCGTCCGACTGCGAGGTGCGGATGAAGTGGGCAACTGCACCCTCAGGGGCCGACGCGATTTCGGTAAACGTGTCTTCGGCGAGCGCCTCCAAACGGGCGACCTCGCCAGCGACGAGCTCCTGCTTTGAGCCGAAGTGGTAGAGCAGTCCGCCTTTGGATACCCCCGCAGCGCGAGCAACCGACTCGAGGGTGGCCGCGCGTTCGCCCTGTTCTCGCAGCACGTCTTCGAAGGCATCGAGAATCGTGTCCCGAGTGGAGCGCACCTGCGTCATGGGACAACTATAGCGAACTGTACCGTCCGGACGGTATAGTAGTCCTGTGACTACCTTGCTCCACACGAAAGCCGGCGTGCGCGAATGGGCCGCCCTCGTCGTCCTCATGCTGCCCGTGTTGCTCGTCTCGATCGACAACACGGTGCTGAGCTTTGCCCTGCCCTATATCGCTCGTGACTTGCAGCCGAGCGGTACCGCGCAGCTGTGGATGGTGGATGCCTACCCCCTCGTTCTCGCGGGACTGCTGGTCGCAATGGGCAACCTCGGCGACCGTTACGGCCGTCGCCGCATGCTCATGATCGGCACCGTCGGGTTTGGCGCAGTTTCCGCGTTCGCTGCCTTCGTGCCCAACGCCGAGCTGCTCATCCTTGCTCGCGTGCTACTCGGCTTCTTCGGGGCGATGCTCATGCCCTCGACCCTCTCGCTGCTGCGCAGTACCTTCACCGATCGTCGCCAGCGCCGGCTCGCCATCGCGATCTGGGCGGCCGGCTTCTCGGCTGGTTCCGCTGTTGGTCCCGTTGTCGGGGGAGTGCTGCTCGAGCACTTCTGGTGGGGATCCGTGTTCCTGCTCGCGGTGCCGGTGCTGCTCCCTCTGCTCGTTCTCGCACCCCTACTCATCACCGAGTCGAAGGACCCCAACCCTGGCCCCTTCGACGCCGTAAGCATCCTGCTCTCGATGGCAACACTCGTGCCCATTGTCTTTGCGATCAAGACGGTCGCCACCGATGGACTCGGCATCGTGCCTATCGTTCTCGTCATCGTGGGTCTTATCGCTGGCGTCGCGTTCGTGCGCCGGATGCTGTCGCGAGAGAACCCCATGTTCGACGTGCGCCTGTTCCGAGTGCGGGCGTTCAGCGGTGCGGTCATCGTCAATCTCGTGAGTGTCTTCTCGCTTGTCGGGTTCCTGTTCTTCCTCACCCAGCATCTGCAGCTCGTGAGCGGGCTGGCTCCCATGGACGCCGCGATCGCTCTCGTGCCCGGCACGGTAGTCATCGTGATCGCGGGTCTCGCCGCCGTGCCACTCGTGCGCATCGTGCGACCGGGGTACGTGATGGCGGCGGGCCTCACGCTGTCGCTCATTGCCTACACCTCGATCGCGGTGATCGGCAGCGGCGCGACAGTGACTTCCCTCGTGGTCGCGTTCTGCGTGCTCGGCGCCGGCATCGGCGCGGCGGAGACCCTCTCGAACGACCTCATCATCGCGAGCGTTCCTGCCGACAAAGCGGGTGCGGCATCCGGGGTCTCGGAGACCGCGTACGAGCTAGGCGCAGTTCTGGGAACCGCGGTGCTCGGAAGCATCCTGACCGCGTTCTATCGCAGTTCCATCGTGATCCCCGATGCGCTCTCGCCTGCGGATGCGGCCGCCGCGCGTGAAACCCTCGGAGCCGCGGTAGAGATCTCGACGACTCTGCCGGGGTCGACAGGAGATGCGTTGCTGGCTTCAGCGAGGCACGCGTTCGACTCCGGTGTTGCGGTCACCGCGTGGACGGCCGCGGCGCTCATGGTGGTCGCGATCGTCGTGACTCTCGTCACTCTGCGCAAGGTGCGCGGCTAACCTCGAGCCGCTAGCGTTGGACCATGTCTTCGCCAACGCCACCTCCCGCTTACCAGCCGGTTCCGACTGGTGAGACCACCGAGCGGAAGAACTCCAATCTGGGCCGTCTGAGTCTGGTACTTGCCATCGTCGCTGGAGCGCTGAGAGTCCTCACGCAAGTGGTTCTGCAGTTCTTCGTGATCACCACCTATGACACCGCGAGCTACGGTCTGCTCTCGGCCGTCGCCACGCTCATCACCTCGCTTATCGCGATAGCCGCGCTCGTCGTGGGATTCATTGCGCTGTCCCGCGGCGCGTCGAACAGGGCCGCTGCGGGCGCGGGGGTTGGTATCGCCAGTTTCATGGTGCTGCAGACGATTGCGTTCCTCCCCCTCTCGGCGCTCTAAGCACCGCTGTCGGGTGCACGGGGCAGTAGCCTTAACCTCATGCCTACATCCGTGAATCTTGCAGTCATCCCCGGCGACGGAATCGGTCCGGAGGTGATCGCGGAAGCCCTCAAGGTTCTGGATGCCACGGGCGTCGAGGTGTCGGCAACCGAGTACCCGTTTGGTGCTGGCCATTACCTCGCGACGGGGAACATCCTCGACCAGGCAGACATCGATGCGCTTGCCGCACACGACGCGATTCTGCTCGGTGCGGTCGGCGGGGACCCCCGCGATCCGAAGCTCGCCGGCGGCATCGTCGAGCGTGGTCTGCTGCTCAAGCTGCGCTTCGCGCTTGACCACTACGTCAACCTGCGCCCCACCGCCATCTTCCCCGGAGTCACCTCCCCTCTCGCGAACCCCGGCACCGTTGACTTTGTTGTCGTGCGTGAAGGCACCGAGGGTCCTTACGTCGGCAACGGCGGCGCGATTCGCGTGGGTACGCCCCACGAGATCGCCAACGAGGTGTCGGTCAACACCGCGTTCGGAGTCGCGCGCGTGGTCAAGTTCGCGTTTGAGCAGGCATCCAAGCGCCGCGGCAAGGTCACCCTCGTGCACAAGACCAATGTGCTCACATACTCGGGCAAGCTGTGGCAGCGGCTCGTGGAGGCCGAGGCGGCCAATTACCCTTCGGTGGACTGGGATTACCTTCACATCGACGCCGCGACGATCTTCATGGTCACCGACCCTGCTAGATTCGACGTAATCGTCACAGACAACCTCTTTGGCGACATCATCACCGATCTCGCAGCCGCAATCAGCGGAGGCATCGGACTGGCAGCCTCGGGCAACATCAACCCGGACGGCGCCTTCCCCTCGATGTTCGAGCCAGTTCACGGCTCGGCCCCGGACATCGCTGGCCAGCAGTTGGCTGATCCGACGGCGGCGATCCTCTCTGTTGCACTTCTTCTCACTCACTTGGGGGAGACGGATGCGGCGGCCAAGGTGACCGCAGCGGTGGAATCCGACCTGGCATCCCGCGACGGTGCGAAGCGCAGCACTGCGGAGATCGGCGACGCGATCGCCGCAGCTGTCGCCGGCTGAGACAAGTCGAAACCTGCAGATCTATAATTACTTCCTCTCAAAGGACCACGAATGAAGAACCTTCTCGCCCCCACGTTCCATCCGTTCCAGGTGATCAAGAACGACGCCGCGCGATCGGAAGCGGAGCACGCGGACATCATCGCCGAGCCCGGCTTCGGTAAGCACTTCACTGACCACATGGTCGACATCTGCTGGTCCGAGCGCGGTGGCTGGCACCGTCCGCGCGTTCAGCCGTACGGACCGATCTCGCTCGACCCCTCCGCCGCAGTGCTGCACTACGGCCAGGAGATCTTCGAGGGACTCAAGGCATACCGTCACGCTGACGGCTCGATCTGGTCGTTCCGTCCCGAGGCCAACGCGGCCCGCCTGCAGCGTTCCGCCGTGCGCATGGCGCTGCCTGAGTTGCCCACCGAGTACTTCATCGAGTCGCTCAAGCAACTCATCTCAGTCGACGGACGCTGGGTTCCCTCAGCTCCCGAGACCAGCCTCTACCTTCGCCCGTTCATGTTCGCCAAGGAGGCCTTCCTTGGTGTGCGTCCGGCGAACAAGGTGAACTACTACCTCATCGCAAGCCCTGCTGGCCCGTACTTCTCCGGCGGCATCGCGCCTCTGTCAATCTGGCTCTCGACCACTTACGCCCGCGCGGGCAAGGGCGGCACGGGCGCTGCTAAGACAGGCGGCAACTACGCCTCGAGCCTCGTGGCCCAGCAGGAAGCCTATGACCACGGCTGCGCTCAGGTACTGTTCCTCGATTCCGAAGAGGGCAAGTACCTCGAGGAGCTCGGTGGCATGAACATCGTTCTCGTGAAGAAGGACGGCACTCTCGTCACGCCGCAGTCCGACAGCATCCTCGAAGGCATCACCCGGGACTCGATCCTGCAGCTCGCTGAGGATCGCGGCCACAAGGTGGAGCGTCGCCGAGTGACGATCGACGAATGGCGCGAGGGTGCCGCGAACGGCGACATCGTCGAAGCATTCGCGTGCGGCACCGCCGCTGTCGTCACCCCGATCGGCCTCATCAAGGCCGAGGGCTTCGAGATCGGTTCTGCTGATGCCGTTGCGGGCGAACTCACGCTGTCACTGCGCGAGGAGCTCACCGACATCCAGTACGGCCGCCGCGAGGATACGCACGGATGGATGACGAGGCTCGACGCATGAGCGGCTTCGAGCTTGCCGCTACCGGCCAGACCCTGAGCGTAATCATCCCGATCATTGCCGCGGTGCTGGTGATTGCGGGAGTGGCCGCGATCCTCATCCCGAGGCTCCGTCGCCGAAAGGCGGACGCCGCGCCCGTCGTCGAGCGACCCGCCATCGAGCAGAACGAGGTCATTGAGGCCGAGATCGTTGACCAGCCACAGATCACGCAGGAGCGCCCCGATGAAGATCGCCAGGTTTAGCACGGGCGGGGATCCGCGCTTCGGGATCGTGGACGGCGACGACCTCGTCGTGCTCAAGGGCGACCCGATGTTCCTCGGGTTCGAGACTCTCGACGAACGTGTACCGCTCGCCGACGTGAAGCTGCTGGCTCCCGTTATCCCACGCTCCAAGGTTGTCGCGATCGGAAAGAACTACCGCGATCACGCTGCCGAGATGGGTGGCGAGGCTCCGGCCGAGCCTCTGCTGTTCCTCAAGCCGAACACGTCGGTCATCGGCCCGGGCGACTCGATCGTCATCCCGAAGCAGAGCTCGCAGGTCGATCACGAGGGCGAGCTCGCTATCGTGATCGGCAGTATTGCGAAGAACGTTGCCGAAGCGGATGCTGCTTCCGTGATTTTCGGATACACGGTCGCCAACGACGTGACCGCGCGCGACCTGCAGAAGACCGACGGCCAGTGGGCTAGGGCCAAGGGATTCGACACCTTCTGCCCGCTTGGACCCGTCATCGAGACAGAGTTCGATCCCACGGGCAAGAAGATCGAGGTGCGCGTTGGAGACGAGGTGCGCCAGTCGGGTGTGCTCGACGACATGGTGCACTCGATCGCAGCGATCGTTGCTTACGCGTCGAGCGTGTTCACGCTGCTGCCGGGTGACGTCATCCTTACGGGAACGCCAGCAGGCGTCGGCCCGATCCTCTCGGGCGAGATCGTCGAGGTCGAGATCGAGGGCATCGGCGTACTGCCGAACCCCGTTCGCTAGCTCCCCTTCGACAGGCTCAGGGACCGAGTCCTTGAGCTTGTCGTGTCCGGTCCCTAAGCCGGCCTCCGCGCTCGGCTGTTCGGTCCCTGAGCTTGTCGAAGGGCACTGCGGCGAGGGCAGTTTTAGAAGAGCGGGTGCTACTCGCGCACGAGCCGGACCAGCTCCGAGCCAGCAGCGCCCACGAGCACGAGAGTCTCACCGTCGAAACCCGCCGAGGTCGCCTCCGAGACCCATTCCGCGACGGGGATGTTCTCGCAGGCGATCTGAGTAGAAATACCCGAACCGGTCACGAGCAAGCCGGATCCGGCGGGCGCCCAGCGACCGCCTTGTCCGTTGCAGCCGTCTGATGCTGACCATGTGTCTTTGTCGAATTCGACGTACACGCGGGGATTGCCAGGCAAATCCGCCGTCAGCCATCGGCCGGTAATGTCGCCGGCGGTCAACGATGACGGCAGAGGGACGTGTTGCTGGAAATGCAGCTTCGTTCGCGCGTCGATAACCGGTTCCGTGAGGCCGTTCGGCAGGTCAGGGGAAGGTGGCGGCGCTCCATCCCGAGCGAGGTGAGCAGTCACTTCGCCGGCGTCGTCGAGGAGCGCCCAGCCATCGCCGTCTTTCTCATAGGAGACCGCATCGTCCAACCACGGTGCGGCGAGGGGACTGACCTGGTCGCACCCGCTCCATGACCAGACTCCGGAGATGAAGGCTCCGTCTCGAGCCTCCCAGGAGTAGCTATGAACCCCGCACTCCCGCCAGATCATCGCCTCCCCGGCATCCAGCCGCAGCCACGTATCGGGTGATTCTCCCTCGGCATCCGAGACTCGCCAGAGACCGACGAGCTCAATGGCGTCCGAGACGGCCGCGGGAGCCGCGGTCGGTTCTGGGGAGGGAGGTGGAGCGCTGCTGCATCCCGCAATGCCGATGCTCAGCAGGCTGAGGGCGACTACAGCGCGAAGAATCCTCATGGGAGCAGGATACGCGCGGCCTCCTTGTTTGTGCCCTCAGCGACGAGAACGGATCGCGCCGAAGCTCGCGACGAATTCGGAGAGGTCGAGCACATCACTCCCGAGTCCGAGATCGCGAGCCAGCTCGCTGAGGTAGGGCTGCTTGAGATTGGCTTGCTCGAGTACGGGCAGATTCCAGAAGATCGAGCGCTTGTCTGCATCGGCCACAACGCGACGGTTTGCCATGACGACCACTCGGTCGAAGTTGTCGACGACAAACTGCATATCGTGAGTGATGGTGATGACGGTCTTGCCACTGTCCTTCAATGATTCGATGAGCGCGCCGATCGTGCGCATGCCGCTCTGGTCCTGTCCCGCTGTGGGCTCGTCGAAAATGAAGGCATCGCACCCCATCGCGATCGTCGATGCGATGGCGACGAACTTGCGAGTCGAGAACGGCAGGTTGTACGGATTCTCGTCGAGCTGCGGCCCTACTCCGGTGAGCGCGGCGGCGGCGTAGACGCGTTCCTCCAGCTCGTCGCCGGTGATCCCGAGAGTCTTGGGGCCGAACTCGATCTCCGAGTAGACGTCGTTGTGGAAAATCTGGTCATCGGGATTCTGGAAGACGTATCCGACCTGGCGAGCAACCTGCGCGCTGGTGCGCTTCGTGGTTTCGATGTCGTCCACGGAGACAGTGCCGAGTGACGGCTTGAACAATCCGTTCATGAGCTTGGCGAGGGATGTCTTGCCGGCCCCGTTCTGGCCCACGATCGCGACTGACTCGCCTCGAGCGAATGACAGAGACACGTTCTCGAGCGCGAGGTGGCCGTTCGGATAGCTGAACGACACGTCGTCGAGTCGAATAAGAGCTGGCGAGGTCATGAGTGCATTGCTTCCGTGAGATCGGCGAGGGCTTCTTCGCGCGTCACTGCGATTCGTGCGAGGGGAACGCCGGACTCCCGCACGCCGAGTGCCGCTTCGGCGTACTGCGGGTACGCAACGCGGTGAGTGGCAAGTTCTGGGGAGCCAAAGACCTCTGACGTCGTTCCGCTCATCACGAGCGCGCCATCGTCAAGCACAACGACGTGGTCCGCGTATTCCGCGATCAGTTCCATTTTGTGCTCCACGAGCAAGATGGTCTTTCCGTTGTTCTTGAGGAGCTTGATGATTTCGAAGATGTCCTCAGTGCCCTGCGGATCGAGCTGGGACGTGGGTTCGTCGATGACGAAGATCGGGGGGTCCATGGCCAGGATCGATGCGAAGGCCACTCTTTGCTTCTGGCCTCCAGACAGGTCAAAAGGATTGCTGTCCCGCAGGTGCTGGATTCCGATCAGTTCAAGCGTCTCTTCGACTCGCGAGCGAATGATGTCGACATCCACTCCGAGATTTTCAAGACCAAAAGCCACCTCCTCAAAGACGGTGTCTTTGGACCCGCTGATCTGCACGAACGGGTTCTGGAAAACGAATCCGATCTGCAGGGCGAGCAGACCAAGATTGGTTTCTTTGATGTCTTCACCGTTGATAAGTACCTGCCCGCTCATCTCGCCCGTGTGGAATCGGGGGATGAAACCTCGAATGATGTTGCAGACCGTGGTCTTTCCCGAGCCGTTTGCTCCGACGAGAGCGCACAGTTCTCCTTGTTCGATCGTGAGGTCAATGTCCCGAACCGAGCTGTCTTTGGCGGTCGCGTAGGTGAAGCTCACCCCGCGAAGTTCTATAGCAGCGATAGTGCGATCCTTCCGGCGATAACCGCGACAAACGCGACGATGACAATGATTTCGATAGTGGTATCAACGCGCCGCTTGGTGACAACGTAGAGCCTCGTCTTGGGGACCGGTGCGGTGAAGCCGCGAGATTCGAGGGTAATCACTCGTTCCTCGGTGCTCGCTATTGACGAGAGGATGAGCGGACCGAGCGTGGGCACAAACGCCTTGATGCGCGTGAACAGCTTGCCCTCGGTTTCCACTCCGCGAGTCTTCTGGGCATCCATGATTGTCGCCGACTGCTTGCGCATTTCAGGAATCATCTGGATCGCGGAGAGTACGACGTAGGTTCCCGACGGCGGTAGGCCGGCGTTGCTGAGCGCTGCCGTGATGTCTTTGACGGGAGTGAGCATAAAAAACAACAGCAGGAAGGATCCGAGCGCGAGCACACCGGAGACGAAGGCGAGTGAGACCGCGATGCTCTCGGCAGAGATGATCATGTAGCCCCATTGCCAATAGATCGTCTTACCGCCGCTAAACAGCAGCCTCATGACAAACATGAAGATGAGCAGGATGAGTAGCGAGTTCCTGACGAGCTTCAGGTAGGCCTTCCCCTCGCCGCAGACAAACGCCACGATGACTGCCAACCCGAAGGCGGCGAATCCGAACCAGTACGTGGGCACGATGAAGGCGGAGATGCCGATGGCCAGCGCGATGATCAGCTTGGTGCCGGGATAGAGGGCACGAATGCGGGATGCCATTGTCATTGTCCTTTGGGATGCGGTGAGTGGCGAGGGAACGTGCGAGCTGCTGAGCGTCGCACGCCCCCTCGGTCGTGGGCGACGCTAGACGGTCGCGCGGGCCCGCTTGTTCTTGCTTTCGCTGATGTACAGCGGCCCGTACTTGGTCTTGCTGAGGTAACGCGAGGGCATTGCCTTGATGATGAAGAAGACGATGAGCACCGACAGCACCTTGTCGCCGAGTTCTTGGAAGATCTGCACGGAGAAGACACTCGTGAAGATGTTGTTTCCCGCGGCGAGCAGGGTGGCCGTGATGACCGACGCCGGGTTGCCCGTGGCGCCGCCGAAGACCATGGCGGTGATGAACCCGGAGATGATGGTCGAGACCAACGAGATGATGATTGCGGCGACCGCGACCTTCCAGATCTTGCCGAAGTACCCCTTGCGGGACAGCAGGCCCGCCGTGATGCCCAAGCCGATTGAGGTGAGCGCGTAGGGGAAGTAGACGGGGTTGAAGATGCCGTTGATGCAGTTCGTCAGGAGGCCCGTGACCGCACCGATCCACGGTCCGCCAATTGCGCCGGCAAGGATCGTGCCGATGGAGTCAAGAAAGATGGGCAGACGCAGCAGTTGCGACAGCTGGAATCCCACGATGTTGATCGCGATACACACGGGGATGAGGAGTAGGGCGAGAAGCGGAAACTCTTTTTTGACGTAGTCCGTGAAGCGTGACATCGGTTGAGCCTTTCGAGATGAGCGGATTAAGCGAACTGAGCGAGTGACGTGTGGAGCAGCTGCACGAATCGGGGGCGATCAATATCGAAGGCCACGAGTGCATTGGGTTCGCGGCCCGTTGTCGAGTTGTAGTCGACGACGGTTGCTCCCAGGGCGTGGCCGTCGTTCGTGACGACATCCACTCGGGTGTGAAGCATGGTGAAAAGGCTGGGGTCGATGAGCCACGCGACCGCACACGGATCGTGCATGTGAATGCCCTCAACGTGACCTTCGGGGGCGAACAACGGTGGAGTCGTACTCAGGTGGAAGAAATCGAGTAGTCCCGCGAAGACGTCGCCCGTGCGAGTTTCCAGTGCCCGGATGGCGGCGATGTCTTCGGCGAACACCTGAGCCTTGAGAGTGACATCGAGTCCGAACATCGCGACAGGGACGCCCGAGTTGAAGACGATGTCAGCAGCTTCGGGATCAACGTAGATGTTGAACTCCGCATTCGGCGTGTAGTTTCCGCCGAAACACGCCCCTCCCATGATCGAGATGAGTTCGATCTGCGGTTTGAGTTCGGGATGGGCCAACAGCAGGATCGCCACGTTGGTGAGTGGCCCGGTTGCGACGATGGTGATCGGTGACGCGGCCGCGCGAATGGTCTGAACCATGGCATCAAGTGCGCTTCGTGTGTCAGGAGCCGCGGTGGGTTCCGGCAGGTCCGCACCGTCTAGGCCCGATTCACCGTGGACGTAGTCGGCGATGATCAGAGACCGCCGCAAGGGACCGGGGGCTCCCTGAGCGACGGGAACGTCTTCGCGTCCGGCGAGGGCGAGAAGACGGCGAGCATTAAGAAAAGTCTTCTCGGGCGTCTGGTTTCCCGCGCTCGTTGTGACGAGCTCGACGGTGAGTGCGTCGCTTGCGAGAGCCAGAAAGAGCGCAACGGCATCGTCGTGACCGGGATCGCAGTCGAGGATGATGGTGCGTTTCATAAAAGTGAACTCCATTGATCTGGCCGAATTAGGGGCAAAATCACGCCCGTCATCAACACGTGTTGACAAGTTACAACACGTGTTGATGGAATAGCAATACTCTTCGTACAGCAACGTTCGTTCTGTAACAGAGCGGACACATGTAGGCGTCGACGAATTACTTTCACTCGAGACAGGTGGCAAATGACCGTTACACGAGCTGCAGTGGCGCAACTCGCGCAGGTGTCTCCATCGCTGGTGAGTTATGTCACTAATGGCGGGCCGCGCGCGGTGTCCCCGGAGGCGCGGGAGCGCATTGAACGTGCCATCAAAGAGCTGGGCTACGTTCCCAATCCAGTTGCTCAGGCCTTGCGAGGATCTGCGACCCGCACCATTGGTTTGCTTGTGCCCAACGCCATGAACGCCTTCTTCGGCGAGTTGACCACCGAGATAGAACGCCAGCTTTTCGTCTCCGGCAACACGCTCACTGTCGGAGTAACCAACGACGATCACGACAGAGAGCTCGCCTTCACCGCGGCGCTCGTCGCACGCAAAGTCGACGGAATTATGGCGATCTCATCCCACGCCAGCGAGATCGTGCAGAAACTCGCGGACGGTAACACAGCAGCCATCGTGCTCGACCGCGTTCCCCGCTCGCTAACCGTCTCAGCGATAAGCGTCGACAATACGAACGGCACAAGAGAAGCCGTGGCGCACCTGCAACTTCACGGTCACACCAGGATCGGTTGCGTTGGCGGTCGGGCCGGTACCGAATCCGCAGACGAACGCGTCGAGGGCTGGAGACTCCAACAGCACGCATCGGGATACCCGGTTTCTCCTGCTCTCGTGTCCCGCACAGACTTCACGGAAGAGGGCGGATACGACGGTGCCATCGCTCTACTCACCGGCATGCCCCAGGAAGAGCGACCCACAGCGCTGTTTGTGTCGTCCGATATTCAAGCCGCGGGTGTGCTCAAAGCGTGTTACGACCTGTCGATCGCTGTTCCGCAGCAGTTGGCAATTGTGTCATTCGATGGCACCGCGGCGAGTCAGTACATGGTGCCGCCCCTTACCTCGTTCCGCCAGCCGGTCGAGGCGATGGCTCACCAGGCGGTCACCACGCTGTTGGCGCGGATTGAGTCACGAGAGACACGAGTCGAACATCTCGTGATTCCAGGAGAGCTTCGTATGGGAGATAGCTGTGGGTGCACCGATGACTGAACTGTTCACGTCGAGTCGGCTCTCGTCGATTCCGCGGTCCGGAATCCGACGGGTTCTCGAGCGCAGCTATCGCCCGGGCACCGTGAGCCTCGCTGCCGGTGACCCTGACTTTGGGACTCCTCACCACATCATTGCTGCGGCGACCGCGGCGATGGAACGAGGCGAGACTCACTACACGCACGGTCGTGGACTACCCGAACTGCGTGAGGCCTTCGCCGCGAAGCTTCGTGCTGAGAACGGGATTGTCGCCGATCCTGCGACCGAAATAGTGGTGACCGCCGGTGCCCTCAACGCGCTCGCATCCACTTTTCTCGCCACGGTAGATCCGGGCGACGGCGTCATCGTGCCCGACCCTGGGTTCGCTAACTACGCGGCACAGGTCGCGCTCGCGGGCGGATCGGTCGTTCCACTTGCGTTGACCGATGGGCTCACCATCGATCTGAACGAACTCGAGCGTCTCGCTCCCACGGCGCGGGTTCTTGTCATCAACACCCCTGGCAATCCCACGGGCGTCACGCTAAGCCGGTCCGTGCTTGAGGGCGTCGCCGAGATCGCGATACGTCACGACTTGCTCGTCATCGCGGACGAAGCGTACGAACACCTCGTCTACGACGAACCGCACGTGAGTATCGCGTCGTTCCCCGGAATGCCCGAACGCACGATCAGCATCCATTCGATGTCGAAAAGTTGGTCGATGACCGGATGGCGCATCGGATTTGCGACGGGCCCCGCCCATCTCATGGAGGAGATCGCCAAAGCGCAGGAGCACCTCATTGGATGTCCTCCCGCGATGACCCAGTGGGGTGCGGTGGCGGGGCTCACCGGGCCAACTGCTGAGCGCGACGCGATGGTCGACCGTTACCGCGCGCGCCGCGCTCTCGTCATCGATACTCTCCGGGGCGTCGCGGGCCTCGATCTCGTCACGCCTACTGGTGCCTTCTACGCGTTCCCTCGGTTTGAGATTGGTGTCGAAGGATACGAACTCGCGGATGTGGTGGCTGATGGCGCAGGCGTTGTCACGATCCCCGGAATTGCGTTCGGCGACGGAGGCTCCCGTCACCTTCGCATCTCCTACGCACTTCCCGAAGAGCGCTTGACCGAAGGCCTCGACAAGCTGGCCAGCTGGCTCACTCGCGAGGCCGCAACCGACTTCAGCTCGATCGCATCACGAAAGGAATCATGAATTACGAGGATCTCATCGTCACGGTCGAGGACCGCGTCGGAACCATCACGATTAACCGCCCGGACAAGCTCAATGCGATACGCCAACAGACCTTCGCCGAGCTCGCGGCAGCGGTTGACCAACTCACTTCGGACGACGAGGTCAGGGTAATCGTGCTCACGGCAGCGGGAACCAAGTCATTCAGCGCCGGCATCGATCTCGACGCCGATGGGCTACCGGCCGACTCTCAGGGGTGGGACGAGCACACGGGCGGGAACGCCGATGTGATCCGCAAGCTCTGGTACGCCGATAAGCCCCTCATCACCGCGATCAACGGTTTTGCGCTCGCCGCGGGATGCAACATCGCGCTCATTGGTGACCTCACGATTGCCGCCGAGAGCGCCTCGTTCGGAGAGCCGGAGATCAGGCACGGCGCTCTTTCTCCCTTGCTGCTGCTTCCGTGGCTCACGAGCTTCAAGGGCTTCAACGAGATGTACCTCACGGGTGATCGGGTCTCCGCACAACGCGCCAAGGAGATGGGGCTCGTGAACTGGGTGGTTGCGGATGACGAACTCGCCGCCGAAGCGCAGCGAATTGCCCGCAGAGTGGCGAATTCTCCGACCTACGCGCTCACCCTCGCGAAGCGCGCCGTTCGTCTGACGATGGATATCCAGGGATTCGGAACCGCTCAGACCGCGCACCGGTGGGTGGACACCTACCTGCTCGCGTCGCACGGCGTCACCGAGAAGGAGACGCTCATGAACATCCTCGCCAACGACGGCATGCGCGCCTTTCTCGCTGCTCGCGACACTCCGTACGGAGACCGATGACCGCCGAGGTCGAGCGCACTCGTCTCGAGGCGCTCAAGCTCATGAAGTTGTCGCGTGCGGTGGACAAGTATGCGGTGGGGCTCCAGCGTCAGGGCGTCTTCGGCACCTTTGGCGAAGCTCGTGGCCAGGAAGCAACCCTCGTGGGGGCCGCGCTCGCACTCGACCCCGCCACTGACTGGGTGGTTCCCCAGTACCGGGAACTTCCCGCGCTCGTGCACCAGGGAGTGCCGCTCGAGTTGCTCTTCCACATGTACATGTACGACCCGGCCGGCTTCACCGTTCCCGAGGGTGTGAACGCGCTGTGCAACCAGGTGTCTCTCGCTGCGCAGCTTCCGCACGCCGTGGGTCTCGGATGGGGGCTCGCCCTGCAGAAGAAGGCCGGAGTCGTTCTCGCATTCGTGGGAGACGGCGGTTCGAGCGAGGGCGACTTCTTCGAGGCCTGCAACCTTGCCGGCGTCGTCAAGGCGCCCGTGGTCTTCGTTGTTCAGAACAATGGATGGGCCATCTCGACGCCGTTCTCCCGGCAAACGTCCGCCGCATCCATTGCCGACCGCGGGCCGGGCTTTGGCATTGCGTCACTATCGGTCGACGGCAATGATTTCGACGCGGTTCACTCCGCTGTCTCCGATGCCGTCGCCGTGGCGCGCTCAGGGGGTGGCCCCACGCTCATCGAGTGCCGCACCTATCGAATGGGTGCCCACAACACCAACGACGATCCCACCCGCTATCGGGATGCCGCTGCACATGCCGAACGCGAGCTCGACGATCCGATCGAGAGGCTCGAATCGATCATGAGGGCAGACGGCAGCTGGACGGATGACATCCAGACGCAGCATTCGGCCGAAGTTGCCGCTCGACTCGCGGCGGCGCTGGACTGGGCGAAGGCTCAACCGGAGTCCGGGCTGGACGGGGTCTTCGACCACGTCTACGCGGAGCCTCCTGTGCGATTGCAGCGCCAGCGTGAGCAGTTCAGAACAGAAGGAGCCGGCCAGTGACCGAGATGAACATCGTCGAAGCCGTTCGTTCGACTCTCGCTTACGAGATGGCGCGCGATGAGCGGGTCATGGTCATGGGAGAGGATGTCGGCGCGCTCGGGGGCGTGTTCCGCGCCACCGCAGGACTCCTCGACGAATTTGGCGCCGATCGTGTCGTCGATATGCCGCTTGCCGAAGGGGCCATCATCGGATCGGCGCTCGGGCTTGCTCTGTCGTGCATGCGTCCAGTGGCCGAGCTGCAATTTCTCGGATTTGGTGCGCAAGCGTTCCATCAGATCACTCAGCAGGTCGCCCGTTACCGTTTCCGTTCGCAAGGCCGCTTCTCGCCAGCCCTAACGATCCGGGCACCATTCGGCGGTGGGGTACGAACCCCGGAAATGCACTCGGACGCTCTCGAAGCGCAGTACGTGCAGGCGCCCGGCCTGAAGATTGTCGCGCCATCGAATCCCGCGGATACCAAAGGCCTTCTGCTTCAGGCGATGCGGAGCGATGACCCCGTGTTGTTCCTCGAACCGCTGAGGGGCTACCGCCTGGTCACCGGTGATGTGCCGGATGGTGAGCACCTCGTCGACTTCGGTCGTGTGCGAGTGGCCCGAGAAGGCGCGGATGTCACGATCATCGCGTGGAGCGCCGCGGTGCAGCTCGCCGAACGCGCCGCCGAAGAACTCGCCCTCGAGGGTATCGATGCGCGAGTAGTCGACCTGCGGACGCTCGTGCCCTTTGATGTCGACGGCGTTGTGGAGAGCGTCATCGCTACCGGGCGCTGCGTGATAGTTCATGAGGCGCCGCTCACGGCCGGTTTCGGGGCCGAGGTCGTCGCCACTATCCAGGAAGAAGCGTTCTACAACCTCGAAGCTCCGATCGTGAGAGTCGCGGCTCCCGATTCGCCCTATCCGGTTCCCGGTGTCGAGCGCTTCTATTTGCCCAACGTCGCTCGCGTGATGCACGCCGTGCGCAGAACAGTCGGAGCATCAGCATGAGCGATTTCACCTTCTTGCTTCCGGATGTCGGCGAGGGCCTCGCCGATGCCGAGATCGTGCGTTGGCTTGTCGACGAGTCGCAGCCGGTGTCGTTTATGGACCCGCTAGTCGAGGTCGAGACCGCGAAGTCAATAGTCGAGATTCCGAGCCCCGCGACGGGAATCGTCAGCAGACATGGCGCGGCAGAGGGCGAAACGCTCGAGGTCGGTGCCGTTCTCGCGGTAATCACGGGCACCGAGTCTGCGCCCGGGCACGTCGACCCGGCGCCCGCTGTCCCCGAGGCCGCGTCTACCGCACCCGAGTCCAGCGCGAGCCGTGAGATCACCGCTCCTGTGACGGCCAATGCTTCCACCGCACGTCGTGTGCCCGCGGCGCCCACAGTGCGGCGACGCGCTGCCGAACTGGGTATCGACCTTCAGACGGTAATCGGCACGGGGCCGGCCGGCCGCGTGCTCGACGCGGACCTCGACGCTGCGCTCGATGCCTCAGCGGCGCCTACAGAGGCTCAGAACCAGGAGCAGCTCGTGCGACCCGCCGCCGGTCGGGTGGAGAAGCTGTCGCGGATGCGTTCCTCGATCGCCGGCACGCTGACGACCGCCTGGCAGCAGGTTCCGCTGATCACCGACATGCGTGACGCCGACGCCGAGGGGCTGACGGAGGCGCGAATCTCTCTCGCACAAGAGATGGATCAGTCGCGCGTGAGCTTCACCGCTCTGTTCGCCTGTGTCACCACAGCGGCGCTTCGGCGGTACCCCTCGTTCAACGCCTCGCTCGATCTCGCAGCCAACACTGTCACCTATCACGATCGTATCGATCTGGGCATAGCCGTCTCTGTGCCATCTGGACTGTCTGTGGCTGTCGTCAAGGATGCGGGATCTCTGTCGTTGGCGCGCCTCGCCGATGAGGTCGATTCGCTCGTCGAGCTCGCGCGCAACGGTCGACTTACCCCCGCCCAGTCGACGGGCGCCACGTTTACCGTGTCGAGTTTCGGCAAGTTTGGCGGGTGGTACGGAACTCCTCTCGTGGTGCCGCCGCAGGTGGCCATCGCGGGGTTCGGCCCCATCAAGGACAAGGTCGTTCCCTACGAGGGAGTACCTGCGATTCGCAAGACTCTCGCCATGTCGGTCTCCGCGGACCACCGCCTGATCGACGGGGCAGAGCTCAGCCAGTTCTGCTCGTACATCGAGAGACTCGTCGCCAATCCCGTTCTGCTCCTGGGAGCTTGACGTGGTCGTGGGGGAGATGCCGCAGGCTGTTGATCTCGTCGTGATCGGAGCCGGTCCCGGCGGGTACACGGCGGCGCTCGATGCGGCGGCGCGTGGGCGTTCGGTCTGGCTCATCGACGCGGCGGGCGAGAACGGCGTGGGCGGGGTGTGCCTGCTCGAGGGATGCATCCCGAGCAAGGCGATGATCGAGCTGGGATCGGCGCGCCACGATCATTCGCGCCGTCGAGAACTGGGCATCGCGGGCGAAGTGCCTCCGACCGTTGACCTCGCGCAGTTTCAACGGTTCAAGAATGCGCTCATCGCGACCCTCGGCTCGGGGGTGCGAGCAGATCTCGCCGCAGCCGGAGTCACCATCGTCACGGGCCGCGCCGTGTTCACATCACCCCGCTCCTTGCGCGTCGAACACGATGAAGCTCAGTCGGAACTCTTCGAGTTCGCCAACGCGATAATTGCCACGGGATCCCGCGCGGTCGAGATCCCCTCACTCGCGGGAGACCCGCGGGTCGTTGATGCGGCTGGGGTGCTGTCGCTCGAGGCGCTTCCCGAGAAAGTGCTCGTCATTGGCGGGGGATACATCGGAGTCGAACTCGGCTCCGCACTCGCCAAGCTCGGTTCCACTGTGACACTGGTGGAGGCCGGCGCGCGCATCCTGCCTTCCATGAACGAGCGCGTTGCCGCTGATGTCGCACGTGGCCTGCGCAGGCTGGGCGTGACCGTGCTCGTGAACACAGTCGCCGAACTCACCAACGGCGTGCTCAAGGCGGTCGAGAGAGATTCCTCGCGAGAAATCGAAGCCGACCTTGTTGTCGTTGCTGTCGGACGCCGACCCAACACCGAGTCGCTCGCGCTCGACCGTGCGGGCATATCGACGAGCGCCACGGGCCACATCGTCGTCGACGAGTCGCTGCGCGCCACGACGCTGATCGCTGCCATTGGTGATGTTGTCGACGGCCCAGGGCTTGCCCACAAGGCGAGCGCACAGGCATCCGTTGCGGTGGATGCCGTAAGCGGCCGAGCCGCGCGATGGGAGTCCCTCGTTCCCCACGTCGTCTTCTCCGACCCCGAGGCCGCCTCCGTCGGAATGTCTCTTGCCGAGGCGCTAGCGGCCGGGATCGATGCGAGAGAAGTCGTCACCCCCTACAACCGCCTCGGGAAAGCACATGTCCTGCAATCAACCTCTGGGCACCACGCCATGGTCGTCGATGGTGCGACCGGAGCGATCCTGGGTGCGGCTATCACTGGTGCGCACGCCACCGAACTCATCTCAGAGATGACTCTCGCGATCGAGGCAGGACTTCTGGTCGGCGACATTACGGCGACCGTGCACCCCCACCCCACACTGTCCGAAATTGCCGTGCTGAGTGAGCACATCCCACGAAAGAAGGTCGAACAATGAGTAACGCCCTGCCGACAGAATTCTCCGCACTGGTCGCGGAGGGTGACCAGACCGCCGTACGGCTGGAGCACCGCCGAATCGGAGCCGACTTTCTGCCCGCGGGTGATGTCACGATCCAGGTGGAGTACTCGAGCGCCAACTTCAAGGATGCCCTAGCGATTACTCCAGGAGGTGGCGTCGTTCGCGAGTACCCGATGATCCCGGGCATCGACCTTGCAGGAACAGTGGTCGATAGCGCCTCCGATCGGTTCCCGGTCGGGACGAAGGTGCTCGCCCACGGGTACACGATCGGCACGGGAACTCATGGCGGCTACTCCGAGTACGCGCGCGTTCCCGAGGGCTGGGTCGTGCCGCTCGAGGGACTCGATTCGAAAGAAGCCATGGCGATAGGTACCGCGGGATTCACCGCCGCCATGAGTGTTCAGGCCATTCAGCGCCACGGAATAACGCCGTCTGACGGACCGATTCTTGTCACCGGTGCGAGCGGCGGCGTGGGCTCGGTCAGCGTGGACCTTCTGGCGGGTCTCGGCTACGAGGTGGTCGCTTCGACGGGCAAGAAGGATGCGACGGAGTTTCTCACGGGTCTGGGCGCGGCCGAAGTCATCGGCCGCATGCCGGAAGACCCCGACGAGAAGATTAAAGCGCTGGGCAAATCTCGTTGGGCCGCCGGAGTGGACTCAACGGGCGGACGAGGACTGGCCTACCTGCTCAGCACGCTCAACTACGGCGGCATCGTCGCGGCTTCGGGGCTGACCGGTGGCACCTCCCTGCCCACCACGGTCATGCCGTTCATTCTCCGAGGAGTGACCCTCAAGGGAATCGATTCCGTGCAACTAGGGATCGATGCCCGTCGAGAGCTCTGGCACCGGATCGGCACCGACCTGCGCCCTCGCCACCTCGATGCCCTCACCACCGAACATGCCGTAGCCGACGTCGAAGCTGTGCTGAAGAGCATCAGCGACGGCACTCACACCGCACGCTCCGTCATTCGAGTGCGCGGCGGTTTCTCGGCGTGACCTCCCGCGTCGACACCCTCGTGATCGGGGGTGGCGTGATGGGACTCTCTGCCGCGTGGCAGTTGAGTCTTCGTGGGCGCGAGGTGACAGTGCTTGAGCGCTTCACCATCGGTAACGGCAACGGTGCCTCACACGGAGCGACGCGCAACTTCAACCAGGCGTACTCCGATCCGGGATACGTCGGCATGCTCGTTGAGGCGGGGCGGCTCTGGCGCGAGCTGGAGTCGGCGGCATCCACCACTGTGCTGGACCTCACGGGTGTTGTAAGCCACGGACACAGCGAATCGTACGGCGCCGTTCATGCCGAGCTGACCGCGGCCGGAATCCCCAGCCAGTTTCTCCATCCGCACGAAGCGGGGGAGCGATGGCCCGGCATCCGATTCGATACCGAGGTTCTGTTCGCTCCCGAATCGGGAAGAATTCGGTCAGACACGGCGCTCTCCGCTCTTGCCGGCCAAGCGAGAGCCCACGGTGCCGATATCCGCGAGAACACTCGGGTGCACTCGGTCCACGTGCTCGACGATGACAGTGCTCGAGTGCTGACCGATGACGGCGAGATCCTCGCTCGTCACGTGATCGTGACGGTCGGCGGGTGGACCTCGCAGATTGCGGGAGAGTTGATCGCGCTGCCGCGTCTTGTCGTGACGCAGGAGCAACCTGCGCACTTTGCTCAGCTCGTCGCCGGAGAATGGCCGGGATTCAACCATGCTCCCGCTATGCAGAATCCGCGTTACGGGTACTGGCCGTCCGCGGTCTATGGCCTGCGCACTCCGGGCGAGGGGATCAAGGTGGGCTGGCATGGAGCTGGGCCTGTCACCGATCCGGATGCCCGAACTTTCGAGTCAGAGCCCCGCGCCCTCGCGGCGTTGCAGAGATACGTCGAAGAGTGGGTTCCGGGCGCGGACCCCACGTCGTTCACCGAGATCAGCTGCACCTACACGACGACGCCCGACTCGAATTTTGTCTTGAGCGCTCGCGGGCCGATAACGGTGGGCGCGGGATTCTCCGGGCACGGATTCAAGTTCGCTCCGGCCGTCGGGCGCATCCTCGCCGACCTGGCCGAGGGTCGCGACGAGGCACCGCTCCTCGGCCAGGTGCCGTTCTAGCTCTCGAGACGCGACAGGGTCGCACGCTGCATGCCCTCGTTGAGGGTGCGATAGCCGGTGAGGAAAAGCTCCTCGTGGTTGTCATCGATCGAGGCAAAGAGGTTTCCGCGCACTCCGAGCTCTGTCATCCTGCGCAGTTCGCCCTCGCCGTACCAGATCGCAATTTCGGCGGCCTCAGATGGGTTGCCCTCGAGGTTGATCTTGTGCGCGATGTTGCCCGCGTTACGTCCCGGCTGCAGGTAGTAGTAAATGAACTGGCCCGGCTTGGGGTGTACCGAGTGGTTCTCCAGCTCGAGGTCGACCGCTGGGCAGTACAGGTAGAACTCGTAACCGGAGAACACGGAATGATGAGTGTTCTCGTTCAGCGGTGTCTCCAGAAAGTCCCAGACCGCCTGGCAAGTGACTGGCGCATCATCCCAGTGCATTCGCACGGGCATCGACAGCCCGATGGAGGGGATCTCGAGAAGCAGGTCTTTGGCCACGATGGGTCTCCTTAGATAGTGGTGCTGAGTGGATGTAGTGCGGGGCTGGTGGGTCAGCCGACGCGAGCGAGAAACGCGCGGGTTCGTTCGTGGCGGGGGGCATCGATCACCTCGGAGGGTGGTCCGCTTTCGACGATCACTCCTCCATCCATGAACACAACGCGGTCGGCAACCTCACGCGCGAAGGCGATCTCGTGCGTGACGACGACCATCGTCATGCCCTGTTCGGCGAGAGATCGCATGACCTTAAGAACTTCGCCAACGAGTTCGGGGTCGAGTGCAGACGTCGGTTCGTCAAAGAGCATGAGCTTGGGGCTCATCGCGAGCGCACGCGCGATGGCCACCCGCTGTTGTTGTCCACCGGAGAGCTGGGTGGGGTACGAGTCTGCTTTGTCGGCCAGACCTACTTGGGCGAGCAGTTTCCTGGCGTTCTCGGTTGCTGTTCGCCGGTCCACACCCTTGACGTGCACGGGACCTGCGGCAACGTTCTGAAGGGCGGTCATGTTCTTGAAGAGATCGAACCGTTGAAAAACCATGCCTATCTCGGAACGTTTGAGTCCGATTTCCTTGTCGCGCATCTCCCGAAGGTGGTCGCCGTGGGGCGCGTATCCCACGAGATCGCCGTCGACCTTGAGGATGCCCGCGTCGACCTTCTCGAGGTGGTTGATGCATCTGAGGAGCGTGCTCTTGCCCGAGCCCGATGGGCCGAGGAGGCACACCACCTCGCCGCGCTCGACCGTGAAGGAGATGTTCTTGAGGACTTCTACCGAACCGAACGATTTTCGAATGCCCTGAGCTTCGACCATGCTCGTCATCGTTGTTCCTCTCCCGTTCCGGGATTGTTGTGTGCGCTTCCGCGCAACGACCGCGCTCGTCGTCCCAGAATCCCGTCCCGGATCACCTGCCCTAGTGTCGGAGCGGATTGCAGACCGGACCCCGCAGCAAGTCGACGTTCGAGGTAGTACTGGCCCACGCTGAGAACGCTCGTAATGGCGAGATACCAGATGCTCACCACGACGAGCAGTTCGAGCACCTTGAGGTTGGCGGAGTAGATACGTGATGATGCGCCGACTAGTTCGGTGAACGAGATCACACTCGCGAGTGATGTTGTTTTGAGCAACCCGATCAGCTCGTTTCCGGTGGGTGGAATGATGATGCGGAGAGCCTGAGGCAACACCACAACTCTGAGTGTCTTGCCCTTGGACATTCCCAGCGCTCTGGCCGCTTCGATCTGGCCACCATCAACCGAGAGCACGCCGCCCCTAACGACCTCGGACATGTACGCGCCCTCGTTGAGCCCCAGCCCGAGAAGCGCCGCAGTGAGGGGAGTAATGAGGTCGTTGGTCTCAATCGAGAACAACGTCGGGCCGAAGGGAACCCCGATCGTGATGTTCTGGAAGAGCACCCCGAGGTTGAACCAGAAGATCAGCTGCACGAGCACGGGAGTTCCGCGGAAGAACCAGACATAGAACCACGCAACGGCCGCGAGTACCCGGTTGTTGGACACGCGGAGGATGGCACTGGCCAGTCCGAGAACGAGTCCGATGAGCATGGATAGCGCGGTCAGGAGCAGCGTTTGCACCACGCCATCCAGGATGACGGGGCTAAAGATGTAGCGGGGGATCGCCTCAATATCGAGCTGATCGTTAGACATCAAAGCCGTGGCGAGTGACGCCAAGATTAGGGCCAGGATGATTCCGGCGATCACTTCGCCGTACCGGCGTGGAGTGACTACACGCATCGTCTGCGGATCACGATCGGTGCTCATGTGATCAACTCGTCCTGTTCTGTGGGGCCGTCGGTGTGCGAGCGGGGCGGACCCCGTAGGTCCCGCCCCGCCGGAAGAGCTATTCCGTAGCGCCGTTGACGCTGATCTCGTCAATGGCAAGCGTCTCTAGTCCCCACTTCGCGAGGATCTTGTCGTAGGTGCCCGATTCCATGAGGAACTTCATCCCTGCCTCGACCGCGGCGAGCAAATCGTCGTTGCCTTTGGGCACGACCATTCCGACTGGCTTTGCCCCGTAGACCTCATCGATGACTTCGAAGTCCTTGCCGTCGTTCGAGGTGGAGGCGTTGTACGCCGCGGCGACGCTCTCCGAGAGATCAGCGACCGCACGACCCGACTTCACCTGCAGTAGTGCTTCGGTGTCGGTGGTGACGTTCATGACCTCAATGGGCTCCTTGCCGAGGTCAGCGCACGCTCCGTCCTGCTCCGCTGCGAGTTCGTTCTGCACACTTGTCGCCGTGGTGACGACGGTGAGTCCACAGAGGTCAGTGATGCTTTCGATGCCCTCAGGGTTGCCCTTGGCCACGAGGATCGAGCTGCCGCTCTGATACGAATCGACGAAATCGACCTCGGCCTGCCGCTCGACCGTGTCGGTCATGAAGGTGACAGCCATGTCGTATTGGCCGGACTTGAGCGAGGGGATGATGTTGTCGAACGAGACATCCGTGACTTCCATCGTCACGCCGAGCGCTTCTCCAAGCGCTTGCCCCATTTCGTAGTCCGCGCCGGTCAAGGTGCTGCCGTCATCCTCGTAGAAGTCCATGGGGGCGTAATGCGCGTCGGCGGCCACCTTGATGACTCCCGACTCCGTAATCTCGGCAGGCAACAGCGCGGCTGCTTCGGGGGCGAGCGCGGTGGCCGCATCTTCCGGTTCAGCGGCGGGAGCGGCGCAAGCCGCGAGTGCGAGGCCGGAGGCCATGAACAGGGAGGCTAGTGCGAGGGTGCGTTTCATTATTGCTCCTGGAACTGTCGCGGTGGGTCGGGAAAAAGAGAGGTGGCACGCAAGCGAAGGTTTCACTCAATGAAACGCCGTATCGCTCAATGAGCTAGACTGTAACTGCGGCAACCGTTCTACTTCCACCCGATACGGGCCGTTTTCGACAGATTTGACGTGAAAGTAATGAGCCGGAAACACGGGGAGGCGCGCATGGCTGACTACGGCATAGATGTGGTTCGACGGGCGTTCCGCGCTCTCGAGATTCTGGCCACGGCGGAGAGCATGAGTCTCGCCGAAATCAGCGCACAGCTTGGTGTCGGGAAAGCCACCGCCTACCGCCTTATGGCGACGCTGTGCATGGACGACGTAGCGATCCAGCATCCAGAAACGAAGAAGTACCGACTGGGTCCGCGTTTGATCGCCTTGGGGCACCGCGCTGCCGACACCACCGACGTGATTGACGCGGCCACGGATGCGATGTCGCGCTTGGCAGCGGAATACCAAGTGGTCATCACGGTAAACCTCGCGACGACGCAAGGCGTCTTGGAAGCTCGACGTATCCCCAAGCATGGACGTGGCGAATTTGTTCCGATCGGTGCCCCGATTCCGTATCACGCGTGTGCGTCGGGGCTCGTTTTCCTGGCGTATGACGCTGGCTCGCTCCGGCAAACGGTGCTCGGAGGCGGGCTGGTTCGATTGGCGTCCGGAACTCCCGTAACGGCGGAGGATGTCGACGCGTCGCTCGTCACTATTCGGGCGACCGGGTCGGTGCTGGTGCGCGACACTCTCTCCGAGGGAATCACTGCCGTCGCAGCGCCAGTCGCCGATCGCACGGGAGCTGTCACCGCGACGCTCGGTGCGACGGCTCCATCAGGCGCGCTCAGCGCCGAAGCGTGGGAACAACTCATGGTCGATCTTCGGGAGGCCGCACGCGGTGTGAGCGTCCGGCTCGGCGGAACCGGCGCCCCTGTTGTTGACGCAGGCCATCCTTCCGCCTGAGGCCTACTGCACGAATGCGGCGATCGCGTCGGCTGCCTCGGCGAGATTCTGTGCCTCGGTGCGACCGGATGCCTTGCGCGGCTTGAAGCCGTGGTCACCGTCCTCGAGCCAATGCAGCCGGATGGCGGGGGAGAGGGCGTAGCCCGCGACCTCCTCGGCTGTACCGAAGACATCCCGAGCGCCCTGGCAAATGAGGGCGGGAGTCGTCAGCGTCTCGAGGTGAGCGGTACGTAGTTGCTCGGGTTTGCCCGGCGGGTGGAAGGGGTAGCCGAGGCACACGAGTCCAGCAACCTCCCCGCGAGCGTGCAAGTCGTCAGCGACCATCGACGCCACTCTGCCTCCCATGGACTTGCCGCCAATGAAGAGCCGTCCGGAGCGGTTGACGCTGGCGACGGCATCCAGAAACTCACCAGTAAGGGTGTCGCCCCGCGGCGGCGGTTTGCGGCGCCCATCGCGGCGGCCGGCCATGTAGTCGAACTCGAAGCGGGCGATGGCGATGCCACGATCGGATAACAGGGCGCTGAGGTCGTTCATCCAGGCGGAGTCCATCGGCGCCCCTGCACCGTGAGCGAGCAGAAATGTCGTCGTCGCGTCGTTCGGTCCGGAGTAAAGAAAGTCCATGGTGATCAGGATGCCGTGATCGTCGCACGATCGCGAATGGCTGAATCATGCAATGCACGTTATTATGTAATGCATGTTACCTGACGTCGGCGCACAGCTCCGCAAAGGAGTAGTCGAATTCTGTGTGCTCGGGCTGCTTGAGCGAGAGCCTATGTACGGCTGGCAGCTCTCCGAGCAGCTCACCGCACACGGCATGATCGCGAGTATCGGCACGCTTTATCCGGTGCTCACGCGGCTGCGAGAAAAAGGGCTCGTCGTCTCGTTCGATGACGCATCCGGCTCGGGTCCTGTGCGTCGGTACTACCGGCTAACCCCGCTGGGAACGACCCAGCTACAGACTTTTCGGCGCCAGTGGGTGCCATTCACGGCGACCGTCGCCGAAATAGTAGGAGGAGACACCAATGGCTGACTCAACCCCCGAGGTCGTGCGGGGATACCTCGCCGAGCTGGATTCCGCGCTCGCCGACGTTCCGGCGGCGGTGCGAAGCGAGATGGTGGCCGGGGTGCGCGAAGAGCTTTCGGGGTTGGATGCCGAGACCGCGGCCCGCCGCATCCAGGAACTCGGTGATCCCGCCTTCATCGCTGCCGAGGCTCGAGCGGAATCCGGCCCCGCGTCGCCGCCTGCGCAGCTCGAGGCACGCTGGTTTCCCGTCGTAGCCGCCATTGTTGTCGCCGTAGGCGGTGCCATCATTCCGGTGGCCGGTTGGATCGTGGGCATCGGCATGGTGTGGGCGTCTCGCACCTGGTTCCGGTGGGAGAAGTTGGCGGCGACACTGGCTGCGCCCGTGACGGGGCTGGTGCTCTCGGGCCTGGCCTGGCTGTTCTGGAACCCGCAACGAAGTGGAGCCGACACCCCTAACCCACTAGTTCCCGTGACCCACGACATAATTCTGACGGTGATCCTCCTCGCCGGCTTCGTGAACATCATTGCGGGTGTCTGGCTGCTGTGGCGAGCACAGCGCACGCCCCGACCAACCCGCTGACCCGCGGCCGACCGAGCGAGGTCGAAGCGCGCCCACAGCCTAGAATTGACGGGATGTCTGACACACTCGCACCTGCGCCCTTTTCCACCGCGACCGGAGCCGATGTTCGGGTGCGATTCTGCCCGTCACCGACCGGAACGCCCCACGTGGGACTCGTGCGCACGGCCCTGTTCAACTGGGCCTACGCGCGTCACACCGGCGGCAAGCTTGTGTTCCGCATCGAGGACACGGATGCCGCGCGCGATAGCGAGGAAAGCTACCTCCAGCTTCTGGATGCGCTCCGCTGGCTCAAGCTGGACTGGGACGAGGGCATCGACGTCGGTGGCCCCAACGAGCCGTACCGCCAGTCCCAGCGCACCGACATCTACCGCGGCGTGATCGACCAGCTCGTCGCATCCGGTCACCTCTACGAGTCCTATGCGACGGGGGAAGAGATCGAGGCGCGCAATATCGCTAACGGTCGCGATCCGAAGCAGGGCTACGACAACTTCGAGCGCGACCTCACCGAGGCCGAGCGCGAGGCGTTCCGCGCCGAGGGTCGCCAGCCGGCGCTTCGCCTGCGTGTGCCGGACAGCGACCTGAGCTTTGATGACCTCGTTCGCGGCGAGATCACCTTCCCGCAGGGCTCGTTCACCGACTTTGTTGTCGTGCGCCCCAACGGTGCGCCCCTCTACACGTTCGTGAACCCTGTTGACGATGCGCTCATGGGCATCACCCACGTGCTTCGCGGCGAGGACCTGCTCTCGTCGACCCCTCGCCAGATCGCGCTCTACACGGCGCTCATCGAGATCGGCTTGACCGACGCCATCCCGCGTTTCGGTCACCTGCCCTACGTGATGGGGGAGGGCAACAAGAAACTCTCCAAGCGTGACCCCGAGTCGAACCTATTCCTGCACCGCGAGCGCGGGTTTATCCCTGAGGGTCTCGTCAACTACCTTTCGCTTCTCGGTTGGTCGCTCTCGGGTGATCGGGATGTCTTCTCGCTCGACGAGATGACCGCTGCGTTCGATGTGGTCAACGTGAACCCGAACCCCGCGCGCTTCGACCTCAAGAAGGCCGAGTCGATCAACGGTGACCACATTCGCCTGCTTTCGGTCGAGGACTTCGCGAGTCGCCTCGAGCCGTACCTGGCCGACTTCGTGACAACGGATGCCGACCGCGAGCTTCTCGTGAAGGCGGCCCCCCTCGTGCAGGAGCGCATGCAGCTGCTCGGTGAAGCTCCGGGTCTGCTGAAGTTCCTCTTCACGCCCGACGATGTTCTTGTTGTCGAGGACGACGCGCTGCCCGGGGCGGATGGCGCCACGGTTCTGGATGCCGCGCTCGCGGTGCTTCCGGGTGTCGAAGACTGGAGCACAGCATCCATCGAGGCAGCGCTTCGCGCCGAGCTGCTCGAGCGTCTCGAACTCAAGCCGCGTCTCGCCTTCGGCCCTCTGCGCTCCGCGATCTCGGGTCGTCGCATCAGCCCGCCCCTCTTCGAGTCGATGGAACTGCTCGGTCGCGAGTCGACGCTGGTTCGTCTCGAGCGTCTCCGCGCTCGCCTCTAGGCAGGGCGTGAGCGTGAACACCTCGGTGCGCGACTGCGTCATCATCGGTGCAGGCCCCGCTGGCCTGAGCGCCGCGCTCAACCTCGTGCGCGCTCGCCGGTCGACGCTTGTGCTCGACAGCAATCGTCCGCGCAACTCGGCGACGTTCAGCTCGCACGGGTTCCTGAGCCGCGACGGCATCTCGCCGCTGGAGTTGCGCCGTCTCGGCCGCGAAGAGCTCGAGGCCTATCCGGAAGCGGCGTACGAGAAGTCGGTCGTATCATCCGTGACCTCTGATGGCTCACGCTTCACGGTGACCCACTCGGGCGGAACGGTGGATGCCGCAACTATCGTTCTCGCGACCGGCCTCCGCGAGATCTTCCCGAAGTTGCCCACGCTTCGCGCCTTCTATGGCACGAGCATCCACAGCTGCATGGAGTGTGACGGCTACGAGTACGCCGATCGCCCGATCGCCCTCATCGGTGAGTCGGCGGACTTGGCCGAGCGTGCCCTGCTGTTATCGCAGTGGAGTGCCGATCTCGTCGTGTTCACGAACGACTCGTCCGCAGTTACTCCCGAGCAACAGCTCGACCTCGAGGCCCGCGGCATCCGCATCGACCGTCGCGCGGTGGCTGACGTGACGGGCGATCGCGATGGCCTGAACGGCGTGCAGCTCACCGACGGCGAGGTCGTGCCGCGAGAGGCGGCGTTCGTGCGTCCGCAGTTCGAGACGGCGCTCGATTACGTTTCCGACTTGGGGCTGACTCTGGATGCCGAGGGTTACGTCGCAGTAGATACCGAAGGCCGCACGAGTGTCAGTGGTGTCTACGCGATCGGCGACCTCACCCCGCCCGGTCCCACGCAGCTCATCGTCGCTGCCGGGCGCGGCGCTCGCGTCGCATCCATCATCAATCGCGATCTGCTGGCGATCCCCGGGCGTTAAGTATTTCGACAAGCTCAATTGGTCTCGACGAGGTCGACCCGCGGTTCCCTCTCAGTGGATCGAGCTTGTCGAGATCTCCCGAGCTTGTCGAGGGGATGACACCGCAAAACGCCCGACTCCGCCTCGATGTGACGTGAGCCAAAACGTACGGTAAAGTAAACAGTCGGCTCGGCTTCGGCTAGGCCCATTGGGGTATGGTGTAATTGGCAACACGGAAGATTCTGATTCTTTTGTTCTTGGTTCGAGTCCAGGTACCCCAGCCAGACTGATCTCATCAAAACTCCCCGCACTTCGCGGGGAGTTTTTTGTTGCTGGGGTGGCTGGCCGCGGATTGCACGGCCAGACTGGACCCTGGCGACATGTGCGCTTCCGGATCTCTTGATGGGGAAAACTCGATGAGCGATAGCGACTACCCGCCGGAGCCCTGGTATCTGGGCGGCTCGATGGAGGTCTCCGCGTTCCTCGTGCCTGTCTCCGTGCTTCCGGCGAGTTTCCGACTGCCGGACGGCCGCCAGCCCATTCGGCTAGGTGACCGTGTGGTGGTGGGAGTGGCAGCGGTCGAGTATCACCGCGGCGGCGTGCTGCAGTACAACGAACTGCTCGTCGCGGTACCGAGCTTCGGTCGTGGTGGGCTGCGAATCACCATCCCTCAGATCTGGGTGGATAGCCCCACCTCGCTACGAGGGGGACGCGAACTGTGGGGCATCCCCAAACAGCTCGCGGACTTTGGATGGAACCGCGCGCACAAAGATATTGACTTCGGTATGAGGCTAGATAACTCGCCGGTCGCAACGTTTAGCGCCCGGCCTGGCGGGCGCATGCTGCCCGGCGTTCGACAGTTCGGGTTGCCGATTCTGCAGGAGCTAGGCGGGAAGGTGAAGCTCTCCCGAAACCGAGTCATCTCGCGAGTGTTCTCGCAGCATGCCAAGTGGACTTTCGCTCAGGACGGCCCCCTCGCCTATCTCGCCGGAATGAGGCCAGTCCTGAGTTTTTCGCTCCGGGATGCGTCAATTATCTTCGGCATGGATCCGACACGTACGAAGAGGACCACCCAGTCATGAGCGCTCAGCAGATCGCTGTTATTACCCGTGCTGCGCGAGGGATCGGGCGCAAGGTGGCGGCAGATTTCGCCGGTCGCGGCTACGCGTCCTTCAACAGCTGCGGGTACACCGCCTCGAGCGGCGCAGACAGGCTCGCCTTGAGCTGCACCGAGGTGGCGTCAGCGAGCACCTCGTACTCGCCCGCTTCGGTGGCGTCGAGCACGGCACTCACGAGCACCGCTGGGTCGAGCTTGGGGTCGGTTGCGGAGGCGGCCATCGCCGTATCGACGTATCCGACGTGCACTCCGACAATCTGCACCCCGGAGGGCTGCAGTGCGAGGCGGAGGGAGTTGGTGGCTGACCAGAGTGCGGCTTTCGTTGCGCTGTAGATTCCCGCGACGGCGTACCAAGCGAGCGCGGAGTGGATGTCGATGATCGCCGTTCCGCTTCCTCTGGATGCGAGGAGCGGTGCGAACGCCCGGGCGAGGAACAGGGGTCCGAGGAAGTTCGTCTCGACGTTGCTGCGGATTTCTTCGTCGCTCTGGGCGAGAATGCCGGGAGTCGAGGGAGATGCGCCGGCGTTGTTGATCAGGATCGTGACGTCTGACGCCGCCTCGACAGCGGCCTGAATGGATGCCGGATCGGTCACGTCGAGTTGCAAGGGAACTACGCGGTCATCGTCCCAGGCGCGCGGAGAACGGGCCGAGGCGTAGACCTTCGCTGCGCCTCGAGCAAGAGCCTCGCGCACAAAGTGGGTGCCGATGCCGCCGTTCGCGCCGGTGACGAGTACGACGGCTCCGCTGAGTGAGGTCATGATGATTCCTGCTTTCTGTATTAGTCGGAACGTAGGCACCGCGTACCGCGGGATAATGAGCGCACAGGTTGCGTTCGCTACACTGACTCAAGTCAAAACTGACTGCAGTCAATATATATTCCCGGAGGATCAGACAGTGACGTCAGCATCACCCGCGCCCGTCGTTATGGGCCGCCGTGAGCGCAACAAGCAGGCGAAGCTTGAGCGCATTATTGCGGCGGCAAGCGAACTGTTCAGCGAGCACGGTGTGGATGACGTCACCACACAACAGATTGCCGAGAAAGCAGATATCGGCACGGGAACCCTGTTTCTCTATGCGAAGACCAAAGGGGAACTTCTTCTGCTGGTGCAGAACGCGAAATATGCGGAAGCACTTCGCCTCGGGTTGGACGCCGCCAAGGAAGCCGCGAACCCAGTGGATGCCGTCATGGCAATCGTGCGACCAGTCGTCGAATGCAATCGGCTGCAGATCGACAACGGACGCACGTACCTGCGGGAGATGGTTTTCGGTGATCCACGCGAACCCCATCACGCCGAGGCTCTCGCCATCGTTGCTCAGACGGAGGTTGCACTATCCGGCGTCCTAGATAAGGACGATCACACCGCGGCCACGCTTGCTCGAGTTATCTCCTCGATTATGTTTTTGAGTATGGCCGCAAGCCCGAACGTGGCCCTCAGCATCGATGAGATCGAAGAAGACATCCGTAGGCAGGTTGTCGCGGTCCTCGCCTAGGTGCTCCTAGCCCTGGTCTGATGCGACTCGCTGACGGTTTACGGGGCGAGAAACTTGGCTGCTACCGGCGCAAACTTTTCCCAGTACTGGAAAATACCGCCGTGCCCGGAGTTGGGGTAGATGATGAGCGTGCTTCCGGTGATCCGCCTGTGCAGGTCTTCCGAGAGCACTGAGGGAAGCATTCGATCGTTGTCGCCGTTCGCGATCAGGGTCGGTTGGGTGACGATCGACAGGTCGGATGGCGCGGAGCGGCCGAACCGTTGGATGGCCCGGAGCTGGGTGCTGAATGCTTTCGTGCCGATGGGCTTGTCGCGGTCGACGGTGCGTTCCTTGAGGCGCTCGATGAATTCTTTGGCTGCTCGTTTGCCCGCCGCGTCGCGGTTGAAGAACAGGAACTCTTTGGGGTCAGAGCGGGTGAGAGTCGCGCGAAGGATGTCGTAGTAGGTGGTGGCGACGACCTTATCCATGTCCGTTCCTCCGCGGGGGCCGGTCCCGGTGAGCACAAGTTTGCGCACGAGTTGCGGGTGCTTCACCACGAGATCTTGGGCGATCATCCCGCCCATTGAGAACGAGAAGATGTCGACCTTGGTGTAGCCGAGAGCCGTGATGAAGGTGTACGCATCGTCGGCCGCTTCCTCGATAGTGTTCGGGACTTTGCCAGAGGATGCTCCAACTCCCTGCTGGTCGAACGTGATGACCCGGCGAGTCTGGGCGATTGCGTCCACGATGCGGGGGTCCCAGTTGTCGAGAGTCGCAGCGAGGTGCACAAAAAAGATCACGGGGATCTCTTCCTGCGGACCGAGCTCGCGGTATGCGAAGGTGATGCCGCCGGCGCTGATCGTGGTGACGGGCGCTTTCGCATAGGAAGTGATCTGGGGTTCAGGTGCGGCGTTCATGGTTCTCCTTCGTTGGGTAGGACTTCTGCAGATCGTGGGTGCGATGGCTACGCGCCGACGATGACGGTCTTTCCGCGTGTGCGACTCTGGGAGAGCGACGCGAGGGCCCGTGGCGTCTGGTCGAACGGGAGCGTTGCTCCTACCACCGGGCGAATGGATCCGCCGTCGACTAGTTCAGCGATCTGGCGCAGCTGGTTGCCGCTCGCGCGCATCCACAGAAATTCGTAGGTGACGCCCTCCGTCTTGGCCTGGCTGCGAATCTTGCTGCTGATGCCGGCGATCGCTAGTCGAAGCACGGGGTTCATTCCCGCATTCTTTGCGTAAGCGGGCGTTGGCGGCCCGGCGATCCCGACTGCCATGCCGCCAGCCCGAAGAACACGCAGGGACTTCTCGAGATTTTCCCCACCGAGGCTGTCGAGCACGAAGTCGTACCCGCCCAGCTCCTTTTCGAAATCCTGCGAGCGGTAATCGATCACCACATCCGCCCCGAGCTCGTGCACGAAGTCGGCGTTGGGCGCAGACGCGGTTGTCGCTACCGTCGCGCCGAGGTGCTTGGCGAGCTGGATGGCAACCGTACCAACCCCGCCGGATCCCGCGTGGATAAGTACCTTCTGCCCGGCCGACACGTTGCCCATCTCGACGAGTGCTTGCCAGGCCGTAAGCGCGACCAGCGGAAGTGATGCGGCCTCTACCGCGCTGATTGTTGAAGGGGCGAGAGCGACGTCGCCTTCGTCGATGGCGATGCGCTCAGCGAAGGCGCCGATTCGGTGGTCGCGTGGCCGCGCGTATACCTCATCGCCGACAGAAAAATTGCGCACCTGTGATCCGACCTGAATAACGGTGCCGGCGAGATCGTGCCCCAGCGTTAGGGGAAATTTGTAAGGCAGGATCTGCTTGAACTCTCCCATCCGGATCTTCTCGTCGAGCTGGTTGAGGCTTGCCGCGACTACCTGAACGAGAACGTCGCGCTCTCCGACCTGGGGTTCAGGGACGGTCGTCTCGTGAAGGGGCTGCTTGTAGTTATCAAGGGTGAAGGCGCGCATATGGATCTCCTGGGTGAGCGAGTGAGGTGCTTCGCTGATTAGTGCTGCGGGAGTTGCTGGAAGGGGGTAATGAGAACTCTGCAGTCTATTCGAGTACGCTCAATTATGAGTTCACTCAGTAATCTTGTCAAGGAGAGGCGCTCGTGAGAAGAGTTCCCGACACGCTCGGTCGACGAGAGCGCGCAAAAGAAGACAAACGCAGGCGAATCCTCGCTGCTGCGAGCGAGCTATTCGCTGCCCGTGGTGTGGGTGGAGTTACGACTCAGCAGATTGCTGATCGCGCCGACGTGGCGGTGGGGACTCTTTTTCTCTACGCCTCAACGAAGGCGGAGCTGCTCATCATGGTGCAGAACGAGAAGTTCGCCGCCGCAATTGAGCTAGGGCTAGCTGCCGAAGCGGTAGCCGAACGGAGTGGAGCAACCAGGGAGGAGGGAGTGCTCGCACTCATCCGGCCCGTCGTGACGTGCATCCGAGATCAGCTCGAAAATGGCCGAACCTACCTTCACGAGCTCATCTTCGGCGATCCATCGGAACCGCATCGACGTGAAGGGCTCCCTCTCTCGGCGAAGCTAGAAGGTGGGATCGCTCGTACTCTGACTCGCGAAGAGTGGATGTCGACGGCCACAGCAGCTACTCTCGCGCGCGTCATCACGGCAATCATCCATGTCAGCACAACCGCGACCATTCACGCGCACCGCACGACAACTGAAGTGGTCGATGACATCGGCGCGCAGATTCACGCGATTTTGTTGTCGCAGACTCCGGGTGCGTGAGTGTTTAGAGCGGTGTCACGTCGAGCACGCCATCATTCCACGACACCGACCGCAAATCCTGCACGATGACATCGGGCTCGCCCGGCGCCGAGTCGATCCCGACGCCCACGACGTAGCCGATTCCCGCCGCTCGGGCTGCGGCGATTCCCGCCGGCGCATCCTCGAACACGATGCAGTCGGCGGGATCGAGGCCGAGTAGTTCCGCGCCGCGTCGGTAGGGCTCTGGATCGGGCTTGCCATGAGTTACATCCTCGGCAGCGACGAAGGATGCCGGGGGAGTGATCCCCGCCGTGCGCAGGCGGCTCTTCGCCAACTCGCGGGTTCCTGAGGTGACGACGGTCCACTGTGAGTTCGGGATCGAGGATGTCAGTGCGACCGCGCCGGGAATCTCTCGCGTTCCCTCGGTGTGGTCGATCTCCAGCCGTTCGAGTTGGTGTTCGGCAACGGCGACGCTGTCCGCCGCGACCAGCTCGGCGATCGTGTCGGCAGCCCGACGCCCGTGGATGCCGTCCCGAGCGAAGGAGAAGTGTGGTGCCCACTCGGCTGACCAGATGTCCCACGCGGCGCCTGCGGACTCCAAGGAGTCGACGAGCACGCCGTCGCAATCGAACAGAATCCCGCGAGGGGTGAGCTGGGGCACAGAGCGTCCTTTGGTAATGAGAGGTGGCGGAGCCCTCCGATCGTATCTGTCCGAGACTTTCTGGATATGTGTCCAGAAAAGGCGTAGCATCCAGATATGAGCGAGGATGCGGGATCCAATCGAGTGATCCGTGACACCCTCAAACAGTCCGCAGACCCGCGCGTCGCGAGAACGCGGGCGGGCATAGCCGCCGCCGTTCATGAGCTCTCGGAAGACGGCGATGAGCTCACCGTCGCAAGTGTGGTGAGAGCTGCCGGCATCAGCCGAGCGAGTTTCTACTCCCACTACTCGGGCCTGGACGAGTTAGCAGACAGCCTTCGGCGCGACGCGTTCCTGACGATCGCCGATCTGTTTCTGAGTGATCACGACCACGAACGTCCCGAGGCCATCCGGGTGTCGCAAGAACGTCTCGTCGCTCACTTCGCCGACAATCGTGCGCTGTACAACGCCGTCGGGTCGATCCCGGTGTCCAAAGACAGCTACCTCGTTGGAGTCCGCGCGATGGCCGGAGTCATCGAGATTGCGCTCGATGCGCATCCCGATCGCCCTCTCGACCTTCACATCGAAGCCACAGCGCGCTATGTAGCCGGTGCGGCCTACGGACTGCTCGACGCCTGGATCTCGGGCGAGCTCGCGCTCACCGACGCCGAGGTCGTCGAACACTTGACGCGGCTCTTGCCGCCCTGGTTCAGCGGAATTCGCTGAGCGCCACCATGAAAGGAAATGCCCCATGAAGGCCACCATTGTTCGCGAAATCGGCGCCGGATTCGTCACCGAAGACGTGTCTATCGCCGATCCGATCAACCGCGAAGTGCTCATTGACGTGAAGGCTTCGGGTCTCTGTCACACCGATCTGACCTACTCCAGCAACGACTTTGGCAGCCCGCTCCCCATGGTTCTTGGTCACGAGGTTGCGGGAGTCGTCACGGCTGTCGGCCCCCAGGTCACGGAGTTTGCCGTGGGTGACCATGTCGTTGGATGTCTCGTGCAGTCGTGTGGCAAGTGTGAGGCTTGTCTGACGGGGCGCACTTTCCAGTGCGAGCACCCCGAGGAGACCCTGCGGCACGCCGACGACGCTCCTCGCCTGACCGTCGATGGCGGCAAGCTCGAGCAGGTCTTCGGTCTCGGCGGATTCGCGCAGCAGGCTCTCATCCACGAGAACCAGCTCGTGAAGGTCAGCGACGACATCCCCTTCCCCCAGGCGGCGCTCCTCGGTTGCGGTGTCGTTACGGGTGCCGGAGCGGTCATCAACACCTCGAACACTCAGGCGGGCGACTCCGTCGTGATCATCGGTGCCGGGGGTGTGGGCCTCAACGCCATCAGCGGGGCAGTCGTCGCCGGCGCGACAAAGATCATCGCGGTGGATGTCGCGGACGACAAGCTCCAGAAGGCTCGCCGTTTTGGCGCAACCCACACCATCAATTCCACCAAGGTCGATGCCGTGGCCGAAGTCATGGCGATCACCGGCCGCGGAGCGGATGCTGCCTTCGACTTTGTCGGCATCCCGGCCGTGACCCAGTCCGGACTCGACATGGTTCGTGCCGGAGGTGGTCTGTACCTCATCGGTATCCTCGACCCGACAGCGACGATCCCGCTCTCGACACTCAACCTCATCGCCACGCAGAAGCGCATCCAGGGTGTCTACATGGGATCGAGCACGCCGAAGCACGACATCCCGCTCTACGCGGACCTCTACCTGCAGGGACGCTTCAATCTCGACGACCTCATGTCGCGCGAGATCGCTCTCGATGCCGTCAACGAGGGTTATGGGCTGCTCAAGGATCCCGAAGTGACTCGCGTCGTCATCACCTCGGGTCTGCTTTAGAGGCTTCCATTCCGAGTTGCCCACTTCCGCCCCGAAATCCACTCGAAAAGGGGCGGAAGTGGGCAACTCGGGACGATGCGACCCGAGTCTGTACATCACGCCGATCACGACTCACTAGGCCCGCTTACAGCTCGAGTGACTCCAGCGGCTCGAGCACGGTGAAGGTACCGCCGCCGAGTTCGGCGGCGTACTGAAGCCGGGCCTGACCCATGTCTCGCCCGATTCTCGAGAGCGTCGCTTCGTGCACGGGGAACGCCTGCTTGGGGTTCACCGCGATTACGTAGTCCATTGCCTCGCTGATTTTTAGCCACGGAGCGCCGATCGGGGCCGCGAGTGTCTCCACCGGCACAGGCGGGATCGTGTACGAGTCGCCGCCGTAGTAGAAGACATCGTTGACCATCACGCCGACGTTGTCGATGATCGGGATGGAGGAGTGGATTTCGGCATGCTTCTCGCCGAAGAACTTGAGAGTGAAGGGCTCGACCTCGATCGTGTCGCCGTCCGCGACGATCTCGACGGTGAAGTCGGTGGCCGCTGCGGCGACCCCCGCCGGGCCAAAGATGCGCGCATCCGGGTTCCGTTCGAGGATGCGCTGAAGGTGCTCGGGCGTCCAGTGATCGGGATGTTCGTGCGTGATGACGACCGCGACGACACCGAAGACGTCGGACAGGGGGAGGGTGAACGTGCCTGGATCGATGATGAGGCTGGAATCGGCCTTATCGATGACGAGACATGCGTGATCGTGCTTCGTGACCTTCATGAATCGAGCCTACGGCGCTCGCCGCCCATGCAGTACCCCGCGGGGGTACTCTGGTGTCGTGATCGAAGACATCAAGAAGCGCGCCATGCACCGCACCAAGATCCTTGAGGGCCAGATGCGTGGGCTCGAGAAGATGATCGAGAACGAGGACTACTGCATGGACATCATCACGCAGTCGCTGTCCATCCAGAAGTCGTTGCGCAGCCTCAACAAGCTCCTAGTCGAGAATCACTTGCGCACCCACGTCTCCGACATGTTTGCCCAGGGCGGGGAATCGCAGGAGCACGCCATCGAAGAACTGCTCAAGGTCTACGAACTCAACAACAATCGCGGCGAATAGTTCGGCATCCTCTTCAGCGGCATACTTGAGCCGTGATGACACCGAAGTCCCTGTCGCTCGTTGTGGCGATCAACCCGACCGCGTCGTTTGGTAAGGGCCGCAACGTGGGGCCAGCAGTGGTGCAGACCTTGCGCGCCCTCGGACACGAGGTGACGAGCCTCACCGAACCGGACTTCGAACAGCTTGCCCAGTCGGCCCGCAAGGCGATCGCTAAGAAACCGGATGCCTTCGTCGTCGTGGGCGGGGACGGCATGGTCAACCTGGGCACCAACCTCTTGGTCGGCACGAAGGTGCCTCTCGGCATCGTTCCGAGCGGCACCGGCAACGACATGGCGAGAGGGCTCGGCATCCCTCATGACAACTCGGAAGCAGCGATTAGCGCGCTGGTCGCGGGGCTTGGAAAGCCTGCCCGCGCTATCGATGCGGGGCGAGTCGAGTACACCGATGACGAGACCGGCAAGCGCGCCACGCACTGGTTCGCGTGTGTACTTTCGGCTGGATTCGACGCCGTCGTCAATGAGCGCGCGAACAACATGGAGCATCCCAAGGGGGCCAGCCGCTATCTCGTCGCGCTCGGTCTCGAACTGCTGAAGCTCAAGCCGATCGACTACCGGCTCGTGATCGATGGCAAGGAGATCGTCACGCGCGCGATGCTCGTGTCGGTGGGGAACAACGTCTCGATCGGCGGCGGGATGAAGGTGACTCCGGATGCCCTCGTCGATGACGGGCTGCTGGATGTGCTCGTCGTGCAGCCGCTCTCACGCTTGGCCTTCCTGCGGATCTTCCCTCGCGTCTTTAAGGGAACCCACCTGAGCGACCCGCGTGTGACTGTTTACCGCGGCAAGAACGTGACTATCGATTCGTCAACCGCGGTCGCCTACGCCGATGGCGAGCGAATCGGCCCGCTCCCCGTGCAGATCGAGGTCGTGCCTCGTGCTCTGCGGGTGCTCGGCGTCTAGCCCGCTGCGGAGGCGGGAGCGTCGGTCGCGACGCACAGATAAGCGGTGACAGGCTTGCCGTCGCGCTCAACCTCGGCCACCACAAATTCCTGGGCCGGCTTGGTGCCCTCAGCCGCGGCTGCCTTGTACGCCTCGAAGCCTTCGGCGCAGGATGATGAAACGGCGTTCTGCAGACTGCCAGCCTCATCGATCGCCGCAGTCGTCAGGTCGCCGCTGCCAATCACGATGTGAGTGTGAGCGGATGCGCAGGGTGTGACTGAGGCGCGGGCGTTGGATGTGCCATCCACGAACGAGAAGCAGTCGCCGTTGACGAGCTCGATCGAATTGATCTCGGTTGTGCCGGTAACCCGACCATCAGCATCCCGAGCGGGGCCCATGAGGCCCGCGCATCCGGACAGAAACAGGATGCTCATGGCAATCGTTGCGGTGACAATTGCCGGTCGTGTGGTTCTCAAACGGTTCCCCTACCCGGTGCGGCCCGGTCTCGTTTTTGTATGCCCGTCTAGTCTGTGGCATACTCGTCTAGTTGTCGTGACGGCCCCATCGTATAGTGGCCTAGTACGCCGCCCTCTCACGGCGGTAACACGGGTTCGAATCCCGTTGGGGTCACAATAACCGAGAAGCTCGATTCTTATGGAATCGGGCTTCTTTGCTTTGCCGTGTCGCGATGGGGAGGCAGAAAGCCGCTGGCAGCGTCGACCGCTTCTTCCGTAAGTACCCGAGCTATTGGTTCTACTTCATCCTGTTGCTGCCCGCATTCCGGTGGGGAGCGAAACCGGGACCTACCGCGCCTTAGAAGGGCGGCGGATCTCCATCAACTACATGCCCGGTCGGGCTCGTCCACCGAATACGACCGTCAGGTAAATGTTCCGGTTTCCACAAGGTGTGGTGTTTCTCGATGTGATGCTTCTTGCACATATGCCCGAGGTTGGTGACCTTCGTGATCCCGCCGTATTGCCGATCTTTGGTGTGGTCGATCTCGCAATGTCGTGCCCGCTTGCCGCAGCCCGGGAAGATGCACGTCTGGTCTCGGATCTCTAACCACCGCCGCATATCCGCCGGAATCCGCATCGTGGTTCTGTCGATATCGAGGATTGTGCCCGTGATGGGGTGGGTGAGGATTCGGTAGAACGACGGTGCGCATGCCGCGAGCTTCTTCGCGGTCGCGATGTCGATTGGGCCGTATCCCT